>Ga0114956_1002871_pt1 | contig 13439 bp, 13 predicted proteins | sample MaitaG_FD_87304 | JGI IMG/M metagenome (GOLD analysis project Ga0114956, IMG submission 87304) | Marine algal microbial communities from Maine, USA - Maine_Asex2 metaG | ecosystem: Host-associated > Algae > Red algae > Unclassified | place: Maine, USA | collected 2015-01-05 | reverse complement strand
GGCGAGCGAGTCGAGGCGCAGGCCGCCTTTCTTCTTTTCCGACCAGTGGCACTTCACGCAGTTGAGTTCGAGGATGGGTTGGATGTGTTCGACGAAGTCGACTTTCGACGGCAGGCGCTTGCCAGGTTTGAGCGGGGGCAGATCGTCGGGCCAATCGGCGCCTTGGCTGATCCAATTCTTGAGGATGGTTTGTTCGGCCTTGGTCAGCGGGTAGGGGTCGGGGCCTTCCTGCGGCGGCATGATTTCGTCGTCGTCGGCGGGCAGGGCGGTGGTCCAGTAGAGCGAGGAGTCTTCGGGTTTGCCGGCGACGATTACGCCTTCGCTGGCGAAGGCCTCGGCTTTGATGTCGAGCCGCAGTTTGCCTTTTTTCTTTTCGGCCCAGTGGCAGACGACACAGCTGCTTTCGAGGATGGGTTTCACATCGAGCACGAAGTCGACTTTTGCGGCCTCCTCCGCGGCGACAAAGTTCGTGACAGCAAATGAAAGCAGGAGGAGGGTGAGGCGTCTAAGTTTCGTCATGATCATTGTTCGAGTTACCTGTCTATTTATCGCTTTTGCATCAAGCGCTTTGTCTCAATCTTTGACGCCGGACGCGCTGGAGCGCTTCGCATTTACCGAACCCCATCTGGGCACGCATGTGCGATTGGTCTTGTACGCCCCGAACGCGGTCCAGGCCGAACGTGCCGCGTCGAATGCCTTTGCGCGGGTTCGGGCGCTGGACGCGGTGTTGAGCGATTACAAGGACGACAGCGAACTGCGTCGATTGGGGCGTTCGACGGGGTCGACCGAGGTGGGGCCGGATTTATGGGCGGTGTTGTCGAATGCCCAAAATGTATCGCGGGCGAGCGGTGGCGCGTTCGACGTGACGGTCGGGCCGCTGGTGATGATGTGGCGACAGGCGCGTATTTCGGGGCGCTTGCCGCCGAAGACGGTGCTGGAGAAACGTCTGGCGGTGGTAGGCTGGGAGAAGCTGAAGCTGGCGAAGGCGGGCGGGGATCGGATCGGCGGCACGGTCACGCCGCCACCTCGAACCCGGCTGGATGTGGGTGGGATTGCCAAGGGCTATATTGCGGACCGGGTTCTGGCGTCGTTGGCGGCGGATGGCTGCGTTCACGCGATGGTCGACGCGGGCGGGGATTTGGCGCTTGGCCTGGCGCCGCCGGGCAAGGCGGGCTGGCGAGTGGTGGTCGAACGACCGTCGGCACAAGGTGAAGGTAAAGGTGAAGGTGAAGGTGAAGGTGAAGGTGAGGGTGAGGGTGAAGGTAAAGGTGAGGGTAAAGGTGAAGATATTTTGGAGTTGGCTTCTTGCGGAGTGGCCAGTTCGGGGGCGACGTATCAGTTTCTCGAACTCGGCGGCGCGCGCTACTCGCACATCGTCGATCCGCGCACCGGACTCGGCACAACGCATGGCTGGCAGGTTACGGTGACCGCGCCGAACGCGATGTTGGCCGACGCCTGGGCCTCCGCTTTCTCGGTCCTCGGACGCGACGCGGCGGCGCGCTTGAACACGGTTCCAAAAGCGGTGACGCCACTGTGGCAACAACCCGCGCAAGACCCCGCGCAAGACCCCGCGCTTCCTTCTGCGCCGCCGCCGGTTCCGGCCTCTGCGCCGCCGGGCGCGTCCGAAAAACCTTGATTGCCACTTGACCGCCTTCACCTGCTGAAGGAAGAATAGACTTAAATGCGGCTTCTCACCTTCCTTCTCTTTTTGGTTTTGGTCGGGCTGTTTTTCCGCGCAGCCAAAACCAAGTATGTACCGGTGGTTCAAAACGACCTGGCGGCGCGTGTTGCAGAGGTTAAATCGGAGTTGGGCGACATTCCCGGCATTGAGGTTCGGGTGGACCATTTGGATATTCTGATTGATGGAAACTCGACCAACCGGGTCGCGATCGCCAAACTCGCGCGCGAGCTGGAGTCGTACCGGGGCGGATGGGTGTTGAGCAAAGCGACGTTCAACGGCGAGTCTGATCAAGGCACGATTGACGGCGGGTCTGGTATCGCCGGCACTTCGGGCCCAGACCGCGCTGCCTCGAACGGCACGTCCGAGAACTCGGGCCAAGCGCCAAGCGTTGCCGGCGTCCAAGGCGAGCCCCCCGGTATTCTTTCCCCGCGAGCGTTCACCGCCGCGCAATCTGGGTCTTCGAACCTGCTAACACCGCCACGTTCGCTTTCCCCGCCAAGTCCGCTTTCCCCACTAAGTCCGCTTTCCCCGCCCGGACAGCCAAATGGCGGCGACCCGCGCGCCTTGCCGGACGGCACGGTCATGGTGACGGGTTCGGGGCCGATGTTGCCGGGGGGGGGCGTGCGCCCGGGTTCCCCGTCACGTCCCGGATTCTCTCCACCTGGCCGGTCCGTCACCGGCTTTGACACGCGTCCGCCGTCGGTGGACATTGACATGCCTCGCACGCCATCAACGATGACGTCACCCGCAAGGCCAACGGCTCCGGCAATATTAACGTCTCCTGCAACCTTAACGCCCCCTGCAGCCTTATCACCTCCTGCAACCTTAACTCCCCCTGCAACCTTAATGCCCCCTGCAACTTTAACGCCCCCTGCAACCCGGACGCCCCCTGCAACCCGGACGCCCCCGGCAGGTGGTAGTTCTCCACGTGCGCCCACGCCTCCCGTCGTGGTTTCTCCGCCGGTGTCGCCTACGGTCACAACGCCCCCGGTTTACGGCACGACGTCGCCTCTGTCCCCTTCCGCCTTTGCTGGTGGTGCGGGCGAGCCGACGCAGGTTCCGCTCGGGGCGAGCCATACGCCGAGTGGCGATCTGGATGTTGGCACCTTGTTGAAACTAACGCGCGCCTTGGGCGATTGTTCGGTGCAGTTCAATCCGGGCGACAAAGCCATCACGGCGGATTCCTTGGAGCCGATGCAGCGTGCGGTCGACATCATCAGCAAGCTGAGTGCCGACTTTGAAGTGGGGCTTCGTCCGCAGGTGGGGCGCTCGGACGATGCCGCGTTGCGCCTTGGAGCAGAGCGGGCCGACGTGGTGCGCAGTGTTCTGATGGAGTTCGGCGTGCCGGCCGAACGCATGCGGATTCTTGAGACCCGAACCCTGTCCGGATTGAAAGACCGGCTTGATTTCGAAGTGCGCTCGTCCAGGTAATGATGATTTCTATGAGTACTCTCGCCTATCCCGTCGTTCTCGCCAATGCCCATTGGAACCTCGCCGCTTTTCTGGCGCTTTTTTTCAGTGGCCTGGTCGCGCTGTTGCTGGGGGTGGCCATCGGCTGGTTTTTGTGGCGCCGCCACGAACGCCGGGTGCGCTTTATCGAGTCCGAAAACGAACGACTGGCGCGTGAGGCCGCGTCACTCGAACGCCACTGCCGCGAACTGGAAACCGGTGTGACCTGACCCGGAAAGGAATTCAACGGAGCAAGCTTTGACCCTCATTAAAAACATCTTCTATCTGCTCTCCACCTTCGGTGGTCTGACGTGGATATTTCTCGGCCTGAGCGCCCTGCTAGGTTTGTGGCACGCGTGGCGACGCTGGTTCGTTCCCCGAAAGCGCCTGGCCGCCGCCGAGGATAAATATCACCGTCTATCCGGCCAGGTGAGCAAACTTCGCGAGAAGAAAAGCCGTCTCGGAGGCGAGCGCTTCCGGCCCGTTCCCCAACAAGTCGGCTTCCCGGGGGAGGCCCGCCATCGGCTGGTCTCCGAACCTCTTGGCGCCACGGAGATAACTGAAACAGCAGCCGTCTCGTCGGCTTCACCGACCGCGTTCGAGGAGGATCTCCCGGTGGGCGAGGGGGCTGCCGCTACCGCAGGATCCGCCGCCCTCTTGGCTGCCGCCGCGGTCGATTCGACGGAGAATGAACCGGTCGAGGCCCCAAAGCTGTTCGAGGAACTTCCGGTATCCTTTGAGGGGGAGGATGTCACGGAGGACGAGGAACTCGGCATATTATACCGAACGCCGCCCGCGCAGATCGACGACCTCAAACGAATCCGCGGCGTCGGACCTGCCTTGGAGCGGAAGCTGCAGAAATTTGGCGTGTACCGCTTTAAACAAATCGCGTCGTGGAACGAGCCGCAGATCGCCGCGTTCTCCGAACGCCTCGAAGACGTTGGTGATCGGGTCGAGCGGGACCATTGGATTCCCCAGGCGAAGCTGCTGGCGCGTCACGCGGCGGAAGAAGAGGCCCCGCAGTACAAAGCCCCGGCCTGTGTCGACCATGGCGCCCGTGTCGAATCCGATTTCATGGAGGAGTCCGTGCACGTCGACGACCAACTCGGCATCGTCTACCACGAACCGCCGGAGGTCGTCGATGGACTGGAGAATATCAGTGGCGTGAACTCCGGCACCGAGGAGAAACTCAACGACGCCGGCATCTTCCGCTTCAAACAGATTGAAGGCTGGAGCGACGGCAACGTCGGCGCGGTCGCGGACGCGGTCGGAAAATCCAAGCAGGATCTCGAGGAAGGCAAGTGGGTGCCGCAAGCGCGCCGCCTGAAAGGAGAGACCTATCGCGCCGGTTCGCGCTGGGCCGTGGACGAACCGCCCTTGTCCGACTACGAGGCCTTGGGCGACGAACTCTTCCCGGGGGAGGACGTCACCGCGGATGAGGAGTTCGGCGTGCTGTTCTCGTCGACGCCGGAAAAACGCGACGATTTGCTCGAGATCACCGGCATCGGCCAAGTGCTTGAAAAACGCCTGCATAGCCTTGGCGTCTACCGCTATGGTCAGATTGCAAACTGGTCCGTGGCCAACGTCAACGCCTTCGCCAATCAACTGAACGTGAACCGGGATTACATCTTTTGTGACGAGTGGATCGGTGAAGCGGAAACCCTGCTGATGGAGCAGGAGTCGCGTCAGGCCCGGGCGCAACCACGGCCCGCCGACCGTGGAACTTCTGCCGCCTCCACCGCCACCACCGACACCACCGCCACCACCGCCACCACCCCTGGTTTGAAAACGTCCGACCGCCTGATGGCTGGCGTGACCCACGAGGATCTGCCCGCCTTGGTATTTCCCGAGGCGTCCGACGTAGAAAAGGTCGAGGAGATCGCGAAGGAGCCGGAGCACGTACCGCCGCCCGAACCCATTGTTGAACCGAATCCCGTTGTCGAACCACCCGTCGAGCCCGAACCCGAACCCGAAGAACCGGCGAGCCCACCCGGCTTCGAAGGGGAAGACGTGCACGTCGACGAACGTCTGGGTGTGGTCTACAAATCCGCCCCCGCGACGGTGGACGACCTCACTGAAATCAAAGGGGTGGGTGCGGTGATCAGCCGCAAACTCAACGAGTTCGGCGTGTATCGCTTTCGGCAGATCGCCACTTGGAACGATGACCACGTCGAGGCCTTCGCCAAGGAACTGGACACCTTCAAAAATCGCATCGACCGCGACAAGTGGATTCAACAAGCCAAGAAATTATCTGGAGACCTATGACGCTGACCCGCCGCTTTCCCTTTCTGCTTCTCTTGCCCTTATTGGCCGTCTCTGCCTTGCCCGGTCTGGCGCAGGACCTCGAACCCGCCTGGCAGCCTTTGTTCGATGGCAAGACCATGACCAACTGGGAAAGCCTCGACTATCCCGGTGGCGAAGAAAGCTACGTCACCAACAGCGTACTGGTTATTCCAAACGGCCTCGAACTCAGCGGCGTGGTGTATAACGGCAAGAAACCGATTCCGACGCTCAACTACGAAGTACGCTTCGAAACCAAACGCGTGAACGGCAGCGACTTTTTTGGCGGCCTCACCTTTCCGGTCGGCACCAACCACTGCACGCTTGTGGTCGGTGGCTGGGGCGGCGGCCTGATCGGCATCTCCAGCATCGACAATCTGGACGCGTCCGAAAACGAGACGACCGAATACGAGGCGTTCAAGAACGACGTCTGGCACAAGATTCACCTCAAAGTGGGCGGCGAAAAAGAAGTCGAACGCTTCACCCTCTGGCTCGATGGCAAGGAGAAGTTCGAAGTGGATGTGAAAGGGCGCCAGCTCGCCATGCGCGCCGGTGATATCGAAATGTCGATGCCCTTCGGTCTGTCGACCTTTATGTCCACCGCCTATATCCGCAATATCGAGATCCGCGATTTTTCCAAACCCGACCCGAGCGCGGCTTCCGCCGTTGCGGCAGAGCCGGAAGCTCCGGCGCCGGACGCGAAGAAGGAAAAGAAAAAGAAGCTGTCCAAAGAGGAAAAAGCCGAGCGCCGCGCCAAGCGAAAAGCTGACAAGGCGGCCAAGAAAAAGGCCAAGGAAAAACAGGCCGACAAGTAGGGGCCATGTCTTTTCAAGACGTGTCGCAAGATGGCTGTCTAGCTCCGCGGCCGGTTTTGCGGGACGGGTGCTAATCGACCACCGTTTCCAATGATCCGAACGTGGCTGAAGTTCGTTGGTGTCTCTGTGGTGAGTCTGCCTCTGCTTCCCTTGCTCGTTCGCGATGGCCGGAAGATTCGAGAATCGCTCCCGGTTCTGCCCGAAGCCGCCGAGCCCGAAGGACAGTTCGACGGACCCAGGCCTCTGCAGTTGCTCTGTCTCGGCGAGAGTACGATGGCGGGAGTCGGCGTCACAACCCATCGCGAGGGAATCGCCGGAGCTTTTGCGGAGGAGATCGCCGCCCTGCTTGGGCGCGGGGTGGAATATCGCGTGCTGGCCAGAAATGGCTACACCTTGAAAATGGTCCGCCGACGTTGTTTGCCAAAACTGAGTCGGGCGCAGGAAAACGGCTTCACACCCGAACTGATCTTGGTGGGAATCGGCGGTAACGATGCCTTTACCCTGAACCGGCCGTGGCAGTTTCGCAAAGAGCTGCGGGGTCTCATTGCCGGGATTCGTGAACGCTGTCCAGAGGCTCGCATTCTGTTTTGCAACATGCCGCCCATCAAAGATTTCCCCGCCTTCACCCGACTCATCAAGTTCACGGTGGGCAATTGGGTGGAGATGTTGGGCGCGGTGTTAGCGGATGAAGTACCCAAGCACCCCGGCGTCTATTTCAATGCGGAAACCCTTCGGCTCTCGAGCTGGTTGCCAAAGCTACCGGAGGAAATTGCGAGTCGGAATGTCGACGCCTTCTTCAGTGATGGCATGCATCCTTCCCAGATGACCTATCAGATTTGGGGGCAAGAGATGGCGCGCTTTGCCCACGTTCAGGTGCCCGAATGGGGGACGAACGCTACTGAAGATGCTCCGTCAGAAAATCCCGAACGCCGCGGATAAAGGTGAGCATGTTTTTCGCGCCGTACAAGCCGTGCCCTTCGTTTTCGAAATAGAGGTAGGTCGAGTCCACGCCGGCCGCTTGCAGCGCTTGATGAAAACGGGCGGATTGATCCTCGGGGACAATCTCGTCTTGGCCGCCGTGGGAGATGTAGAACGGCGGAGACGCGGCGGTGATGTTGGCGATCGGCGAGGCGGCGCGGGTGCGTTCGGGGTCGGCCTTTTGAGCGTGTCCGAGGAAGTTGGTGACGATCCCGGTGACGGTCGGGGAGAACTTGGAACCGAGATCGGTGGGGCCGAACAGATCGACGACGGCGCGCAGTTGGGGGCGTTCGGGGTGCCGGTGTTGGGTGACGCCGTAGAGCGAGACCAGGTGCCCGCCGGCTGATGCCCCGATGGCGGCGAGGCGTTCGGGATCGATCTGCAACTCCTCGGCTTGTTCGGTCATCCAAGTCAGCGCGCTGGTGACGTCGTCGAGGGCGGCGGGGAAGTGGTTGGTCGCATTGCGAGTGAGTCGGTAGTTGATGCAGACTGCGGTCATCCCTTCCTTGGCCAAGATGTGGCCGAAGCGGCCCATCTGGTCTTTGTTGCCACTGGTCCAGCCGCCGCCGTGCACCAACAGAACGCCGGCTTGGATGTTGGTGGCGGCCGGTAAGCGGTAGACATCGCAGAGCAGGACGTTGCCGTCGGGTTCGGCGTAGACCAGATTCTCCTTCCAGCGCGGCGCGTTTTTTTTGCCGATGGAAAAGGTGGAGACGAAGATGCCGGCGAGCAGAACTCCGAGGAACAGCAGAAAGATGATGTGGCGCGTCTTCATCAAATCTCAAGTCTCAGATTTCAGATTTCAAACCAAGCCACGAAAACCGTTAGGTTTGAACTTTTCGTGGAAGGGGGAGGACCCCAGCGAGCCGCTCTACAATGAAACGACGTAACGAACTTGGGTGGAAGAATTTCAGCCGTCGGTGCTATTCTTCGCCGCGCGCAGCGCTTCTTTCATGCTATCGGCGCCGGGTGACGGTAGGCAGCAGCCACCGTTCTGTTCGTGAAGCTCGTCTTCTTGCTCGGTGAACCGGCGGGTGCCACTCTGCATGGCCATGATTTGTCCGTTGAAGCGGCCGCAGACGGCGCACAGCATCACGTGCATGCGCACCATGAACTTTTTCATCGGTGAGAGGTCCTCCCAATTGGAGTCGCGGAGGGCCTTAGATACGTGTTTGCAGCCGATCATGGTATTGAGTCTTTCGTTGGTGCTAAATCAAGTGTGGTTACAGCGGGTCGGTATTGATCCATTTCTTTTCCAAGCAGTCTTTCAACTGATTTCGAGCCCGATGGAGCATGACCCACAAATTGTTCGGGGTGATGTCCATAACCTCACAAATTTCTTTCGTGGAGATTCCCTCGAGTTCCTTCAGCGTGAACGCTTGCTGCATCGGACCCTTCAAATTGGACAGGCAGCCATGGAAGATTTCCATGAACTCTTTGCGCTTAAACACCTCTTCCGGGTCGAATTGCCACTTTTTCGGACGCATCTGGGTGATCCCGGAGTAGGCGTACAAAACGGAATCAGGCGGCTCGTATTCTTCGATATTTTCAATCGGACGTTCGCGCACCGCTTTGCGGATATAGTCCACGATCTTGTTGCGCAGGATGCCGCGCAGCCAGAACTTGATATCGACCCGGCCGTCAAAACGGTCGAGTCCTTTGAAGCCGGCCAGCAAGGTTTCCTGAACGGCGTCTTGCGCGGCCATGGGATCTTTCAGGCGCAGCAGAGCATATTTATAGAGGTAGTCCCCGTAGGCATCTACCCACTTTTCCGGATCGAGGTTTGGTTGGTCCCTTCCCATCGCGCTCAAATTAGTTCGCCTCCAAAAGTTTGTGGGCAGCGTCAAGACCCTTGCGCAACGCCCAGGCGCGTTTCGCATCGGTTTTCTCTTCGCCGGCCACAGCAGTGGCGCTGTTGAGGGCGTCGGGGAGGCCCCCCGGCATGGCCTCGGGATTGAGATGAAGAAGGGCGTGATAGGTCAGCTCGTACAGGTCGACTGCGGCCGAGGGGTTTTTGCCGTTGTATAGACGTGCGCCCATCTCGACCGACTGGCGAATCAATTCGACAGCGTGGTCGCCGGCGGACTTCGGTTTAACGACCAGCACCCCGTCGATAATGTGGATGATGCCGTTGTCGGCTTCGATGTCGGCTTTGCTCACGGCAATGCCGTCAACTTTGATGCCGGTGTCGAAGCCGCCTTTCAGTTCATTCCCGGCCAGCGTTTTGAATTTCTTGCCCGCGACCAGATCGGCGGCGGTGACTTTGCCTTCGACCACATGGTTTTTCAGAATGTCCGCGAGCTTGTCTTCGTCGATGTCGCCGGCTTTTTCCAGCGCCTCGTCCGAGGGTGCGAACAGGGTGATCGGACCGTCCGCCTCGAGGGCTTTGGTCAGCCCTGCCGTTTCAAGCGCGGCGAGCAGTTTTTCGACGCCGACGTCTTTGGCGACATCTTTGAGCGGTTTGGAAGCCGGCATCAGCACGTTGTCGATGATGTTGAGGTAGCCGTTGGAACAGTCGATGTTGGCTTTTTTAATATTCGCGCCGCCGACTTGAATGCCGCCGCCTTCGATGGCGACCACGTGGTCGGTGCCGAGCATGGAGGTGGCTTCGCCGGCGGCCAGCGCGACGCCGAGGTTGGTTTTGCCTTTGATGATGTGATTTTTCAGCACGCGGGCGAGCTTGTCTTTGCCGATGTCCTCGATATCGCCGAGCGCTTTGAACGCGGCCTCGTTCGGCGCGAACACGGTGATCTCGTCTTTGCCGGAAAGCGCGTCGGCCAAGCCGGCTTTGTCGACAGCGGCGACGAAGGCTTTGAGCGCATCGTTGTCTTTGGCGGCGTCGGCCAAGGTGTCTTTTTGCGCGTGGGCCGTGGTGAGCGCGGCGCTTGCCATGGCGATCAGAAGGACGGGCAGGAGCAATGTGCCGCGGACGGTGAAAGGGTGATTGGAGAAAGGTTTCATGGTTATCGACTCACGGGGTGAATGTTCGCTATGGCAAAGATCTTCCTTTCACACAAACTAGATTTCGCCGTCTCTTGAGCCGACGATCCCACCCATACGGAGCAACAGATGACGCAGGACTTAAAACGACAGGACGGCAGGGCCGTGGACGAACTCCGTCCGGTGTCTTTCGAACAGGATATCGCGCCGGCCGCCTTGTCCTCAGTCCTCATTTCGGTGGGTAATACGCGGGTGATTTGTGCGGTCTCGGTGGACGAATCGGTGCCGCCGTGGATGCGCTACCAGAAGGTGCCGGGTGGCTGGTTGACTTCCGAATACAGTCTGCTGCCGTATTCCACCCCGGACCGGAACCGGCGCGAGGGCCCCGGCCGGACCAGCGGTCGGACCATGGAGATCCAGCGTCTGATCGGGCGTTCGTTGCGCGCTGCGGTCGATCTGAAGAAATTCGGCGAACGCACCGTGATGGTCGATTGCGATGTGTTGCAAGCCGACGGCGGTACTCGGACGGCATCGGTCACTGGCGGCTTTCTCGCCCTGCGCTTGGCCTTCGACAAGTTGCGCGCCGACGGCAAACTGAAAGAGGATCCGCTGATTCAGGAGATCGCCGCGGTAAGTGTCGGTGTGGTCGATGGGGTTCCGGTGCTGGATCTGCCCTACGAAGAGGACGTGCGCGCCGAGACCGATATGAATGTGGTGATGTCCGCCGACGGCGACTTCATCGAAATCCAAGGCACCGCCGAGGAACGCCCGTTCAACCGCGGGCAGCTGGACGGCATGTTGGATCTGGCGACCAAAGGCATCGGCGAACTGATGGTCTTGCAGCGTTCGGTGGGGTGACATGCCACAAGCGGACAGCGGACAGTGATCAGGATTCGGACCGGGCGGGATGATCTCAGATTTCGGATTTCAAATTTCAAAGCTCGGATGGCGCGTAGCCTCCCGAACCGCAGTATGGCAGAAGCTTGCCATAGTATGGCAGAACCTTGCCACTTTATGGCGAACCTTGGAGCCGCGCGGTTCGTTAGTGATGGTATAGTGTAGGTACCCGCATCCCGCCCCTTTTCCCCGTATCCCGCCCCTTTTCCACGTATCCCGCACCCGCATCCCGTTCCCCGCATCCCGCATCCCCCGCGCCCCGCATCCCGATGATCATCCCCGACATCATCAAAGCCAAGCTCCAAGAACTCCCGGACAAACCCGGCGTGTATCTGATGCGCGACCGCAATCACAAGGTGATCTATGTGGGCAAGGCCAAGTCCTTGCGTTCGCGGGTGCGCAGTTATTTTCAGAAGGGGACGTTGCGCAGCGCCGACCCGAAAATTCGCGGACTGATCAAGAGCATTGCCGACTTCGATTACATGGTGGTGCACAACGAGGCGGAGGCGACCTTGTCGGAGGGGCGCTTGATCAAGGAGTACCGGCCGCGCTACAATACCTCGTTCAAGGATGACAAACGCTTCCTGCTGTTGCGGTTGCATCCGAACGCGCCGGTGCCGCGGCTGACCCTGGTTCGGATTCGCAAGAACGACGGCGCGCGCTACTTCGGACCCTATGCCTCCGCCGCGTCCGCGCGGGCTGCCAAAGACTTTGCCGAACGCCGCTACGGCTTGCGCAAGTGTCAGGCTCGTTCGCCGGGTGCCGCCGACTACAAACACTGCATGGCCGAAATTCTGCGCAAGTGTAGCGCGCCGTGCATCGGAAAAATTTCCGCCGCGGACTACGCCGAACGAGTGGAAGAAGCCTGCGCTTTTTTGCGCGGCGAACGTCGCGATGTGCTCGAGGAGTTGCAGTCCGAAATGGAAGGCTTCGCCGCGAAGATGGACTTCGAACGCGCCGCCGTGCTGCGCGACACCCTCTATTTATTACGCCGCGCGATTAAACAACGCGCCGCCGGGCGTTCGACCCCGGACCAAAAACGCGACCTCGCCAAGGCCGGCGTTGCCGCGCTTGGCAAAGAACTGGCGCGGCACGATATTCTCGCCACCCCCGACACGCTGCCGAAGGTGATCGAGTGTTTTGATATTTCCAACATCAGCGGCACCTACGCGGTGGCGAGCATGGTGGTCAGTGTTGACGGTCTGCCGCGACCGCAGCGCTATCGTCAGTTCCGCATCAAAACCATCGAGGGGGCCAACGATCCGGCGATGATGGCCGAGGCGGTTCGACGGCGGTACAAACGTCTGCTCGACGAGGACAAACCCTTGCCCGACTTGATTGTCGTCGATGGCGGCATCACCCAACTGCGCGCGGCGCGGGTCGAACTCGACGCGCTCGGCCTGGCCGCTCAGCCGCTGGTCGGGCTCGCCAAGCAGTTTGAAGAGATTGTTTGGGATGTGGCCAACCGCGAACTACCGATCCGCCTGCCGAACAACAGTCCGGCGTTGCATGTGATGACCCGGATTCGCGATGAAGCCCATCGCTTCGCGCTGACCTTCCACCGGAATATCCGGGCCAAGCGGATCCGCGCTTCCCAACTGGACGAGATCGAAGGGGTGGGGGAAAAGCGTAAGCAGTTGCTGCTCCGGCACTTCGGTTCGGTGAAGCAAATCCGCGCCGCCTCGCTTGAGGATCTCCAAGCGGTAAAGGGCATCGGCAAGGCCTTCGCCTCGCTTATTTGGACCTCCCTCCACGAAGGTGCAAAGCCAAGGTGATTGGCCAGCTGTTTTGACATTTTTTTCTAACCAAGGCGTTTGACATGACTGCCAGTAGAGTTATCAACAGGCCATGGATCTCAACTCCCGATACAAACTGTGTGAGCGTGACGTCGCTGAGCGCGAAGTCAGTGGGTCCACCCTGCTCGTTCCGGTGAAAGAGGCAGCTGGGATCTTCGAGTTGAACGAAATGTCATCGCGCATTTGGCAGGAAATAAAGCAGCACACCGTCCTGCAAAACGCCTGTGACGTGCTCGTCGCGGAGATCGAAGCGGCAGATGATGATTCCTCGATCGAACAGGCCGCCGATGGTGACGAAGCCTATTCCCGGGCCGCGTTCCAAGAGGATGTCCTGTTGATCGCCAGCAAACTACAAGAAATCGGAGCCATCGAGGTCGTTCAAGACTGACTTGCTATCATGGCCTGCTCCGACTGCATTTCGAACGCCAAGGATCTCAATGCCCTCATTGAGATGGTGCAGCCTGGTGGCGAAAACCCCAATCTTCTGCCGTACTCCGGCAGCATCGAACTCACCCTCCGTTGCAACGTCCGTTGCCGTCACTGCTACATTCTTTACCCCGGTGCGACCGACGGCGAGATGGACACGCAACAGGCGAAGGCGGT
>Ga0114956_1002869_pt1 | contig 13447 bp, 14 predicted proteins | sample MaitaG_FD_87304 | JGI IMG/M metagenome (GOLD analysis project Ga0114956, IMG submission 87304) | Marine algal microbial communities from Maine, USA - Maine_Asex2 metaG | ecosystem: Host-associated > Algae > Red algae > Unclassified | place: Maine, USA | collected 2015-01-05 | reverse complement strand
TTGATGCCATTGCTCCCAGGCACCTGGGTTGGTCTCACCGTCTGTATTCGTTGAGAGAGCAATTGTGTCTCCCAGTGCGTAATCAAACTCTATACCTAAAGAGAACTCGCCAGACCAGGGTATTTCGCAAAGTATAGTCAAATCACCTATCCGCCTAGATAGTGCTTTAGCAGCTTGCTTCGGGAGGCCGATCGAAGCTTGTTGATCGCTTTGTCTTTGATCTGGCGGACTCGCTCACGAGTCAGTCCAAATTTCTCACCGATGTCTTCGAGCGACATGGGGTGCTCCACGCCGATGCCAAAGTAAAGTTTGATGACATCACACTGGCGCTCAGTGAGGGTGTTGAGTGAGCGTTCTATTTCTTTACGCAAAGACTCACTGTATTCGAGCTGAGCATCGGTCTTGGGGGTGCTGCCGTTTTCGAGCACATCGAGCAGCGAGTTGTCTTCGCCATCTACGAAGGGGGCATCCATAGAGACATGACGCGCGGCTACCCCGAGGGTAGTCTCCACTTCGTCGGTGGGGATTTCCAAGACCTCGGCTAGTTCTGAAGGAGATGGCTCTCGCTCGAATTCTTGCTCCAATTCAGAAAATGCCCGATTTATTTTGTTGAGCGATCCTACCTTATTGAGTGGGAGCCGCACAATCCGCGACTGCTCGGCAAGTGCCTGCAAGATCGACTGGCGAATCCACCAGACTGCGTACGAGATAAATTTAAATCCACGTGTCTCATCAAATCGCTGAGCTGCCTTGATCAGACCCAGATTACCCTCATTGATTAAATCACTGAGCGATAGTCCTTGATTTTGATATTGCTTTGCTACCGAGACAACAAAGCGCAAGTTGGCCTTTGTCAGTTTTTCGAGTGCTTCCTGGTTGCCCGCTTTGATCTGTTTGGCGAGCGTCACCTCGTCTTCCGGGGTAAGCAGATCGACCTTGCCAATTTCTTGCAGGTATTTCTCAAGTGATTGACTTTCTCGATTGGTAATCGATTTGGTGATCTTTAGTTGTCTCATACGTTATTTATAAACCTTTCAATCAGTTAGTAGAATATACATTCCCCCCGAAGGGCTGCAAAAATAGCTTTTTGCAGGATGCAATACAATAGATAGCAAAGTGAATGCCAACTATGCCTCATTTACCAGACTAGCAGACAGTTTGTGAACAGTGAGACAGCGGCTAAGTTCCGCTTAGCTCAGAAAAATTTGCATTACTCAATTATTTACACTTTATTTCGCTCCAACCGAGGCACTTCCTTTTCAGATTTTGATAAATCCGCAGACAGCGCAAAAAATTTATGCAGAGAGTAGCATTTCAGATTGAGTTTATTTTCCGAGCCTCACCGACGATCCTATATCGGTTTTTCACCACGCCCTCGTGTCTGGTGCGCTGGTTTTGCGATGGAGTGGATATTGTGGCAGATGAGTTTGCCTTCACTTGGGATGGTTCTGAAGAGATGGCCACCCTGGTTGATGACATCGAGGATGAGCGTGTGCGCTTTACCTGGGACGAAGCCGACGAAGGTGAGTACTTTGAGTTTCGCATGGAAGTATCGCCGGTGACCAATGAGACGATCCTCTATGTTACAGACTACTGCGATGAAGATGAGGTCGACGACCAGAAGAAACTTTGGGAGAGTCAGATGGAAATGCTCCGTCGAGAGACTGGAGGATAATTTTTTGCATGGAAAAAACGGTGATCACTCCCTCAGGTACGAGTCTGCGGGACTATCTGCGTGACATACGGCGCTATCACCGTATCCTGTATGCTTTCACGTATCGGTCTATTCGAGGTAAGTATGCCCAAACGATTTTGGGATTTATCTGGGTCATCATTAACCCCTTGGTTTCACTGCTTATTCTTGGATTTGTTTTTGGGAAGGTGGCAAAGCTTGACACGCTGGGCATCGATCCATTTCTTTATACGATGGTGGGCTTGATCGGGTGGACCTATTTTGCCAATGTCGTCGCAGCAGCGGGAGTAAATATGGTGGGCTCTTCAAATATGATCAAGAAGATTTTTTTTCCTCGCATATTTATTCCCCTCAGCGTGGTGGTCACTGCATTCGTAGAGTTGGTCGTATTGATCGTGCTTACTTTGATCTTGCTCCTGATCACTCAGTATACGCCATCGGGAAATATCATCTTCTATCCACTGGTGCTCTTATTGATCGTTTTGCTCACGGCGGGGATTTCTTTTTTTCTCGGTGCTGCGGTGATCCGCTACCGGGATTTTCAGCAGGTAGTGCCATTCCTTACGCGCATTGGCCTCTATGCGACTCCCGTTGCTTATGGACTGCATGTGGTCGATAGTGGCTACCGGATTTTTTTTAATCTCAACCCGATGACTGGCCTGATGGAGGGATCGAGGTGGTGTTTTTTTGGCGGTGACTTTCCGGGAGAAGCATTGTTGATCTCGGTCGCCTGGACCCTGTTGATTTGGGTGGTCGGCCTGATCTATTTCAGTCGTGTAGAGAAAACCATGGCCGATCTGATATGAGCAAGCGGATTACGGTGGCTGGGGTGAGTAAGTACTTCAATCTCTATGAAAATCACTCCTATCAGCTTAAGGACACACTCACCAACCTGATCCGGCTGCGAGGTCGTAAGAGCCACAAATTTTGGGCTTTGCAAGATCTTGATTTTACAGTAGATGAGGGTGAGGTCCTGGGCATCGTCGGTCGCAATGGTTCAGGCAAGAGTACTCTTTTGAAAATTCTCTCACGCATTACGGTGCCATCGACCGGACGCATCGAGATGTATGGCCGCGTGAATACCCTGCTGGAAGTTGGTACAGGATTTCATCCCGAGCTGACGGGAAGGGAAAACGTATTTCTGAATGGTTCGATCTTGGGTATGTCGCGCAAAGAGATCAAAGCTAAATTTGATGAGATCGTGCATTTTGCCGAAGTTGAAACATTTCTCGATACACCGATCAAGCATTTTTCCAGTGGAATGTTTGTGCGCCTGGCCTTCAGTGTTGCGGTGCATCTCGAGCCAGATATACTGATTGTTGACGAGGTACTGGCAGTCGGTGATCAGCAGTTTCAGATGAAGTGTCTCCACAAGATGGAGGAAGCAATGAGCCAGGGCCGCACGGTGCTATTTGTAAGTCATGATATGCGCGCGGTGCAGAGACTTTGCAAGCGCGTCATATTTTTAGATCAAGGACGGATCCATAGCGATGGGGAGCCCGAGCAGGTGATTGCCCAGTATCTGCAGTCTTTTGAAGATAAGGTAAATGTTGCTTTTCCGCCACCAGAGAGACGGCAAGGTACGGGCGCTGTGAGATTTGATCAAATCGCCCTGCTCAATCATGCCCGCCTACCGGTCGAGGAAATCGCTGCGGGAGCAGATACCACATTTCAAATGCACTTCTCTTGCGCTAAGCCATTGCAAGACGTGGTCTTTACATTGTCCATCCATTCCTTGTCGGGGCAAATTCTGCTTCGCTGTGTTTCGACGGTCGAGCCAAAGACCCCTTTTGATTTGGTCGCAGATGGGTTCGTAGAATGTCGTTTCCCCAAGCTGAACCTCAATGCAGGCCTCTATCTTTTGGAAATTCGGTCGTCTGTAGGTGGAGTACTTGCGGATTTGGTCAACGAGGCCATGAGATTGCGCGTCACTTCGGGAGATTTTTATCGGGGATCATTGCCAAACAAACAAAGTCAGGTTTTGGTCGATTACTCCTGGCGGATCAATCCTGATTGAGCATAATGTCAATGGGGCGATTAATACTCTCTTCCAGACTGATGAAGGTTTCTGTACGCTGTATACCTTCGATGGCCTGGATCTTTTCGCTCAGCACGGTGCGCAGATGATTGGTGTCTGTGCAGACCAGTTTAGCAAAGATCGCGTAGTTTCCCGTTGTGTAATGAGCACCAACGATTTCAGGAGTAGCTCTAAGCTGGCTGATCACCTTTCCATACATGGAGCTTTTGTCCAGATAAATTCCGATGAAGGCGGAGATGTCATAGCCCAGCTTGGCGTAGTCTACCTTAAGGTTGGACTCATGCACGACACCGAGCTGCTCCATCTTGCGCATGCGTACATGCACGGTACCTCCTGAGACGTCAAGTTGTTTTGCAATGTCGGTGTAAGGAATCTTGGCATTTTTCATCAGGATGGCCAGTATTTGCCGATCAAGATCGTCGATATCTAGTTCTTTTTTCATGGAAGAGCGCTCTTGCACCCAATTTAAGTGATTTTTCACACTACTTTTGCAAACGTGGAAAGTGCGAAGAATGATGTGGCCAAACCCATACTTTGGGGATGTCTGCTGGCGGTCGGAATGTTTGTCGGGGCCCAGCTCGATGATGAATTGCCGGAGCGTCTCATCACCATGGAAGGTCCGCAGACGGAAATCGATCGATTGGAAGACGTGATCGGATTTGTAAAAAGCAAGTACGGAGAGCCGCTCAATGACAAATTGGTTTCTGATGCGGCAATCAAGAGCATCGTAAATCATCTGGATCCACACTCGTACTATCTCGAGGGGAGCCAATTTGATTTTTTCAATGACCGCGTCAATGGGGACTACTCGGGGGTAGGTATAGAGTACAAGGTGATTGCCGATACGGTATATGTAGCCAGAGTGCGGGAAGGGACACCTGCAGACAAGGCTGGAATCGGAGCAGGCGATGTAATCTGGAGCATCGACTCTCAGCAGGTAAGCGGCAATGAAGTTCCCATCGATGACATTTACAGCGCCTGGAAATCTGACGAAGTAGAAATCTTGTTGGAAGTCCAGCAGCGCGGAGGGCACAAACGGGTAAAGAAGAATCTCACGAAAGAGCAGATTTCTTTGGTCAGTGTCCCGATCGCTTACATGATCCGAGACAGCATTGGGTATATCAAGCTCACTCGTTTTTCCTCTGAAACCTACCGGGAGTTTATGGAAAAAGTAGAAACACTTGCCGGGGAAGGTTTGCGTGATTTGATCATCGATGTGCGAGACAATCCCGGAGGCTCACTCGATCAGACCGTCAAGATCATTGATCAATTTATTGAAGCAAAAGACCGGCTTTTGGTCTATTTGGAAGGCACTCACATGCCTCGCATTGAGTATCATTCCACAGCCAACGTTTTCTTTCGGATAAAAGACTTGGTCGTGCTCATCAACGAGAATTCTGTGTCTGCGAGTGAGATCTTAGCAGGCAGCTTACAAGATTTGAAGCGCGCCACCCTGGTAGGGAGACGAACTTTTGGAAAGGCACTAGTGCAGGAGACGTTTCCACTGGATGAATCTTCTGCAGTAAATTTATCAATCGGTCGCTACTATCTCCCTTCTGGAAGACATATCCAGCGGTCATACGATGATCGTTTGGCCTACGACGATGAGCCTGATGCGCGCAGGATTCGTGGTGAGCTTTATGTTCAGCCGAAAGGCACAGCCGACAGCCTGAGCTACATTGTTGCAGACGATGGTCGGCAGCTCCCCGTTGGCTCGGGTGTCCATCCCGATGTTTTCGTACCAGCTGATTCTATGGTAATCAGTGCAGCCTGGGCGGGTCTGCGCAATCGATTTGAAGACTTTTCTTTCCTGAGATTGCTCGCGATGGAGGACGATGAGCAGTTGTCTGTTTTAGGCCCGGATCTTGTGGAGCATTTCTTAAAAATGCAAGATTCACCAGAAATCGATCGCTCAGATGTCGAGAGCAGGCTTGATAGTGAGCTGCAGAGACTGTACTACAAATACCAAGATGGCGAACTTTCTGCGGCTCAATTTGAGCTTGAAAATGACCTCATGATCAAAGCTGCCCTGCAGCAAATCGCTGAGTAACGGTTTAGGTGCGCAAGAAGATAAGCTCTGCTTTTTCCGAGAGCTTGACAATTGCCGAGGGTGCGCCAACGGTGGTCTGATCTCTCCGATGATGAGCGACGTAGTCTACCTTGCGCAGGAGATCGGATGAGATACCTCCAAAATGTTCGGGAGCTGGAGCATCACTAAAGTTTGCGGAGGTAGATACCAGCGGTCCGCCCAGATGCTCAATCAGATCCCGGCAAAACGGATCACAGGTGACACGCATCGCAATGCTGCCATCCGGACCTTTGGCGAAATCAGGCAGTAGTACCGGATCGGGATAGATCACAGTGAGTGGTCGCTTGTGAAAGCTAAGCAGGGTCTCCAGCCGAGGATGCACCCTCGGGACGTATTTCTTCAGCATCGCAATGCTCGATACCAATAGGATCAATGGTTTATCGCGCGGCCGTTGCTTGAGTGAGTAGATGCGATCTGTCGCTTTCTCATTCAGCGCGTCACAGCCAAGTCCCCAAATGGTATCGGTCGGATACAACACGATCCCTCCACGACTGAGGACTTGGGCAAGTTGCTGGGTTTCGGAAATAGTTCTGTTTTGTATCATTAATTTGGTTGCTCGATTTGATTAACGCAAATAATCTTTAAAACAATATTTGGCTCCGAAATTTTAAAATTTCTATTTTTGCGTTCCTTTTGAAAAAGTTTGCTGGAATTCGGCATTCTTTAAGGAGCAACACAGTAAGCGATGGATACGATAAAGTTTGTGGAGGAGCAGATGATGGTTAAGAACGATCATCCAAAATTTCGGCCGGGAGATACTGTGGTCGTAACGTACAAGATCATTGAGGGCGCCAAAGAGCGCAATCAGAGTTTTAAAGGAGATGTACTAAAACTCTCTGGCAGTGGCTCTGGGAAGACCTTTACGGTGCGCAAGATTTCCAATGGCGTGGGAGTAGAGCGAATTTGGCCCCTTGGATCGCCAGCGATCACGAGCATTGAAGTCACTAAACGTGGTAGAGTAAGACGTGCTAAACTCTACTACCTGCGGGGTCTAGTCGGTAAAAAAGCACGTATTCGCGAAAAGCGCACGCAGTAGGACTAGCTCCTATCGGTTGTACTTGCGAAGTCTCTTCCTTGTCTGCCTTCTGTTTGCCATCGACTTGTATGCATGGCAGGCATTTCAATTTTTATATACCACACAATTTGGCTTCGGTCTTGATTGGTTTGCAGCTGCTTATGTGATCCTTTCGCTGCTTTGCCTGACCTTTCTTTTGGGCCAGTCGCTGGTTCGAAATCTTCCCTTTACTCGCAAGGCCAGAGCATATCTGAGCGCATTCTTTTTCATTGCAGTGCTGGTGAAAGTCCTGGTGGCTGCACTGGCGCTGCTGGACGATTTGCGCAGACTCATAGTTCAGCTTTTTGCTGGATCTGGAGAAGTTGTGCATCGCTCATTCGTATTTCTGGCTGTGGGAGTTGCAATCGTACTCGCGCTTGGCTCACTTTTGATTTGGGGAATGGTGCGCAATCCCTACCGATACAAAGTGAGAAAGATAAAGGTGCCTCTGGCAGGTCTTTCTCCTGAACTGCATGGTCTCAAATTGGTGCACATCAGTGATATTCACGCAGGTACATTCCTGGAGAATGCGCCAGTGCAAAAGGCGATTGAACTGATCAATGCACTGGAGCCAGATCTCTTATTTTTTAGCGGTGACCTGGTAAATCGAAAATCGAGTGAGTTTGCGCCGTTCGTAGACATGTTTGCCCGACTGCGAAGTACCTACGGTGCGTTTTCCGTGCTTGGCAACCACGACTATGGAGACTATTACAGTTGGTCTTCGCAAAAGGCGAAGGTCGAGAATCTGCAGGAATTGATGAACTATCAGGCTCAGATGGGATGGCAATTGCTGCGAAATGAGCATCGAGTTATGGAGATCAGGGGCGCACAACTCGTGATCGCAGGGGTGGAGAATTTTAGTGCCTCCGGGCGGTTTCCCAAATATGGGGATCTGGAAAAGGCACTTCGGGGAGCACGGGATGAGGTACCTACAATTTTAATTTCGCACGATCCTTCGCACTGGCTATATGAAGTTGTCCCTAAGTTTAAGCAGGTGGGGCTTACCCTATCTGGACACACCCATGGGTTTCAATTTGGCATCGAAATATCGGGTTTGATAAAATGGAGTCCGGTGAAATACGTTTATAAGCAGTGGGCAGGACTTTATCAGGAAAAGGATCAGTATCTCTACGTAAATCGTGGATTGGGGATGTTGGGATATCCGGGCAGGGTTGGTATTTTACCTGAAATCACTTTTATTGAGTTGGAATCGCAAAAGCGTTGATAAGATTATGGGAAAATATGTTCTTTTGATCACCATGATTGGTTTGTACATCTCATGTGCATCAGATACGAGCGCGGCAAAGGATCTGGAAGGTCGCTGGGAGCTCACATCTGCATCGATCGATGGAGAGGAGACGGACCGGTTGGAGAACCTCTATTTTGAGTTTGTGAAAGACCAGGTCAATACAAATATTTTGGGAGCAGATGGGACATATCCCTACGAATTGCGCGGCGGTGTGATACAACAGCAAAGTGAGCCTGAGGTCGCGTATGATTTACTCTTCAAGAGTGACACTACAATTGCCCTCAGCTCAGATATTAGAGGGCGCTCTTTTGTATTTAGTCTTTTGCGGGCTGAGATGCTCAATGAGTCTTCTGAGGTGCTATAAAGGCTTCGAGTCTCTTTTTCACAAAATATTAAGTCACGTCGAGACCGGATGTTCGTCTTAACAATAGAAAATCAATGATTCGTACGCTTTTTATATTGATCGCCTGGCTGGTTGCCAACTCACTGATCCATGCTCAGGGCGATCCGCTGCAAGACACAGCCTATCAAAACTATCTCCATAGGTATGAAGAGCTTATCGCCAAGAGCCATATCGATGGCCACTACATACCCACCGATGTCGCTGACGCTGTATTGACCCTGGATAAACTTATCGAAGAGAAATCTCAAGCAAAAATCAAAGGACTTTCTGAAAAAGATTTGGTGCAAAAACTCTTTTTTGGATTTGGCAGATGGCTGCGGGTCAATTGGAGTTTTGATGATGGCAGCAGGCTCGCACATCATTTGAAAGGTCTAGGGATCACGCATCCGGAAGACATGGTCGAGGCTATGATGATCTTTTACCAACGTCACCTGATGGGCAAGGATCTCAATCAGCAAGAACTCGCCGGTCGCCTGGCAAAGAAGCGTGAAGAACTTCGCCTGTCTCGCCTGGTACCAATAGACACTGCCCAGCAAGAATAGGTATCATTGATCCAAATCTGCAACATCACGCAGATTAGGATGTTTGACAATCTATCTTAATTTTGCGCCGACCTCGCAAACTCGTTACTCGTTAAATCTCAAGTATGGCAAAGAATCTCCTCATTGTTGAGTCTCCGGCGAAGGCCAAGACCATCGAAAAAATTCTTGGTTCCGATTTTACCGTAAAGTCCAGCTATGGGCACGTTCGAGACCTGGAGAAGAAACCTGGAGCTGTAGATGTAGAAAATGACTTCCACCCGAAATACATTGTATCTCCCGAAAAGCAAAAAGTGGTCAATGACCTAAAATCATCAGCCAAGAAAGCAACGGATGTATGGCTCGCGACGGATGAGGATCGTGAGGGGGAGGCTATCTCGTGGCATCTATGCGAAGTACTGGGTCTTGACCCAGCTTCCACTAAGCGGATCGTGTTTCGAGAAATTACTGCACCCGCCATAAAGAAAGCCGTGCTCTCACCGCGCACAGTAGATCTAAATCTAGTCAATGCACAGCAGGCAAGGCGAATACTGGATCGCCTGGTGGGTTTCGAGCTTTCTGAAATACTGTGGCGAAAGGTAAAAGGAAAATTGTCTGCCGGAAGAGTGCAATCTGTGGCGGTGAAAATAATTGTAGATCGAGAGCGTGAGATAAATGCCTTTGAGGCGGTTCCATTTTTCAAGGTAGTGGCCGTATTTGAAGTTTCCGATGAAAATGGAAAGACCGTTAAGCTCGAGGCTGATTTAAAGAAAAACCTGGAGACAGGTGAAGAAGCGCAGGCTTTTTTGGATAAGATTAAGGACGCGGACTTTACGATTAGTAAAATTGAAGTAAAGCCCTCAAAGAGAAATCCTCCCGCACCATTTATAACATCAACTTTGCAGCAGGAGGCGAGCCGAAGATTTGGATTTTCAGTAAAGCGCACGATGATCATTGCCCAAAAACTTTACGAAGGGGGGCACATCACCTACATGCGTACAGATTCTAAAAATCTGAGTGAGACTGCGATTACTTCGATCGCGGATGTTGTCACCAAAAATTATGGAGATCGATATCTGAAAACGCGAAGATTTAAGAGCAAGAAGGATGCGCAAGAGGCGCACGAAGCAATTCGGCCCACCTATTTCGAGCGCACACAAGCTGGCAATGATCACGACGAAGAGCGACTGTATGATCTCATTTGGAAGCGCACCGTAGCGGGTCAAATGGCCGAAGCAGAGCTGGAGCGTACCATCGTTACGATCGAGCCCTCGACTGCTCCGGAGCAGGTTTTTTCTGCCACTGGCGAGGTTTTGAAATTTGACGGTTTCTTGAAGCTTTATCTTGAGTCTAAGGATGACGATGACGCCGAAGCGACCAAGGGAATTTTACCTCCCGTAAAGGAGGGCCAGCAGCTTACCTATGAATCCATTGAGGCAAAAGAACGTTTTACTCGCCCACCCTCTCGTTACACAGAGGCTACGCTCGTGAAAAAATTGGAGGAACTGGGCATTGGCCGTCCTTCTACCTATGCCCCCACGATCAGCAAGATCATGGAGCCCGGACGAGGATACATCGTCAAGGAGCGAAGAGAGGGAGTGGAGCGCCCCTATCAGGTACTTACGCTCGCTGCTGGCGAGATCAAGAAGGAAACCCTCACTGAGGTAACTGGTGCAAGTAGCAATCGTCTTATTGCCACCGATGTTGGCATGGTCGTGACTGATTTTCTTTCGAAGCATTTTGAAGAGATCATGACCTATGGCTTTACGGCCGAAATGGAGAAAAAATTTGATGACATTGCTGATGGCCAGGCAAAGTGGCAAGAGATGCTCAAGACATTCTATTTACCTTTTCATAAGGATGTAGAAGAGACCCTGGAGCATGCAGAGCGTCATTCTGGAGAGCGCTTGCTTGGCAAAGAAGAGGGATCGGGTTACAGCATTGTGGCACGAATTTCTCGCTTTGGCTCGCCCATGATTCAGATCGGGAGCCGCGATGAAGTGGGAGAAGATGAGAAGCCGAAATTTGCCAATCTAAATCCTGACCAATCCATCGAGTCCATCACCCTGGAAGAGGCCATGGAGCTATTTCGATTGCCTCTTGAACTTGGGCAGTACGAAGATCAACCTGTGATCATCAGCCGAGGTCGTTTTGGCCCCTATGTGAAATTTGGAGAAAAATTCATATCGCTGGACAAGGGTGAAGATCCTTTTGACGTAGACATGAAGCGAGCCATCGAATTAATCGAACAAAAGAAGAAGGAAGATGCGCCAGTCGGCACCTATGAAAATCTGCCGATCACGAAAGGTAAGGGGAGGTTTGGGCCCTTTTTCAAATGGAACGGTCTGTTCGTAAATATTCCCAAGAAATACGATCCGGAAGACATTCCCTTCGAGACCATGATTGAACTGATCAAGGTGAAGGCGGAAAAAGAAGCCAATCGCTATATCCACCATTGGGCAGAAGATAAGCTATCCGTCGAAAATGGTCGCTGGGGGCCATTCATCAAGTACAAGAAAAAGAACTTCAAGATCCCGAAAAAAGAAGATGGTACTCGAGTCTCTTCTGAAGAAGCCAAAGAGTACACACGGGAGTACATTGAGCAACTGATCGAAGAGCAAGCCCCGGGTACGATCAAAAAGAAAAAAGCTCCCAAGAAGAAAGCGGCCAAGAAGACAACCGCCAAAAAGAAAGCCGCTACAGGCAAAGGGAATTAAAGATAAATTCGGCGGTGCGTTCAGAGGCCCCGGCATTTCCCAAAGTCGTGATCAGTGAGTGATAGTCTTGCATGATTTTATTGCGGTGATCGGCGTCTTGAATTTCTAAAAATGCTTCATGCAATTTATCTGGCGTGAAGTCATGTTGCACCAATTCCTTGACCACTGGTTTTTCGGCAATGAGATTGACCAGACTGATGTATTCAATATTTACGATGCGACGGGCAATGAGGTAATTTAGCACGCCTCCCCGATAGCAGACCACCTGGGGTACCTTAAAAAGAGCAGTCTCCAGTGTGGCTGTACCGGATGTGACAACTGCACTATCTGCCTCCGATAGCAAATCATAGGTTTGGTCAAAAATGAGAAAGACGTTTTTGAGCTCGGCAAGGTGGTTCTGATAAATGGTCTTCGGAAGAGTGGATACTCCAGCAACGACAAAATGATGACGAGGATGTCTTCGTGCCAGACTCATCATCGTAGGTAGAAGAATATTTACCTCTTGCTTCCTACTTCCCGGCAATACAGCGACGAGTTTTTTCGTCTCCGGGATGCCATTGCGAGATCGAAAATCTGAAGCTGGTTCATAATTTGCGATTGCATCAAGCAGTGGATGCCCCACGTATTCAACCTCAAGACCACGATCAGCATAAAATCCTTTTTCAAAAGGTAAGATGACATAGAGTTGATTGGCCGCACGGCAGATAATTTCGGCGCGATGTGCTTTCCAGGCCCAGACTTGAGGCGATATATAGTATTGCACGTTGAGGTCCTGACTACGTGCCCACTTCGCGATACGCAAATTGAAACCCGGATAATCAATCAGAACAAGCGCGTCAGGACGAAATTCGAGTATATCTTCTTTGCAGGCAGTAAGGCTTTTTAAGATGGTGGGTAGATGACGGATCACCTCGATAAAGCCCATGTATGCGATCTCTCGATAATGGCGCACCAGGCCGTGCAATCTGGGCCATCTGGTCTCCGCCCCAAAAGCGAAATTCTGCACCTGCATCAAGCTGCACAATTGCCTTCATCAGATTTGCTCCATGCAAATCCCCAGAAGCTTCTCCAGCTATTATGTAATATTTCATCAGAGTACCGAGGCTCCAAAACGATAAATCCAGTAAGCAACCAGGGCAATTGTAGGAAAGACCACACCTTGCATGGCTCGATACATGTATCGGATCCGAAAGATTTGCAAGACTGCAATATTGAGGCAAATGGCCACCAAAAAACAGGTGCGCTCACGGAAATCTCCCAATACACTTGTATCTGGTATCACGCCATGGTCTTCCAATGCGCCAAAAACAGAAAGCAGCAGATAGAACCAAATCAAGGGACTGATGAAGCCAGCCAGAATGCCGGCAATGAGCTTGTCGTACTTGCGGTATTTGGTCAGCATTATTGCTCGATGTTGCGTAATTCCGTCAGCGCTTCATAGTCAGTGAGGTCATGCTTTGAGGGTACGATGGAGATGTAGCCTGCATCAAGCGCAGACACGTCGGTGTCTGGATTGCCATCGTCCTGATTTTCAAATCTGCCGGTGAGCCAGTAGTATTTTTGTCCGCGAGGATCTATGCCCTCCTGAAATTCTTCGACCCAGCGTGCTTCTGCCTGTCGACAGACCTTCAGACCCTTGATGGCATCAATTGGCATATTTACATTGAGTAGATTGCTCGAGACCTC
>Ga0114956_1002867_pt1 | contig 13452 bp, 11 predicted proteins | sample MaitaG_FD_87304 | JGI IMG/M metagenome (GOLD analysis project Ga0114956, IMG submission 87304) | Marine algal microbial communities from Maine, USA - Maine_Asex2 metaG | ecosystem: Host-associated > Algae > Red algae > Unclassified | place: Maine, USA | collected 2015-01-05 | reverse complement strand
CTGATCACTGATTGCTGGCAATCGGCTCGGGAGGCCCCTCGCCCTCCAAATCTCGGGAATTGAAATTGAAACGAGATCCCCCGCCTCCAGTGCCTGAACTACTGATCACAGATTACAGATTACTGATCACTGATTACTGGCAATCGGCTCGGGAGGCCCCTCGCCCTCCAATTCTGGGGATTTAAATCGAAACTTGGGATACCCCCCCGCAGGGCCCGAAACCACTGATCACTGATGACTGATCACTTTCATCAGGTCTTCATCTGCGGATCAAAGGCGTCGCGCAGGCCGTCACCTAGCAAGTTGAGGCAGAACAAAGTGCTGGCGAGCGCGAGCGCGGGAAACAGCAGACGCCAGACATGTTCCTCGAAGGTATCGGCACCGGTTTTAATCAAGTGGCCCCAAGAAACGTCGGCGGTGCCGAGTCCGAGAAAGCTGAGGAAGGACTCGAGCAGGATGACGTTGGGGATCAGCAGGGTCGTGTAGACGATCACCGGACCGATAATGTTGGGGATGATGTGGCGCAGAATGATGCGCCAGTTCGGGGTGCCGAGGACGCGCGCGGCTTGCACGAACTCGCGGTCGCGCAGACTCTGAACCTGCCCACGCACGATCCGCGCCAGCGTGAGCCATTGGACAAAGCCGATGGCTAGAAAGACCAGCACCAGCTTTCGTCCGAACAGGCTGACCAGCAAGATGACAAAAATCGGAAAGGGCAGGGCGTAGAGCATGTCGACAAGGCGCATCATGATCCGGTCGGTGAGTCCGCCGAGGAAGCCGGCCACCGCGCCATAGATGACGCCGATGACGACCGCGACGAAGGTGGCGACGATGCCGACTGCGATCGAGATGCGTCCGCCGATCAGCACCCGGGTGAGCATGTCGCGTCCGGCCTGGTCGGTGCCGAACCAGTGCTTCATACTGGGCGGGGTCGCGCCGAGATCGAGATTTTGACTCATCGCGTCGTAGGGCGAGAGCAGCGGCCCGAACAAGCAGGCGACGGTGATCACCACCAAGGTGACAGCGGATACGGTGGCAAAACGGTTTTGCCGCAGGCGGAACCAGGCGCTGCGTTCGGAGTCGGACCCGGCCGGACGCGACCCGCTCATACGCCGGCCTCCTCGCGGGTGCGCGGATCAAGCCAGGCCAGCACGATGTCGACCACGGTGTTGAACACGATGATCAGGGTCGCGTAGAACAAGGTGATGCCGAGCAGCAAGGTGTAGTCGCGGTCGGTGACGGCGTTGATAAAGCTGCGGCCGAGTCCGGGGATTTGAAAAATGGTTTCGACCACGACGCTGCCGGTGATGATGCCGGCGGCGGCGGGTCCGAGGAAGGAGATGACCGGGCGGATGCCGGTGCGCAGCGTGTGGATGAGAACGACCCGCGCCGGACTCGCGCCCTTGGCGGTGGCGGTGCGGATGTGGTCGCTGGTCGAAGCCTCGAGCATGCCCGCGCGCATCAGCCGGGCGAGGTAGGCGGCGAGTCCGGCGCCGAGCGTGAGCACGGGCAGCACCATGTTGCGCCAGGAATCCCAATCGGCGGGCAGGAACAGCGGTTTATCGAGCAGCTGCGTGTTCGCCAGTAGGTAGAGCAGCAGCGGCCCGGTCACGAACGCGGGCAGACAAATACCGAACAAGGCCGGAATCATCACGGCGTGGTCGAGTCCACGGTTGTGGAAGGCGGCCGCAATGGTCCCGGCCGGCAGGCCGATGCTCAGAGCCACCAGAAAGGCGAGACCGCCGAGTGCCAGCGAGGTGGGGAACTGCTGGCCGATAATCTCGGTCACCCGGGTGCCGCGGTAGATCATCGAGTAACCCAGATCGCCGCGCGCGACATTGCCGAGATACTGGGCGAACTGGATCGGCAGGGGTTTATCGAAGCCGAACTGCTCTTGCAACCGCTCCTTGGCACCGGCGGTCATGGGGCGTTCAGAGTCGAACGGGCCGCCCGGCGCTAGTCGAACCATCCACCAGGTCAGCGTGATGACCCCGAGCAAGGTCGGGAGCATCTCGAAGAAAATGCGGCGGAGTAGAAAACGGCTCATCGTGGGAATCGGTGGATTCGTCGTCTATTCGTAGCTCCAAGTGCGTCTGCAGGGAAGGGCGATCCGGGCTTCCCAAGGCGAAAACTAGGCGGAGAAATGACTTGGAAAACCGCGTGATTTTAGTCCAAGTCCCAACGCGCGATGACGCAAACAGAGGAAAACTCTGTGCAAAAAGAAATTTTTCAGTGACGTCAGCGTCTGACTGTTCGTAACTAACTCTAGAACTCAACAAGTTTAACGACGTGAAAAAACCAACCCTTATAAAGACGATGAAGACGAAAATTGCTGCTATCCTGCTCGTTTCGGCGCTCTTTGGCTTCGCCCAAGACGAAAAACCGGCACTCGAGGAAAAAGTCGATGTTGGCTTCGCCGCCCCCGATTTCATTCTCCCCGGCTCCGACGGAAAAGATTACACCCTCTCTGACTACACCGATAAAATCGTGGTGTTGGAATGGACCAACCATGACTGCCCCTTCGTCAAGAAGAGCTACGGCGGACACATGCAAGACATTCAAAACGAGTTCACCGGCAAAGACGTGATTTGGTTTTGCATCGATTCGAACAAGGATGCCAATCCCCAAGGTGGGGAGATTAACCTGCGCTTGACCAAGGCCAAGCCGACCGCCTACTTGCTCGACCCGACTGGCGAAGTGGGCCGCGCCTACAAAGCCAAGCAGACCCCGCACATGTTCGTCCTCAACAAAGACAATATCATCGCCTACCACGGCGCGCTCGACAGCGCCGCCACCCCGGACATCGCGGACATCAATGGTCCCAAAGTTCGGCATTACGTGGTGAATGTCCTAGACAGTCTGACCAAAGGCAAAAAAGTTTGGCAGAAGCCGACCAAGCCCTACGGTTGCGCGATCAAATACGCGCCGATCAAGGAAAAGCCCGAAACCCCGGGCGCTCCTGCGCCTGCGGCACCCTGAACGCCGGCACCCTGAACGCCGGTAAACTGAACGCCGGTAAACTGAACGCCGGCAATCGAACGCCGGCACTTAAAGGCCGGCTCCACCCATCCAATTTGCACATGGCCGACCCTCTTGGGTCGGCTATTTTTGGAATCTATTCTGTCGGACAAGGTTGTAACCTGCCCGCCAACAATGGCACATTTTATGAGGCAATCGGGCGGCATGAATGAAACAATTATTGTTTAGCAGCGTCAGCACAGGTAAAATTAGCGAGGGGGAACTCGCTGAGTTGTTGGTTTCTTGCCGCGGTAATAACGCGGCTCGCGGCATCACCGGCTTGCTGCTCCACGACGGCCGCCGCTTTGTTCAATTGATGGAGGGTGAGCCCGCTTCGGTGGATGACCTTTATCGCAAAATCTGTAAAGATTCGCGGCATCATTTAGTCACGGTCCTGTTCGAACGAGAGATCGACGTGCGCAGTTTCGAACAATGGGGGATGGGATTCCGATCGATTAAAGCCGGCACCGAACTGACCGGTATCGGACTGGAGTCGATAGAAGCCGCCTCCTCTTCGGAGGGAGCGAATGCCACCGTCCAATTGATCAAAAATCTCATGGGGGTCGACGAACCGCTGGATCGCTTTCATCAGAGTCGCACAAATGCGCCGGCGACCATTCTGGTGGTTGACGACCGTCCGGAGGATTTGAAGATTCTCGCCACGATGCTGCGCCGCGCCTCCTTCACGGTCCAAATGGCGACGAGCGGAAAGGAAGCCCTGCGCGCCTGTGCTGCCTCCCCCGCTTCTTCCCCCGACCTTATTCTACTCGATGTCGACATGCCGGAGATGAACGGCCTGGAACTCTGCGCGATGTTGAAGGCAGTAATCGAGACGCGTGACATCCCGGTGATCTTCATCAGCGCGTTGGAGAAATCCAACCTCAAGGTCAAAGCGATGGAATTGGGCGCGGTCGACTACATCACCAAACCGATGCGCCTAAAGGAGATTCTGGCACGGATCCGTTCGCATCTCGAAGTGAGCCAACTGCGCCGGCATTTGCATTCGAGTTTGGTCGAACTCGAAGACAAAAACCAGCGGTTGCAGATGTTCAGCCGGGCCATCGCCCATGACATACGCTCCCCCCTCTCCGTCGTGCTCGGCTACAGTTCGATGATGCTCATGGAGGATAAATTCGACCGCACAGCGGTCGAGGCGATCCATTCCAGCGCGGATCTGATCGAAGACATTCTCTCGTCCTTGCTGCTCATGGCCACCGCCAGTCGTGAAAATGTGATCACGTCCCCAACCGCACTCACTCCTTTGGCGGAAACCTGCGTGAACGATTTGCGACTCGAGATCGAAACTGCACAGGCCGTGGTCGAGATCGCTCCCGATATGCCCGCCTGCCTCGCCTTCGAACCCTGGCTTCGCCGGGCGCTGACGAACTTAATCACCAACGCGCTCAAATATGGTGGCCAGCCGCCGCATATCCGCCTCTTTGCGGAATCCACCGAAGCCACCGAAGCCACCGAATCCACCGAATCCACCCCGGGACGCGTCCGCTTCTGTGTCTCCGACAACGGGCACGGCCTCGACTCCGATCAACGGGGGAAATTGTTTAAGGAGTTTTCCCGGCTGTCACCGGACCGTGCTCCGGGTCTCGGACTTGGACTGGTCTTGGTGAAACTGTTGGTAGAGCGGATGGACGGGTCGGTTGGCGTCGAAAGTGAAGTCGGGCAGGGAACCACCTTCTACCTCGAACTGCCCATCTGCTGATCTTGCGGATTAATAGAACCGGCCGAGCACCTCGACTTTGCTTTGTCCCTGCTCACGCTGGCGGAAGGCCTCGACTACTTGCGGATTCAGCAGCAGGATAAAGGCGTAGACTGCGAGGGCGATCCCGGTTGGCGCGCAGTAGCAGGTGAACACACTGGCGATGCACAAACCAAGCGCGGTGAACCCCCATTTGCGGCCGCGGAAGTCGAGCATCTTGACGCCCGCCATAATGGTGACGATTCCGCCGATCAGAGCCAGGGCTCCGAGCAGGCCGTAGACGACCATTAGGTAAACGGGGCTGACCACCGCGGGCGGCGCCCCTTGCGCCGCCATTTGATCGGCCAAAATCATCGGCATGAACATCGCGAAGCATAGAAACAGGCCCATGATGATGACCAAGATGCCCTGTGCAATCATCAGACCGCTCAGAATCGGGATTTGCCGCACCATATTGCCTGGCCCGAGGAAGTCGCCGGCATAGCCCGGGTGCTCCGTTTCCGCCGAACTGCTGGGCGCTCGATACGGGTCTGCATTCGGATCGTCGGATGGGGGCAAACTCATGAACGTTCAAAAGCGCTTCCGGCCGGAAGTTTCAAGAAGACCTTGGAATTACCACTGGGCGGACCGTCCACCTTCGGCCGGAAGATGCAAGGTGGAACATTGAAGATGGCGGACCTCGGAGAGAATCCCCGCTTGAGCTGACACCCGATCCCCTCGGCCGGTGATCTCTTCTTTTGAGTCAACCAACGCTCCGGCCGAACCCGCGAACAACGCTTCGCAAACTGGAGCAGCGATCTTCCACCTTCGATATTCCGACCGCAGGTCGACAAGGCGGCTCACTCCGCGTTGGGAAAGGCAGAGGCCAGAACCCGGCCCGAGGCATCACTGAGTTCGGCCGCGAACAAGACCCGGTCGAGGGTGTAGTAGTAGGCTTGGCGGTTCGGGAAATGGGCCAGCAGTTCGGGGTTTCGTTCGCCGAGGTCCTGCACGTAGACAATGTCGTTCTCCAGACCGATGTCGTTGTGCATGAAGCCGGTGGCGTAATAATCATTCTTGCCGTCGAATTCGTCCGAGCCAAGACCCACGGATTTGACAAAGACAATCGCTTGTCGCGTTTCGCCATCGGCGCCCGGTTTGCCGATTCCGGCTTGCTCGACCAGTCGAACAAGATGGCCGTCGACATCGCCGTGGTGCGGGCCGAACTTCAGCAGTTCGGCGGGCAGCGCGACCGCGATCACAAAGGCCGCGCCGAACGCAAGAACCGCGCGCCAAGCTCGGTTGGCCCGCGGGCCGGCGGCGACTTCGGACAAGGCCCAGGCGGCGGGCAAGATGAGAAAGGGGAGTCCGGCAAACAGATAGCGGCCGCGCCAGTACACTTCTTCATACCAGAACAACGCGAAGAACGAGAGCAGCAGCAAGGGAAAGCAGCCCAGCCAAACCACTTTCCAGCGCCAGCGTCCTTCCAGACGCAAGGCCCAGGGCAGCAGGCAAAGGGCGAACAGGCCGATCGGCCAGCCGATGGCTTTTTCGTCGGCGCCCTGCAGTCGGCCAAGGGTGTGGCGGACACTTTTAGTCGGCGTGTGCTTCCAGCCGAGCGGATCGGTCTCGGTGATTTCGGCGATCACCCCGAACCCCAGCGTGCCCCACTTGCCCATGCCCGGATGATGGCCGGCGGTTTTCCAGTCGCCGGTGGTGTTCGCCTGATACCAGCCAAGCGTGCCGGCGGCGGCCGCGCCGATGACCCCGGCGAGAATCACACCCTGCCAGACGCGCAAGGCCGAACGCCAGCGGGCGAGCACCATGATGCCGATCAGGCCGCCCAGCATCAAGGTGGTGACCGGCCGGGTGACGAAGGAGAGGTGAAAGGCGAACCCGGCCAGCGCGCCCCAACCGAGTCCGGCGGAGACGGTGGCTTTCGCGCTTTTGTTCGCGCTGTTGTTCGCGCTGTGGTTCGCGCTGTCCGTGTCGCCCAGCGAGATCAAGCGCCACACCGAGGCGGCGCAGACGGTGATGCACAGCGCGGTGAGCACGTGCGAGAGGTGGGTGCCGGCGATGGTGGCGAGAAACGGCGAGCCGAGCATCATCAGGGCGGCCACGCGTCCGGTGCGCGGGGTGAACAGTTCGCGTCCGAGCCAGCCGACCGCGACGATCAGCAGGCCACCGAGCAGCGGGTTGAGGAAGCGTTCGGTGCCGGTGGCGACAAAGGGCATCGCGACCGTCGACCAGCCGGGCGGGTACATGCTGCACCACCAGTTGAGGCCGTGTTCGGTGTCGGACCACGGGCCAATGGTGCAGTTGAGTTTGAAGAAGTCCGGCTCGGGTGGCGGCGGCAGAACCAAGTGGCCGCTGAGAAAAATTTTCGACTGGAATACCGCCGCAACTCCGTCGTCGATCCGCGGCAAGCCACCATAAACCGCATGCGTGACCAGCACGTAGAAGGCGAAGCCAAGCAGGGCCAGAGTGCCATAAAAAATCTTGCCGCTACTGTCGAAAACCAAGCGCCGCCAGAAGGAGGTCGGTACCCGCCACAGGACGAGTCCCAGAAGCAAGAAAGGGAGCAGCAACCACGGGCGCATCCAGGCATAGCTGCTGACCAGCCCGGGTGTCCGCCAACCGATCAGCAGTCCCCAGATCTGCACCGCTCCGAGCAGCAGCCAGCCAAGGATGGGAAGGGGAGGCAGTTTCATGCAGGCCGTTTCAAGCAGGCGGATTAGAGCAGGCGGCTTGCAACCGACAAGGTCTGCTAGTTGAGATCGCCGATGTCAGATCCGCGGAGTTCGCCGGGAAATTGGAAGTTCGGAAACTCGGCTTCCTTGTCTTCCGAGAGCAGCGCGTCGAAGCGCTTGACCGACACGGCGGGCCGGGTGGCGAAGCGGATACCGGTTTCTCGGCTGAGCGCGATCGACGCCTTGAGTGCTTCGGTGTTGCCGGGAAGATTGGCGATGATCACCAAGTCGGTGTCGCCAAGCAGGGCGTAGATATCGATAATTTGGCCGTTGAGGCTTTCAATTGTTCCGATCACCTGCTCGGTCCGGTTCGAACGCGCGTCTTGCAGGGAATCGTTGCTGTAACTGCCGAAGAAGAAAAATGTTTGCATAGTGATAGCTGAGATTGCTGTTCTCGTATTCGCTTGGGCGGAACGTGCAAGAACGCAATCCTGCGGGAGGAACGCAAGGTGAATTTCTCCGGTCGAATTCTTCCCGAAGCACTTGAAAGTTCGGCCGATGGCGTATGTTCTGCTCGACCCACCATTGCAAGGAAGCCCACTATGGAAGAACAGCAAAACCCAGTCCCCGAACCCACCGATACCAGTCCGGCATCCGCCGCCACACCCGCTCCCGCCGCCACACCCGCGCCCGCTGCCGCAGATCCCGAGCCGGCCGCCACACCCGCGCCCGCCGCCACACCCGCGCCCGCCGCAACACCCGCGCCCGCTGCCGCAGACCCCGAGCCGGCCGCCACACCCGTTCCCGACTCAGTCGATTTGCATAGTACTGGGCCTGCCTTCGGCGTTGGCTCCATCATTCTCCATCCCACGTTCGGTCGCGGCCGGATTCAAGGCTACGATGGGCGCGCCTACATCATCTTGTTCAAAGGCGGTGATCTGCGCACGGTCTCGTTCGATTTTGCCGGCATGAGAGTCGAGGAGCGACTTGGCGATCCCAAACTCGACCTGATCAAGCAAGCCGTCTCGGAAGTGTTGAGCGACTACGGCTGGATCGACAGCGGCATCGAACTCGGCACCCGCTGGCAAGGCGGCGCGGTCGTTCTCGAACCCGGCAAGACCGGCACCCAGGCCAAAGAGATCCCGATGGATGTGTTCTTCAAAAAGATCATCGGCATCCGCGAAAAACTCCGCGTCCTCGAACAGAAAATCAACAACCACAAATCGCTCTCCGAAGAGGAGAAGGTCGACTTGGAAGGCTACATCACCCGCTGCTATGGCAGCCTCACCACTTTCAACTCCTTGTTCGCCGACAAGAGCAGTTACTTCAAAGGTAGCGGAAAGAGCTAGTTTGGAAGTGATCAGTCATCAGTGCTCAGTTTGTGCCCTTCGGGCGGGGAGTGCGCCCTGCGGGCGTGAGTGAGTGATCAATTTTGAGGTCCTTGCTTCGTCGATCGTGGCTAAATGAGTCAAACTTTTCAAATACCCATGGCCGATACACGTTCGGGACAGAACGTGGCGCGAGCCGCGTTAGCGGTGACATCCGAATAGCCTCGGCTGTAGGCCGCAGACCAAGGCCGGGGGTGGCATAAGAGAGATGAGTCGTCCCGCAAGGCGGGATGACACAGGGCACCTAGTGGTGCGTCCGGCCAAAGAGTACAAGCAGCAGATGCCCTCGGAGCCATGAGGCCGTTCCGACCCGGACATGAAGCGAAGAGCTCGTGCAGAGGGGCAGGCCCGGTCGGTTAAAAAGGCTCTCGGCTACCCCGGGTACCGCTCGACCCTCGCTGCACCCGTGGCTACTTTCTTGCCACCACTCCGTGGTTCGTCGTAGAGGGTTCGGATTCGGTTCGAGACCTTCGAAATTTCAAATATCTTTATTAGTTACGTTTCAGTGATCGGTTTAGGCAGCAAGAATTGAACGACTACGGTCATTGAATCTCTGGCGACCGAGGGCGCGCCGGCACCGACCCATTGCCCACCCGCAGGCGGACAACTGATCAATGATCCCTGATCACTCCCCGCCCGAAGGGCTGCGGACGGACTCGCGCAACAGCCCGTCGATCGTCTCCGGCGGAACCCCGCGCCAGGCGGCGAGTTGGTCGATCATCCGGTAGCGGACTTTTTCGCGCAGGAAGGCGATGTCCTCCTTACACACCGTGAGTCCGGTGGTCTCGATCGGCGGCAGGATTTTCAGATGGATGTCACGTTTGTCGCCGAACTTCCAACTGTGCACCGGCAGGAAATCCCAGAGGCCGTCGAGCGCGATCGGCAGGATTGGTGCCCCGGTGGCGATGGCGAGTTCAAACGCCCCGCTGTAGAACTTGTTGATCTCGCCGTCGATCGACCGTTTGCCTTCGGGAAAGAAGATGACGTTGTAGCCGCGTTCGATGTAGGCGCTGGTCGGATCCATCACTTCGGCCTTGCGGTTCGGCGAACGAAAGTTCACCGGAATATCCCCGCTCCAGCGCATCAAGTGTCCAAGTAGCGGCACCTTGAACAGGGAGGCCTTGGCGACCCATTTCATGGTCAGCGGCAGGTGGGAAAGCAGGGGGATGTCGGTCAGTGATTGGTGGTTGGCCACGAGCACGTAGGTCCGGCTCGGTTCGGGGACGTCGCGCCCTTCGACGTGCAGGCGGATCAGCGGGTTCACCCGCGTTGACAGACGCGAGAGCAGGCGCACCCAACGCGAGGTGCGCGGGTGGTAGGGATTGCGTTCGGTGATCCAGATGATGCCGATGATCGGCACAAAAACGAGCAGGAGTAGTACCGTGGTGAACCACACAAACAGCGAACGCGACGCGACCACCAAGCCGTGGTACCGACCCCGGATTTCCTCGTGGGCGAGCCGGCCGGCCGCCTCCATTTCAGTGCTCAATTCCGGCAGCTCGCACCGTTCGCCGAAGGGCATTTCGGCGTAGACACGCAGCAAGTCCGACCCAAAGCTTTCTCCGGGATCAGGTGGAATCGGCTGAGGTCCGTGTGCAGTTGGTGGATGAGTGGTGGACATGGGGTATACTCGTTTATTATATGACGTTTTCCACCCGATCTTAGTCCAATCTTCACCTTTTTTTTCAGAGATTACCGGGGCTTCAAATGTCTACGACGGCCCGTTTCTTCGTAGCACATGAGCGAGGATTTACGATGCGCTCAGGCCTGTTCAGAAAACAGGCTGGCCAGGTCGCCGGGGGCGCAGATACCTCGTTCGGTGATTAGGCCAGTCACGTAACGGGCGGGGGTGACATCGAACGCCGGATTCGACGCCGGCGAACCGTCCGGCGTGAGTTGCACCGTGGTCACGGACCCGTCGGGCGCGCGTCCTTGAATATGGGTCACCTCGCGCGGACTGCGTTCTTCGATGGGAATGTCGAAGCCGTCGGAGATGGTCCAATCAATGGTCGGGGAGGGGAGGGCGACGTAAAAGGGGATGTCGTTGTCGTGCGCGGCGAGCGCTTTGAGATAGGTGCCGATCTTGTTGGCGACATCGCCCGAACGCGTGGTCCGGTCGGTGCCGGTGATCAGGATGTCGACCTGCCCGTGCTGCATCAAATGCCCGCCGGCGTTGTCGGTGATGACCGTGTGCGGGACGCCGTGCTGGCCGAGTTCCCAGGCGGTGAGGTTCGCGCCTTGGTTGCGCGGACGCGTCTCATCCACCCACACATGCACCGGAACCCCGGCCTCGTGCGCACAATAGATCGGCGCAGTGGCGGTGCCGTAGTCGACGACGGCCAACCAGCCGGCGTTGCAGTGGGTCATGATGTTCACCGGCGCGCCGCCGTTGCGTTCGGCGATGGCGCGGATCAGCGGTAGGCCGTGTTCGCCCATGGCTTTGCAGATGGCGACGTCCTCGTCGCAGACCGCGATGGCTTCGCGTTCGGCGATGGCGAGGAGCGCGGCGGGATCGCGGTCGTCTTGCCACGCCGCTTGCATGCGTTCGACCGCCCAGCGGAGATTCACCGCGGTGGGCCGCGACGCGAGCAAGCCTTCGGCGGCCGCTTGCAAGTCGGCTTCGGCGGTCGAGGCGCGCGCGGCGAGGTACAAACTCCAAGCGGCGGTCGCGCCGATCAGCGGCGCGCCACGAACCGCCATGTCGCGGATCGCTACCTCGCCGTCCTGCCACGTTCGCAGATCGAGTGTGACGAACTCATGCGGCAAGCGGCGTTGGTCGATGACGCGCACCGTCTCGGGGTTTTCCAACCAGATGGTGCGCATGGGTTTTCCGTCTACGTTCATGGAGACTGGCTTAGGCCGGGAAAACGGATGATGAAAGCGTGAAGGCGCGGCGTTATTGCCAATGTTCAAATGATTCGGCGTCGAAATTGTTATGGCAAGAGTTCGCCATAGAGTGGCAAGCGTTTGCCATAGGGTGGCAGGAGTTTGCCATATTATGGCAAGCGTTTGCCATACGTTTTGGTCAGGCTTTGCGACTGCCGGCTGAGAAGCCGGCGGTCCAGACTCCCCCTCGGAAGGGAGAGCTACCTTTTAAAACGGTCGGCTTGGTGCCTCGCCACCTTCGATCTTCTATCGACCGTCTTTCATCTCCGCGAACGCGGCCAAGGCGCGTTCGCGTCCGGCTTTGTGTTCGATCACAGGGGCGGGATAATCGGCTGGGGGCGAAGGGGCGGTCCACGGGGCGAACAGGGTCTTGCCGGACAGGCCGCTGAGTTCGGGGCACCAACGCTTGGTGTACTCGCCCGCCTTGTCGAACTTCTCGCCTTGGGTCATCGGATTGAAGATGCGGAAGTAGGGGGCCGCGTCGGCGCCGCAACCACCGATCCATTGCCAACCGAGGGTGTTGTTGGCGAGGTCGGCGTCGACTAAAGTATCCCAGAACCAGGCCGCACCTTCCTGCCAGGAGATAAGCTGATGTTTCACCAGCAGGGAACCGACAATCATACGCACGCGGTTGTGCATCCAGCCGGTGGTCCAGAGTTCGCGCATACCGGCGTCGACGATCGGGTAACCGGTGTTGCCGCGTTGCCAGGCGGCGAGCTGTTTGGGGTCGTCGCGCCAAGGGAAATGTTCGAAGGCGGGGCGGAGAGGTTTGTTCGGCGTGTGCGGAAAATGGAACAGAAGTTGGTGGGCGAAATCGCGCCAGACGAGTTGGCGGGTGTATTGTTTCGCGCCGTGGATCGGGTCTGAACCGCCAAGGGCGCTGGCGCGTTCGAGGGCGGCGTGCCAGATCGCGCGCGGCGAAATTTCACCGAAGTGAAGATGCGGCGACATGCGTGAGGTGCCGGTGACCGATGGCGTGTTGCGGCGTTCTTGGTAGTCGATGAAGTTGGCGCGGTGATGCGCGTTCGGGGCGTCCGGCGGGTCGGCAGAAAGGAAGCGTTCGAGTTGGGCTTCGGCGCCGGCTTCTCCGGGTGTCCAATGGTCGTAGAACGCTTTGTCCCAGGGGATCGTTGGCAGGAGTTCGAAGCTGTCGAGATCGAGTGACTCGGGGAAGGTCTCCGGGGCCGGCAGGTTGGTCGGGGTTCGAAGTGGTCCTTCGGGTTCGTCCTGAGCGAGGCAGGCGCGATAGAACGGGGTGAAGACTTGGTAGGGTGTGCCGGTTTTGGTCAGCACCGAACCGGGTTCGAACAGCAGCGCGCTGTTGAAGCTGCGCACCGCGAAGCCCTCCGACTTGAAGGTCTGTTTGAGCTGCTTATCGCGGGCGATGATCGCGGGTTCGTAGCGGCGGTTCCAGACGAGTTCGGTGGCGCCGGTTTGTTCCATCAAGGCGCGCAGGGTTTGCTCGCTCGGGCCGCGTCCGAGAATGAGCCGCGACTTCTTTTTGCGCAGCGAGGCGTCCAGCGCGTTCAGGGAATGATGCAGCCACCAGCGCGAGGCCGCGCCCGGAGGCCAGTCGCCTTCCTCCTCCGGAGCCCAGATGTACACTGGGATAATCGGGCGCTTCTGTTGGCTCGCGTAGTGCAGCGCGGGGTTGTCCGCGAGGCGCAGGTCCTGGCGGAACCAGACCAAGATTGGGGGCAGTTCAGTCACGGCTCGGTCACGCTTCGGATAAATCGGGCGCAATGGATTGCCCATTGCGTTCGACACTTGAAATATG
>Ga0114956_1002863_pt1 | contig 13478 bp, 5 predicted proteins | sample MaitaG_FD_87304 | JGI IMG/M metagenome (GOLD analysis project Ga0114956, IMG submission 87304) | Marine algal microbial communities from Maine, USA - Maine_Asex2 metaG | ecosystem: Host-associated > Algae > Red algae > Unclassified | place: Maine, USA | collected 2015-01-05 | reverse complement strand
GCCAGTGCAAAAGAAACGGAACCCGAAGTCCACCTTCTAAGTGATTGGATTTGGTGCCACTTAATGGCCAATTACTCGAAGCATTGCGGTCAGTAGGGCCCCCATTGTCATTGGTGAAAACGATAATAGTGTTGTCATCTAAGCCGAGCTCCTCCAATTTATCCAAGATTTTCCCGCAAGCCCGATCAACGGCAAGCGTCATGGCTGCAACAATCTTTCTTTTTCCTTGTAAATTGGGGAACTGAGCCATATCCTCTTCGGTCGCTTCCATCGGTGTGTGGACGCCGTTGAAAGAGACAAAAGCAAAGAAGGGTTGGGATTGGTTATGCTCCATGAAAGCACACATTTCATCTCCGAGAACATCGGTCAAGTACCCATCATGTTCGTCAAAATTTCCAAAATTGCGTTCTAATTTCCTTTGGGAGTCCTCGGGTGTTTCTTGATAGGGAAAGTAGCTCCTTGCTCCTCCTCTGAAACCAAAAAAATCATCGAAGCCACGCCTCAATGGATGAAACCGATCAGCTCCACCCTGATGCCATTTGCCAAAAAAAGCGGTACGGTAGTTAAGGGCTTTCATATAGTCGCCCATGGTTCGCTCTTCCTCAGGAAGTCCCATCTCATCCCAATCAGCTGCCGATACCGCGCTCATATAACCCGGCACATTGTTCTCTTCAAATCCAAATCGTTGCTGATAGCGACCCGTCAAGAGGCCCGCTCGTGACGGGCCACAAGTGGCATCTGTCACATAAGCCTGAGTAAAGCGCATACCCCCTGCGGCCAGACGATCCAGATTGGGTGTTTTCATGGTTTTACTGCCATGAAAACCGAAATCTGCGTATCCAGCATCATCCGTAAACAGCAGAATGATGTTTGGTTGTTTGTTTTCTTGAGCAACCAGCGATTGAAATAACTGGGAAAGGCAAAAAATGCAGCATAGTTGGAATATTCTTTTCATTGAAGTTTTGTTTAAAGAGCGAACTCGTCAGTTATCCTAAAAATCACACATGAGCAATCAGTTCAGTTAGATTTTCTTCGCGCGACATATGCATTTTCTTGCGTAAGCGATATCTTGCTGTGTGAACACTTTCTGGTGAAATAGCAAGTAATTTTGCAATATCCTTACTTGAAAAATTTAATTTAATCAGCGCACATAATTTCTTGTCACTTTGAGTCAGGTTGGGATAGAGCTCGCTGAGTCGATTGTAAAACCTCTGATTGACCGAGACAAATCGAGCCTCAAATTCTTCCCAATTTTGCTCCGTATTGATCGATATCGATTTTGTGATTTTTCTCAGTTCTGTGTTGTCAAGGTTGCCTTTCAATTGTGAAATGTTGTTTTTGAATTGGATCAACATTTCGTCTTTCGCAATCAACCTCAAAGTGAGGGCTGCCAGCTCCTTATTTTTCAGCTCAACTATTTCATTGGCTTTAATCGTCCGTAATTCACGTTCCTTTTCGATGAATTGTTTTTCCGCCCGATGTTTTGCACGAACGTGACTCAGGTAGGCCAAACCAATTAATATTATGGAGAGCAATGAGATAGACAGGATCGTCTTTTGCAAGAAGAGAACTTTTTCAGCATTTTCAAATTGGATCAGCCTTTGCTCCTGAGCGCGTTCTAATTCTTTTTCTTGGTTGGATCTAAATGCATCTTGAATTTCCAGCAGGGGTCTGTTTTTCACGCTGCGACTATCAAAATACTTCCCATCCAATTCCTGTACCACCTTGAGCATTTCATAGGCATTCAAAAAGTCATTCTTGGTGAAATAGAGTTCTGATAGCTTCAAATAGACAAGCGGTGTAAAATCGAGGTGGCTCCTATATTCTGCTGAGATTTGAAGTGCTTTCCTATAGCACCATTCACTTTCTTCAAATTCTTGAAGCCCTAAGTGAGCGTCGCCTTTGTACGAATAGCCCAAAACTTGGTAGGCCGGATTAATTTCCCTAATCCAGGGCAAGAACTCCTCGTAAATTTCCAGGGCCTCTTGACTTTTCCCTTCAGCTTGCAGAAAGAAAGCTTCTTCAAATTTCAACAGCTGGATATCAATAGTACTGTTTTCGGGATCGTGATGCAGGAAGCAACTATCTAGATAGGCCCGTCCGAGTTGCAAGTCACCGATCTCGCGATATGTGGCACATCGAGCATAGTGGTTGTGTAGATAACTGCCTCTAGAAAGCTCATTTTGATCCACCAATCTGCCTATGATAGCCAAAGAGGTATCATAGAACTCAAAAGTTTTGTCCAATCGCTGAAAGAATCCATAGTAGCGACCAAGATTGATGTAAAGAATAGATTTTAATTCGTGCAATTGGGCTGCGTCAGCAAGAAGAAGTGCAGTCCATAGATTGTCATACGAGTCCTTGTAGTCGGCCTGGTGGCCATGTATGTTGGCGGCAATTGCGAGAAGACTTATGGCACTTACAGTATCGCCATCATTGAGAGATCTATGATAGTCCTTATCGATCAGAAATAAGGCGCTGTCCGGGCTCGCATGGCGTATCGGATATTGCGAATTGAGCCAGACCTCAGTGAGCTCAATGTCCTTACCATCAGAGGCCCTGAGATCTACCCCAATGCAGATAATAATCAACAGGAGCAGGTATGAAGACCAGACTATGTGCCGAGATTTGTGGAGTTGCTGCATTTAAACTGTTGGAATAGGCAAGGTACCACCAGTTAATATACAAACATTCGTCTTGTCTAGATCGAACTTCCAAATTTTCCCGTCAATAGGGTGATTTGTCTAGTCTCTATGGAAGAGTCCTCGACTTTGTCTAGGTGCTTGTTCAGCTCAAGTCAAGCAAAATCCCCGCCCTTGATGTTCGGCTTTAGTATCCCGCTCATCGAGCGTTCTATTTCTTCGAGTGACTTATTCTTTGTTTCAGGTAGAATCTTCACTAGTACAAGCCAGCCTATAAACGTTACTCCCGCGTATAGAAAAAATACCACATCTGCTCCAAAGGTATTTAGGAGTACTGGGAAGAATTGCTGGACCAGATAGCTCACAATACTCGTAATCAAGGCAAAAAACGGTATCGCAAGACTTCTGATGGCAATTGGGAAAATCTCAGAAAATAAGACCCACATAACAGGTCCAACCGAAAAGTGAAAAGCACAAATAAAGCTCAAAATGCCAAACAGAATGAGTGTTGAAGGCATATTTGCCGCTTCCTGGATCAATTGACTCTCCTTAGCTCGAGCTGCAGACGGACCCAGTGCCTCTTTTAGTGCATTTTTGAAATCTATATCAGAAGAATACTCAATACCGACCATTCCAGTGAGTTTCTCCGTATCGACTACTTCGGCAAGAGTAGCATGCACCTCATCGGTAAGTGTATAGGTGGAACTACGGAAAGCGAAACCACATACAGCTAAGCTGATCACTAGCCACAAAAGCCCCCAAAGAGTGAGCGGTCTTCTTCCAACTTTGTCGATAAGCAGGAGAGCCAACAGGGTAAATACCAAACTGCTTAAACCAACGAATACGGCCTGCATAAAGGCAGCATCGGTGCCAATACCCACTTGCTCAAAAACAGTCGGCGCATAAAAAAGAACGGCATTGATGCCGGTGGTTTGTTGAGCAATGGCGATCGTCAATCCGACAAAAAATGCCAATCTCATACGTTTAGAAATCAGTATTTTAAACTGAGAGCGCAGTGATCGATCATCTTGATTTGCATCAATATTCCCTTTCATTGTCTCTATCTCCTCATCGATGACTCCTGCTGGACGCAACTTACCCATTGCCAGACGGGCTTCCGCCTCTCTGCCACGAAATAAAAGCCAACGCGGGCTTCGGGGCACTGATACCAAAAGGGCAAGCCAAGCGATGGCTGGGAGAACCTCCGTGGCGAGCATCCAGCGCCAGATGTGTTCATCCAGTCCCAAACTTTGGACCCAAGGATACTGTGAATCTGACAATTGAAGTATGATGTAATTCAGAAAATAGGCTGTCGATAGACCAACGACGATATTTATCTGATTACTCGAAACCAGTTTTCCGCGGAGATGAGCGGGTGCGATTTCACCGATATACATGGCAGACACTGTCAATGAGGTAAAGGCCAATCCACCCAGAAACCTTGCTGCAATGAGCGCTTCAAATGTTGGTGCCAAGGCGGAGCTAATAGCAGATACTATGTAGAGCATGGCAATGCCCAGCAATACATTCTTACGTCCATATCTGTCAGTGAGAAGCCCTGTAAAAAGTAGTGCAATCACCACACCAAGCCCAGGAGCACCAACCACCGAGCCCAACTGCAGGTCAGATAAGTTAAACTCAATCGAGATGAATTTTACTGTACCTGAAATTATGGCTGCATCCAGACCAAATATGAATCCACCAAATGCTACTATGAGCGAGTATTGGAAAGACTTGCTTAGCACTTACTGACCAATTTTACCATCTTATAATTCATGCTTTTTCCAAGATGGCGAAATGATGCTAGCCCGTATCAATGTCCCACATGGATTTAAACTAGACAATACAAATTCTGATGCACGCTATGCACAGTGCAGTTTTCTATGGGGTACAGTCATCAGACAGATTAATGCCATTGTTGTGCCTAGCGCAGGGATCTGATTTGATCTGTCTAGTTTAAATCTAGGTCTCTAATCACGATAAAGTGCACACTTCAATGTACTTTGTTAGCGTAGTCGGATTTAAGCCAACTCGAATTAATGAGGGTCTGATCCGGTCAAGCGGGAGCTTTTGGACTTAGTACAGGGAAAGTAGAAGTCAGTAGACTTAAATTTTGAACCTATGGTCTTGAAAGTATTATTCAATCGATAAAACTCTCTAAATGAAAAAAATCTTTGCGTTGGTCAAGAATTGGCTAATTCTCTTCGTAATGTTGGGATCGGCCAGCTATGCCCAGAGTCAAATAGATGTCTCTGGCACAATTACAGATGCAGAGGACAACTCTCCCCTCGTGGGAGTCAATGTCCTCGTGAAAGGTACGGCGACTGGAACGATCACTGATCTAGATGGAAGCTACTCCATCTCAGTTCCAGATTTAGATGCAATTCTGCTATTTAGCTATACCGGATATGCCTCTGAGGAAGTACTCGTAGGAGTACAGTCACAGATTGATCTGGCACTTTCTCCTGGTTCAGATCTCGATGAAGTGGTCGTGATCGGTTATGGAACAGTCAAGAAAAGTGACCTTACCGGAGCCGTTTCTACGGTTACTGCTGAATCTTTTAAGGACCAGCCAGTGACCAGAGTGGAAGATGCACTTCAAGGCAGAGCCGCAGGTGTGACTGTAGCTCGAGGTAATGGCCAGCCAGGTGCTGATTTTAAAGTTCGAATTCGCGGGGTCAATTCGATCACGGGTAGCAATAGTCCCTTAGTGGTAGTGGATGGAATACAGGGCGGAGATCTCTCCACTCTAAATCCCAATGACATCGCTTCAATAGATGTATTGAAAGATGCATCGGCTACTGCGATTTACGGAATTCGTGGTTCCAATGGAGTAATCATTGTAACTACTAAAAAAGGTTCAGGCCCCGGGAAGGTAGAAATAGACTATTTCACCTCTTTTTCGAGCGTCCCGAAGCTTCTGCCGACGTTGCAGGATAATCCGGCAGAGTTTGCACGTTTAGAAAATTTGAGAAGGATTAATGTCGGTGGCAACCCCAACTTCACCGACGCTGAAATATCCGACCTCGAGCGAAATGGCGGCACAAACTATCAAGACGAGATCATTCAAAATGGGGTAAGTCAAAACCTCCAATTGTCTGCAGGTGGCTCTGAGGGGCGCATTAACTATTTCATTTCTGGTAACTACCGAAATCAGGAAGGTGTTATCATTAACACTGGATACGAGCAGCTTTCCTTGCGTTCTAATATCGAAGCAGAGATCAACGATAAACTAACCATCGGTTTGAATCTGTTTGGTACGCGTGGTGAGATCATAAATGATTTCAGATTTGCCGGAAATGGTCAAGGAAGTATTATGGCCAAAGCGTTGACTTGGGATCCGACAACACCCGTTTTTGATGCGAATGGCAACTACAACAGACGTTCGATCAAAGGAATTGGATCACTCAACGACAATCCGGTACGCACCTTAATGGAAAGCGAGGCGAGATATGTTGATGAAAAATTGAGCTCTGCGCTAAACTTAAATTGGAAAATTAATAGAGATTTTACCTATGCGCTTACAGCTGGCACCCAGTTAAATAATTTTAACACGGAAATATATGATGTTGAGGTCGGTGACGATTTTTTACCACATACAAATTTTGGCAACAATAAATTTCAGACCTACCAGATCAGTAATATAATAAGCTGGAATAAAGAATTTGGCAATCAGAATTTGAAGCTTACCGGTGTTCAAGAATATTCAAACCAAAAAAGTAAGTTCAACGGTTGGTCAGCTCAGGACCTTAGTTTGCCGAAGGGATTTTATTTTGCAGAACTGGCGCCCGGGGCGAGTCAATCTATTTCGAACGGTTTTTCTGAACGAGAATTGGCTTCCTTTATGCTGCGTGCTGAATATGTATTTGATGATAATTTATTTGTTACTGCGACTGGTAGATATGATGGCACATCGGTATTCCGATCAGACAATCGATGGGGTTTCTTCCCTTCAGTAGCAGTAGGCTATAGCTTGAATAACTTGGTCGCCAATTCAGATGCCTTGAGTAGCCTGAAACTTCGAGCAGGATGGGGGAAAGTGGGAAATCAAAACGTTGGCCCTTATAGCACTTTTGGCGGGCTCGGGTTTACCAGTTTTGCTTTTGATTTCTCATCGCCTGCGGCAGGCACTCTGATCACTAGTTTTGAGAATGCCGATTTGACCTGGGAGACAACAACGCAAACGAATTTTGGAATTGACCTGGGTATTCAGCAGGGTCGTGGCAATGTGACCGTAGAATTCTTTAAGAAAAATACGACTGATCTCTTGCTCGCAACTCCAGTGCCCGGCACATTTGGAGGAGGAATATTGAATCGAAATGTAGGTGAAGTCCAAAATACGGGGATTGATCTATCCCTCGGATACACCATCATCAATTCTGCCAATTTTGATTGGGATGCCAACTTCAATTTCTCTTATGTGAAAAATGAAGTAACCAAATTGTACAACGATCTTGAGGAGATACCTGGTCTCTTCACATCTCCCGGTGGCCAGAGCAGGGTGCTGAACTTAATTCAACTGGGTCAGCCCCTGGGTCAACTGCAGGGAGCTACTTTCCTTGGGACCTGGAAAACTGCTGAAGCTGCTCAGGCTGCGGAATTCAGCAAAAGTCCAGGAGATCCAAAATATCTGCGCGACGCTGACGGAGAGATCGTCTTCGGCACAGTAGGCAACGGAACACCGACGACAGTGTGGGGTTTGAACAATACATTCTCATATGGAAATTGGGATCTCAATCTATTTATTCAAGGTATGCATGGCTTTGATGTCTACAACATCCAGCAAGCTATGATCACCGGTGGAGCAGGTGATTCTCGAAGCTTCTTAGCTTCTTACCAAGTAGATCAATGGACGCCCCAAAACGAGACTGATATTCCATCAACGGTGCAATTTTACAATTCCTCCAATTATATCGAAAAGGGTGACTTCATCAGACTGAGCAATCTGAATTTAGGTTATACGCTGAATAAGATTGGGAATACGAATATTTCGTTGAAGCTCTATGCCAGCGGTCAGAATCTTTTGCTGCTCACTGATTACACCGGGTATGATCCTGAATTATCTTCGCGCAAGTCGAATCAGGGAACAGCCGATGTCGCACCAGGCATCAATATTGGTGCATATCCCAATCCGCGAGTGATTACCATCGGAGCGAAACTTGGGTTTTAAGAATTGAATAAAATTAAAATGAATTATAATAATTTAGATATGAAAAAGATGAGTTCCTTTAATTCGATAGGGCTCTACTTCGCAGGTGCAATTGCACTTATGCTGAGTACGACTTTCATTTCCTGCGATGATGCACTAGACCTGGATGAAGATCCTGGCCAATCAAGACTCGCAGTTCTCCCATACGAGAGTCTTGCAGAACTGGATCTCGCAGTGACCGGCACATACAATCGCGCGTGGGCAGCTCTTCGTATGACGACAGCCTGGGTAACTGCTTGGGGAGGCGATGATCTCACCACACATAGAGCAAGCAACAAGGCTGACTTTCGCGAGTACGATCAGCGTGCCGTGACGAATGGCAATGCTCGAACCCGAGGTACCTGGAGAGGTCTCTATCAAGCGATTCGAGCAGCGAATACCGTTCTTGTCAATGCGGAAGAGACCAATTTGATCGAACGAGCTGAGCAAGATCGACTGGTAGGAGAAGCCCATTTTATCAGAGCCTACTGTTATCATCACTTGATTAGGGCATTTGAACGCGTACCGATCGTACTGGATATAGTGCCTGACTTCGAAATTGGACTTTCCTCTCGAGCTCAGGTCTATCAACAAATCGAGAGTGATTTGACTACAGCTGAATCGCTCTTACCTGCAAGCAGCAATGCTGGATCCACCAGACCTAGTGCAGGTACGGCGAGAGCATTCCTTGCCCGCCTCTATATGGATTGGGCTGGATATCCTGAAAAGGACAACGCGATGTATGCGCAGGCAGCTTCGAGCGCAAAGAAGGTGATCGACAATGCAGGTAGCCACGGATTTGCATTGGTTCCTGATATGGCAACCTTGTACACACTGGCAGGATCTGCAAATTCAGAAGGTGTCTGGACACTTTCACATTGCCAACCTTGTGGTCAGGGCAATCGTAAAACTGGCAAATTGGGACTACCTGGTGATTTTGGAGGATGGCAAGAGTCTTTTGCAGAAATTCGATTTTTCGAAGATATGCCGGAGAATTATAGAAAGGAAGTTACCTATCACACCGAGGTGCCTCTGGATGCAGAAGGGAGAGTAACTGCTGATCCTTCTTCGGCGGCATCTGCGATACCCTGGACAGAATTTAAAGATCAACAGAATCCAGTTTTTCAGAAGATTACTGGTCCTTGGGAAGACAATATCTTCAACGGATTCCAAAATTCGCGCAGTGACTACATTATGCGTTATGCCGACGTACTGTTGATTTATGCAGAGGCAACTGGGAGATCAGGTGGTTCCTCGGCCGATGCCTGGGAAGCCCTCAATATGGTGAGACGCAGGGCACACAATTTGCCGGCTGATCAAGCAGATGCAACTGTCGATATTACTTCCGGCGATCTTGCTGAGATTGCCTTTGAAGAACGAAAATGGGAATTTGCTGGAGAGTATCTCCGCTGGCATGACTTGGTACGAATGGAGCTAGTTGAGCAAGCCTTGTCTAACCGAGACCCGCAGACTTCGGTCGGAACGGTCTTTGATGCCGATGGCAATGGCACACCAACTCCTTTAACATCAGCATCAAATCCGATACTGGGACCTTTGGGAACTTCAGCATACTATGCGCCCATTCCTCCTGACGAGATTGAACAATTGCCTAACCTGGGTAATTGAGCAAGAGAAAACCCGATGGATTGAATTTTGTTACAGAATAATTTGATGAGTAGAGCCAGTCCGCTGGCTCTACTTTTTTGTCTAACTTCCCCCTCGGCAGTTGTAGTCTCAGAGGTAATTGATTCCATTGAATAAAAATCTTTCCATATTCGCTTTCTTTATAGCTGTCGCAATACTACTCCTCACTTGCCGATCCAGGGACACTACACAAGGGGACCAAGGTCAGGAAAGCCACCTCTTTACGTACCTCTCGCCAGAGTCGACCGGCATTGATTTTCAGAACCGATTGCAAGAGACGGAAGAATCAAACTACTACCAATACATGTACAGTTACATCGGCGGCGGTGTAGCAACTGGTGACTTCAACAATGATGGATTGGACGATCTTTTTTTTGTCGCAAATCAGTCAGAAAATAAGCTCTATCTCAACCAGGGTAATCTTGCGTTTAAAGACATCACCGCGCAATCAGGACTTCGCAAAATACCGGGATTTGATGCGGGGGTGACGGTCGTTGATGTAAATGATGATGGATGGTCTGACATTTATATCTCACGCGGTGGCTGGATACAAGACAACAACGGATTCGCAAATTTACTTTATGTCAATCAGGGTATAAAACCCGATGGGACGCCCACGTTTAAAGAAGAAGCGGCAGACTATGGCCTGGCTGATGACAATCGATCGATACAGTCGACTTTCTTTGATTTCGATGGTGATGGAGACCTTGATGTCTATGTATCCAATAGCCCCGACTTTGAAGATCCTGCGGCAGAAGTGGTTGACCTGACCATGGCTCAGAAAGATCCCAATACCCTGGCGATGAAAGGCAGCGATCGACTCTATCGCAATGACGGAGGTCGATTTTCAGATGTATCAATAAGTGCCGGCATTCTTCCCGACATTGGTTTTGGTCTCAATCCACAAGTGGGAGATCTAAATGGCGATGGTTGGCTTGATATCTATGTTTGCAATGACTTTCGCATTCCTGATTTTGCCTACATCAATAATCAAGATGGGACATTTAGTGATGCCCGAAATTCCCTATTCAAGCACATGTCATTTAATAGTATGGGATCTGACATGGGCGATGTTAATAATGATGGGTTGCTGGATTTGTTTACCCTTGATATGAATCCTGAAGATTACATCCGCTCAAAGACGACGATGGGTATGACACCTCAAAGTCGCTTTGAAGAAATGGTAGCAAAAAATTATCACTACCAGTACATGCACAATATGCTGCAAGTCAACAATGGAAACGGCACCTATAGAGAAATATCCAAGATGGCCCGAGTATCTGAGACAGATTGGAGTTGGTCGTGCCTATTTGCCGATTTTGACCTCGATGGATACAACGACCTATTTGTCACAAATGGAGTCTTTCGCGATGTGATCGATCGTGACGCAAACAACCGCATATTGGAGGTGGTGCGTGAACGTGGCAGGAAGCCCACTGCTGCTGACTTTCTCGAGTATGCCAAAATGTTGCCACAGCAGAAACTCAAGAACTACTTTTTGAAGAATAAGGGAGATCTCACCTTCGAAAACATGTCTTCGATTTGGAGCGCAGAAACTCCAACTTTTTCGAACGGAGCTACCTATTGCGATTTAGATGGTGATGGTGACCTGGAAGTAATTGTCAATAATATTAATCAACCTGCCTCCATCCTCAAAAATCTAGCTATCGAAAAACAACGCGGCAATTTCATCAGCGTCAAGGTGAATGGCCCAGAGCTGAATCGCGATGGCATCGGAACATTGGTCAAATTATATCTGGAAAATGGTCAGGTCTTGATCAGGCAACTCATCAGATCGCGGGGCTTTCTCTCTGCAGTAGGTAAGGACTTGCATTTTGGTCTCGACCCCAATGCCCGTCTTACGAAACTTGAGATTACCTGGCCCGATGGAAAAAAAGAGCAGGTGTCTGATGTTCAGCTAAATGCGCAGATCAATTTAGACTACAACGCTGCCTCCCTACCCGATCCGGGATCTGATCCAAACCAGGTCGCAATATTTAGCAAAATACCCTCTGACTTTCAACACAATGATCCACCTTTCGATGACTATCAGCACCAAATACTCCTACCCCATAAGCTATCGCAAACAGGCCCTGCAGTAGCACTGACAGATGTGAATGGTGATGGCTTGGAGGACGTCTTTCTTGGAGGCGGGCATGGTCAACCCGGAATTCTCGCGTTGGGGACCACGTCAGGAGCCTTTCGCAAAATGCAAAGTCCGGCTTTCGAAACGGATCGTCAGTTTGAAGATGTAGGAGCTGCATTTATTGATCTTGATTCGGATGGAGATCAAGACCTGTATGTGGTTAGTGGCAGTTATGAATTTCGCCAGCCTTCCCGTCTCTTACAAGATCGTCTCTACATCAATGACGGCAGAGGAAATTTCAGTCGGTCTCGCGGCCTCATACCCGACATGCTTTTTGCAGGATCGGTGGCCAGGCCAGCAGACTACGACGACGATGGAGATATGGACCTTTTTGTAGGTGGTCGGGTCATATCGGGTCAATATCCATATCCCCCCACCAGCTATCTGCTCGAAAACGAGGACGGCGAATTAAAGATCTCTCCAGACTTTGATCAAAAGCTAATTAATCTTGGAATGATCACCGACGCGGTCTGGGCAGACATAGATAACGACGCTGATCTCGATCTAATTCTCACCGGTGAATGGATGGGAGTAGAAGTCATTACAAATGAGAACGGATTGCTAAAAAGCAGCAATAAGCATGAGACCCTGAGACAGACTGTAGGCTGGTGGAACCGCCTCTGTGTAGCAGACATTGATCAAGATGGTGATTTGGATATTATTGCCGGAAACCTTGGCCTAAATTATAAGTTTCATGCATCGAAGGATAAACCATTTCACATCTATACCAATGATTTTGACTACAATGGTACCGTCGACGTGTTCCTGGCAAAGGAGTACAAAGGCATGGAAGTACCCGTCCGGGGAAAAACCTGCACTGCTCAACAGTTACCTCACTTAAATGCAAAAATACCCACCTACGAAGAATTTGCAAATCAGGATCTGACCGATATCATTGGACCTGCTCTAAAGAATGCACTGCACTACGAAGCTTCTGAATTTCGATCTGGCATATTTATTAATGAAGGTGAAAATCAGTTCCGTTTTGCTCCACTTGCCAATGTGGCACAACAGTCACCGGTAAATGGTATTCTGTACGAAGATTTTGACGGCGACGGAACAAAAGATCTGCTGCTAGCAGGCAATAATCATATGTCAGAAATTGAGACAACACGTGCGGATGCCGGTATTGGGATTTTGTTAAAGGGCACTAGCGACGGAATCTTCAACCCAATTAATCACATGCAATCGGGTTTTTTTGCTGATAAAGATGTGCGCGATTTGGTTTCAGTGAGTACGAGCAATGGCCGGATAATCATCGTCGTAAACAACAACTCCAAGCATGACTTTTTTGAGAATCAAACCTTAAATAATTAAAGTCGCATTTGGATTGGGTTCTAAGATCTTTCCCCTTTTGCTACATGAGCATAAATTTGCTTTCCTTGAAACCGACGGATGTACTGGTAGTCGTCATTGAAATATTGATGTGTGAGGCCCCATTCCAAGCATGCAATCGGGTTCGTATCAGCATCGAGCGAGCGATTTAATCCGATCGCGTGTGGAGCTCCTTTAAGTACGGACATTATCTCAAAATTGAGGCCATCTGGAGCCCATTGAATTGTGTTTTTTTCGGGTCCATCAGTTGTGATCAGTGATGCTATTCCATCATCAAAATTCCAGACGCAGATTTCATGGCCACTATTGGATATGGGATTGTAAGGAGATTTGACATAGGGCCCAAGGGGGTGGTCTGCAATGGCAACTCCGTGACGAATTTGACGCCCTCCAAAGGTCACTTCCTCCCCCATCTGCTCACCTTTATAGTAGAGATAAAATTTGTCACGGTAGTGGAGCAGGCAAGGGTCGTGAACCTTATGGCTGTCAAAATTACCTTTGCGTACAACCTGAAATCGATTGT
>Ga0114956_1002862_pt1 | contig 13485 bp, 3 predicted proteins | sample MaitaG_FD_87304 | JGI IMG/M metagenome (GOLD analysis project Ga0114956, IMG submission 87304) | Marine algal microbial communities from Maine, USA - Maine_Asex2 metaG | ecosystem: Host-associated > Algae > Red algae > Unclassified | place: Maine, USA | collected 2015-01-05 | reverse complement strand
GTGACGCCGCAGCCCGAGGCTCGTTGGTTCGACGCAGTGCTCCCCGCGCTACGTACGACCCTGTCGGCCGCCGCAATCCCAATTCTCATCATCCTGCCCGCGGCGACGGTTGTCGGCTTCCTCTACGTCGTCGGCAAAATTCTGTTCTAAGGAGCTGCGCCGGTAGGGCGAGGAACGAGCCCTGCTGGCAAGGCGACCAGACAACAGAGGGCGCTATTCGCCGAGGAACGAGGCGAAAAAGGAACTTGTCGTAGTGAGCGCTTTCACCTACCCGCGCGGCCCCTAAGGACCAGAGAACTCCGAGATCGCGAAAGCGAACGGTTGCGCTGGGTCGTTATCCTCGGAGATATCGAGTTCACGGAGGGGCCGGCACTAGCGACCGGCGAGTTGCTCGCCGAGCGCGACGTCGTCGAGCGGATCGAACGGGTCCACTCGAAGCATGTCGAGAATGCGATCGAGGTTGCGCGGCAGCTGGCTGAAGAAGCCGCGACCCAGACCGAAGACGGCCTGCGCGACCTCGTCGATGAAGACGACGAAGCCGACGCCGCAATCGAAGCGTCGATGGTTCGCCAGCACGCGGCGCAGGCAATGAATGCTCACCGCCGAGCGATCGAACTACAGCGGGTCGGCGACGCCCACGCCTTTGGCAGTATCGGCATGGACCCGGTGCCCGACGATGACGACAGCCTCGACCAGGTGTATGTCGGTCGCGTGACGGTGCTCGACGGCGACGAAGTACTGATGGTCGACTGGCGAGCTGGTGCCGCAGCGCCGTTCTACCAGGCGACCCCGATCGAGCGGCACGGTGTTCAGCACCGACGTCACCTGATCTATGAAGACGTTCCCGAGGACCCCGGCGGTGTCGGGTCGTCGGGGGCCCAACTCATCGGCTACTCCGATGAAGTCTTCGATGTCGATGCGCTTGCCGGGGGTCTGGCCGACGGGCCGGAATTGCGCGGCGAAGCAGCGATTCTGGCCGCCGTCAGCGCGCCGACCCCCGAGCAGATGCGTTCGGTCGTCGCCACGATCCAGGCTGAGCAGGACGCGATCGTCCGAGCCCCGAGCAACCGGCCGTTGGTCGTGCAGGGCGCGCCTGGCACTGGCAAGACCGTGGTGGCCCTGCACCGGGCCGCCTACCTGCTCTACAACCAGCGCGCGACGCTCGCTGAGACCGGCGTGCTTATCGTGGGTCCGACAAACGAGTTTTTGCGGTACATCGGCGGGGTCCTGCCGTCGCTCGGCGAGTCCGGTGTGGTCTCGATGACGGCGAACGATCTCTACACCGGTGTGCTGACCGGCAACGCCGAATCGGACGAGGCGGCCACGCTGAAGGGCGCAGCCGAAATGGTCGACGTGCTGGCCCATGCGGTTCGCGATCGGCAGCGTCGACCGACCAAGCGCCTCGATCTGATGTACGGGTCGAAACGAGTGCGAATCGAGCTCGCTGAGTTGCACGAACTGTTCGAGCATGCGTTGCGATTCCGGACCCACAACGCGGGCGCGGCCGCGTTCCGATCGGAACTTGTCGAGGCGCTCGCGTCGAAGGTCTACGACCCCACATTCTCGAACCTCGAAGATGCTCGGGCGACGTTTCGTAACTCGGCCAAGATCCGCAACTTTCTGCTCCGACACTGGCCAACACTGACGGCCGAGCAGGCCCTCAACGACCTCTACGGTTCGCCAGCGTTGCTTCGGCGTGCGGTTCGGGCCGGCGGCCTCGATGTCGCTGCGATCCAGATGCTCGAACGGGAACGAACACCGGAACTCGATCTCGCCGATCGGCGTTGGTCACGAGCCGACATCCCCCTACTCGACGAGCTGCTGTTCCTACTTGGCGGTGTCGACGGCGACCGGATCGAGAGCGAACGGTTTATCGAGCGTGACGATGCGGGCGTCTTCGAGCTCGAAGATCTTGACGACGAAGTCGACTGGGACGACGACGAGCAAGCGGCCGCCGCAACGGTCGATGACACCACCGACGATTCGTTCACCTGGACCGCCGACGAAGGCGGCCAAGCCCGCGTCGGCCTGAGCGACCGGTGGGTGACCTGATGCGGGCGTCTGTCCTATGAGTGACTGGATCGTTCGCGCCGAAGACACCGGGAACCCACTGCTCGACAACGACGGTGAGCCCATCCGTGAACTCACCCCCGACAGCGCTGACGCGCTACTCGACAAGGGCGAGTCGATTGCCGAAATGGCGACGCTCGAGAAATTGTGGCGATTTGGTCACGTGATCGTCGATGAAGCCCAGGACCTCACGCCGATGCAGTGGCGCATGGTTGCCCGACGGGCGCGGCGTCGGTCGATGACGATTGTCGGCGACCTTGCGCAGCGCTCAATCGGCGAGCCGGGAGCGTGGCGCGACCACCTACCCGAAACGATCGGCGATTTCGACTACCGCGAGTTGAGCGTGAACTACCGATCGCCAGCCGAGATCAACGACCTCGCTGCCGCGGTCCTTGCCGAGCTTGCTCCTGAGCTCACGGCGCCACAGTCGATTCGGGCCGTCGGCCTGCCGCCGCAGGTCGTTCGGGTCGACTCGATCGGAACAGGTCTTGCTGAGGTTGTTGCGTGGGAACGGGCCGAGAATCGGAACGGACGGACTGCCGTTATCGGCGCCGACGATGCTGAGGTAACCCCGATTCGCGGCGTCGAATGGTTCACGGCTCGAGAGGCGAAAGGCCTCGAATTCGACAGCGTTGTCTTGGTTGAACCGGCGCGGATGCTCGACGACGAGCACGGACTCAGCCTCCTGTATGTAGCGGTCACTCGGACGACGAAGAAACTCACGATCGTGCACGAACGCGATCTGCCCGACGTCCTTGCCGGAGTCCTCGATGTCGGTGGCACACTAAGCGCCTGATCACGCACCTTCGCGGGCTGCGGGAGATCCACGACCACTACAACAGACCCGTCGGGAGTACACCCATGAGCAGAAAATCGCTGGGTATCGGAGTTATCGGATTCGGCTGGATGGGCCAAGCTCACAGTCGCGGGTTTCGGCGCGGACCGAGCTATTTCCCCGACCGCTCCTATGACCCCCGCCTCGTCATCTGCGGCGACAACATGGATGGCCGCGGCGACATGGCGGTCAGCGACTTCGGGTTCGAAGAGTCGACGAAAGACTGGCAAGCCGTCATCGATCACCCCGACGTCGACGTCGTTGTCGTCACGGCGCCGAACATGTTGCACGTCGACCTTTGTGTCGCCGCGGCTGAGGCCGGCAAACACGTGTTCTGCGAAAAGCCGGTCGGCGGAACGCCGGAGCAAACGGCGATTGTCGAGAAGGCGACCCGCGACGCTGGCGTGAACACCGGAGTTGGCTACAACTATCGATTTGCGCCGCTGGTGGCCTACGCGAAGGAGCTGATCGACGACGGCGCCCTCGGCGAGATCACGAACTACCGAGGTCGCTTCTTCTCGATGTACGGCGCCGACCCGATGGGTCTGCTGAGCTGGCGCTTCCAGCACGAGCACGCGGGCTATGGCGTGTCGACCGACATCCTGAGTCACTCGGTCGATCTTGCGATGCATCTCATCGGTCCGATCGACAAGGTCATGGGCTTGTCGCACACGTTCATCACCGATCGCCCGCTTCCGAAGGCGGGCGGAACCCATTACGACCGCGGGGCCCCCGGGGATCCGACCGGTCCCGTCACGAACGAGGACTACTTCGGCGCGATGGTGCGGTTCGACAATGGCGCGATCGGCAACTTCGAAACCTCCCGCGCGATCATCGGCCCTGAATCACAAAACGCCTTCGAGGTCTATGGCACCAAGGGTTCGATCGCCTGGAACTTCGAGAAGATGAACGAGCTGCAGGTCTACCTCGTCGACGACGAGGGCCCGAGCGGGGGCGTGCGCCGCCACAACGGCTACACCCATGTCTTCGGCGGCGACCAGTATCGGTTTCACGGGAACTTCGTACCGGGGTCAGCGAACAGCATCGGCTTCGAAGACCTGATCGCGATCGAGGATTTCAACTTCCTCGAAGCCGTCGCAACCGATACGCCGTATGAGCCGGGCTTCCGCGAAGCCTTAGCCTATGTGAGCGTGCAGGCTGCCATGATCCGGTCCTCGGAATCCGGATCATGGGAGCCAGTTACATCGGTCGGTCTCGACTAATTAGTTCTACTGCGGTCCAGATACGTTCGGGATCTGGACGCCGGCACCGAGACCAGGGCCCACGTAGCCCTGGTAGTACTTGCCGGCTGCGGCCCGCCGGAACGGCACGGTGATAGATCGTGTACCGCCATTCGGCTGCACAGTTGGCAAGTCACAGAAGAGCGTGCGTTGGTTCGTTCCAAAGGTTCCGTTCGTGTAACAGCCGCTCGGCAGCGAGCTTTCCAACTCGCCGAGCAGGAACGTCATTGTGAACTGCGGCGCCGCGCCGGTGCCGCCACTGTTTGTGACCACGAAACGTACGTTCCATCCGGTGCCAGCAGCGACCGGGGCCCACGCCACGATGCTGAGGTTCGCGGGTGCTGGCGCCGACGGAATAGTCACACCAGCGCTCGCATTTTGGTCCCCCATGAACACGTAGCCCTGGAACGTGAAGCCGCCAGCCGCAGTGCTAAACGGCACCACAACCGACGCGCTGCTGCTCGGCGAGATGTTCCCGAGGTCGCAGATCAGGGTCCGCTGCACGCCGCTGACACCTTCGGTGCGACAGTTGCCTGGCAACAGCCGCGTGTGGTTGTTATTGATGCCAATGCGTAGCTGGGCCGTCGCTCCGACGTTGCCGCGGTTCGACGCAACGAACGTGACATTGTGGCCGCCGCTCACTTCGATCGGCGCTTGTGCGACCAGGCTCGGGTTGACCGAGCCTGCCGGCACTGTGAAGGTCTCGGTGTCCCACAACGTTCCGCCGGTGTAGAGCCGGAGCGAGACGTTGTAGGCCGATGCCTGACGGTTGAAGAGCAGGGTGCGATCGCCCGAGCTACTCACGACCGTGCCGAACGAACACGACAAGGTTCGACTCCCGCCCGGAATCGTGCCGGAGGTCGAGCACTGCGAGCCAGAGGAGAACTGGCCGTCGTCGAGAGCCGAGCTAACCGTGACGCCACCGGCGGCGGCATTACCGGAGTTGTCGACCCGGATAGCGACACCGACCTGACCTCCCCCATAGTCGATGACCGACCCGGTCACGAGGTTGAGATTCGGCGCGGCCGTTGCCGGGATGGTGAACGCGGCGGCAGCCGCGGATGGAACGCTGTAGGCCGTGAGGCGGTAAGCCCCGGCTTCGGTTCGGAATCGCAACGACCACGAGGTCGAGCCGCCGGCGCTTACGTTGGCGACGCAGTTCAATGTGCGCTGATTACCGGCGTTGCCCGACAGCGTGCAGCCGGTTGGCGTCCCGACAAGGCGAGTTGTGGTGACACCAAGGTTGAAGCCGATGTTGCCAGCGATATTGCCCGTGTTTGTCGCCGCGACGGTCACGAGGTAGTCCGACCCGGAGGCGGTTGGAGCGCTTGCCGTGAGCGACGACGACAAGACGCCGTTCGGAATCGCGGTCGAGATTGTGTTGAAGCTCGTCGATCCGTTCAGCGCAGTCGTCCTGACGTTGTAGCCAAGTGACTGGGCGTTGAAGCGCAGCGTGAATTGGCGATTCGAGCCAATAGAGATCGACGAGAGTGTGCATCGGAGCGTGCGCTGGTTTCCGGCATTGCCGGAAACCGAACAAGTCGCACCGGTCGCCGATTGGTAGGCGCCCGCGGGCAGTGAGCCGGTGACGACGACGTTGCTCGCGGTCGCCGAACCAGAGTTCGTGATTCGATACGGCACGCTGTACGTCGATCCCGATAGTGATGGAGCGCTCGTGCGAGCGATGGTCAGCGCGGCTGTCGCGGTCGCCGGGATCGTGAAGCTGGCGGAGTCGGACCCGGCCCCACTCGCGGCCCGAGCGGTCTTGGTCGATGCCGAGGCGAGGGTGCGGAACGTAATCGTTTTCGTTGCGCTACGACCCGGGCTGATCGAGCCCAGGCCGCAGCTGAGGGTTCGGTCATTGTTCGGATTTGTGCCCTGCAACGTACATCCCGATGGTGTGCCAAGGATCTGGCTGGTATTGATCGGGATGGTCAACGTTGTGGTGGCGGCGATCGTGCCGGTGTTACGGGCCGTGAACGTGAAGTTGTAGTTCGAGCCGCTCGCCGATGGCCCCGAAGCTGTCAGGCTGAGGTTGATCCTGCCGGCGGGAACCGTCCGACTGACAGAGCCGGACGTCGAGCCAGTTGCTCTTGCCGTCGCGACGACCGAGTACAACGACGCGGTCGGATTGAACGTGAGCACCAGTGTTCGGTTCGCGCCTGCTGCGATGTTCGAGACAGTGCACGTGAGGCTGCGAGAGCCACCGGCAATTGTCCCTGACGTCGTGCACCCAGAGCCGGAGCTGAACTGCCCGTCACGCAATGGCGCGGTCAGTCGAACGCTGGTTGCCGTTGCGTTGCCGGTGTTCGTGATCCGGTAAGAGATGTTGTACTTGCCGTTCACCAGCGTCGGCCCGGCCGTCCTGGCGAGTGTGAGATTTGCCGCCGCGGTCGCGGGAATCGTGAAGCCGACGGTGTCGACGTTCGTTCCACTCGCAGCTCGCGCGGTCTTGGACGTCGCTGCGGCCTGCGTGCGGAAGCCGACCGTCTTGGCCGCGGTGCCGCCGGGGCTGATCGAACCCAGGTTGCAGCTAAGGGTTCGGTCGTTGTTCGGGTTCGTACCCTGCAACGTGCAGCCCGTTGGTGTGCCCGCAATCTGGCTGGTGTTGATCGGAATCGTCAAGGTCGTCGACGGGGCGGCGATGGTCCCGTTGTTGCGAACGTTGAATGTGAAGTTGCGGTTTGCACCGCTACCCGTCGGCCCGGCTGCCGTCAGGTCGAGGCTGATCCGACCCGAAGGAATCACCGTCGTCTGATTGTTCGAGCGGGTCGCAAATGCAGTGACGACTGCCCGGACGGAATACGCCGAGGCCGTTGGGTTGAAGCGCAGCGTCAGCTGCCGTGTTGTACCTGCCGAGAGATTTGAGAGCTCGCACGTGAGCGAGCGTGAGCCGCCCGGAATCGTGCCCGATGTCGTGCAGCCGGTGCCGGAGCTGAACTGCCCATCGAGGAGCGGCGCCGTCAGCTTCACCTGCGACTTCGTGTTCGTGCCGGTGTTTCTAACAAGGTAGGTCACTGCGTACGTGCCGTTCGAGAACGTCGGGCCCGATTGCCGGGTCAACGTTATGTCGTCGATCGGCACGATCGTGAAGCTCGCAGTGTCAGAACTATTCGAATTTTGAGCCCGGGCCGTGAGCGTGTATGCGCTCGTCAGCGGTCGGAAACGAATCGTCTTCGCCGCCCTGCTGCCGGGCTGAATCGTGCCGAGGTCGCAGCTAAACGTGCGAGCGTTGCCGGCGCCGGTGAGAACACGGCAGCCGGCGACTGCCTGCGGCGCATCCTGGGTCGACAAGTACGGCACGGTGAGTTCAACGTTGGTGGCTGGCGCGTTGCCGGCGTTCCGAGTCGACAGCGTGACCGTGGGCCAGCCGGCCGAGTCGTCGACTGGTCCGATGGCCGTAAGCACGAGGTCCGCCGTCCCACCGGGGATCGTCGTCGTGACGATGTTCGATGTCGTACCGGTCGCCGTGGTCCTCGCCGCGACTGCGAACGAGGCGGAGGTGAGGTTGAACGACAGCGTCAGGGTGCGGGTGCTGCCGGGATTGATGTTCGGGATCGTGCAACTCAAGCTGCGCGATCCGCCAGGAACAGTTCCCGTCGTCGTACAGCCGGGCCCGGAGCTGAACTGACCATCGCGCAACGCCGCGGTGAGGCGAACCGTGTTGGCGACCGTCGGGCCGCTATTCGTGATCCGATAGGTGACGTTGTATTTTCCGGCCGTCAGCGTTGGTCCTGAGCTTCGAACGAGGGAAAGCTGCGCGGCGCCCGCGGGGATCACGGTGGTCACCGTGTTACCCCCGACCTGCTGGCCTGCGTAAGCTGCCAAAGCGACGTTGTATGCCGATGCCCCCGGCGTGAACCGCACGCTGAACGTGCGACTACTTCCCGCCGCGATATCGGCGACCCGACACGTAATGCTCGACGTGTATTGAGTGCAGGTCGCTCCGGAAACCGAGGCGTACTTGCCCGGGCCGATCGGCGCGGTCAACACGACCCCGGTTGCGGTGGCGTTTCCGGTATTGGAGAGGCGGTACGAGACGCCGTAGGTATCGCCGGACAGGGTTGGCCCGCTCGTTCGGGCGAGGGTGAGATCGGCCCGTTGTAGCTCCGGGACCCGCAGTGTCAACGAATCGTCTTCGCTTCCGCTCGCGGCGCGAACGGTGAGAATCGACGCGGGCGATTGAGGGCGGAACCGGATGGTCTTGCTTGCCGTTGCACCGGCGCTGATCGTGCCGAGGCCACAGCTCAGGGTGCGGTCGTTGTTCGGGTTCGTGCCCATCGTCTGACAACCGCTCGGCGTCGAAACAAGGTCTCGCAAGTTGAGGGGAATCGTGACCGTCGCCGACGGTGCCGCGATGTTGCCTCGATTCCGCACGTTGACCCGGATGTCATAGTTGTCGCCGACTGGCGATGGCGCGCCGAGCGACAGGTCGAGGGTGATGTCGCCGGCGGGCATCGTTCGAGCGACGGTGTTGAACACGGTTTGGCCGTCGACCGCCGTCGCTCGAACGTTGTAGCTCGACGGCTGCTTGTTGAACTTGGCGACAAGGGCCCGCGAGCCGCCAACCGCGATCTCGCCGACCAGGCAGGAAATGTTCCTTGCCCCGTGCGGGACCGTGCCGGTGACGGTACATGCCGGGCCAAGGACCCGGGTATTGAACTGTCCTGCGGTGAGCGCGAAGTTGAGCTTGGCGTCGGTCGCTGCGGCATCGCCGTCGTTGCGGATCGAGTACGTGATGTTCGCTGTCGCGCCGAGGTTGTCTGGACCGGAGAACACCGTGAGGACCAAGTCCGGCTCAGGAATCGACTCGATGGAGAACGACGCGGTGTCCTGGATCGGCCCCGAACCATCGCGGATCGACGCCGTCAGCGTGTAGTCGTCGTCGGCCGGAAGGAGCGTAAAGACCGTGTCTCGGGTGCTGTTCTGCGCAAGGCTGCCGATCACGCAGGTCAAGACCGCGTTTCCGGCAGCGTCCGGGGCTGAAGAGTCGCAGCCGACTGGATCAAAGGCGAGCTGGCCAGTTGTGAACGGCACCGTGTAACGAACATTCGAAGCGGTGAGGCTGCCAGCGTTCTCCGCTCGCAACCGGAGGATCACGCTGCCGTTTGCTTGCAGCGTTGGTTGGCCGCGCACGCCGATTCGAAGATCGACCGCGCCAGCTGGGATCAAGAACGAACTCGATGCCGCGAACTCGCCGGCGAGCTGAGCTTCAGCAAAGACCCGGTACGCGGCGGCCTCGGCATTGAACCGCAGCGTGAGCGTGCGGCTTTGGCCCGCAGCGATGTCGGCCACGGTGCATCGCAGGGTGCGGGCACCGTTGGGGTTCACCCCATTGACGGAGCAGCCCGAGCCGGAAGCGAACTGCCCTGCGCTGAGCGGCGCCGTGAGCACGACGCCACTCGCAGTGGCTTCGCCGGTGTTCGAGAATCGGACGCCGACTTGGTAGGTGCCGTCGCTCTGCATGGCCGGCGGTTGTGAGACGGTGAAGCCGAGGTCGGCTTCAGCTGGCGGGGGAGCCGCCGGAATGTCGAATGGTGCCGTCGAGCGAGCATCGCCATCGACGAGCACGACTGGGCTCACGCGGTAACCGTTGGTCTGGGCAAAGAACGTCAGCGGAAGCGTCCGAGTCGCGCCAGCTTCCAGCGTGCCGATGACACACCGCAGCGTGCGGTCACCGTTCGGGTTCACGCCAGACACGGCACAGGAGCCGGCGCGAAACTGGCCTGCTTCTATTGGTGCGGTGACGATCACGTTTGCTGCCTCGGCGTCGCCGGTGTTCGTGACTTGCAGCGTGACGCTGTAGTTGCCGTCGGGTCGGATGGCGGGAGGGCTCGACACCGAGATCTCACCATCGGGTTCGCCCGGATCGATCGCCTCCGGGATGATGAACGAGACGCCTGCCAAAGATGCATCGCCGACGCGTACGGTCGGGATGACCCGGTAGGCGGTCTCGCCGCCATTGAACGTCAGCGGCAGCGTGACCTGTCCACCGTTTCCTTCGATGAGGTCGACGGTGCAGAACAATGTGCGCTGGTCATCGTTGTTCGATCCGTTTACCAAGCAGCCGCCGCCGCTCGCGAATTGGCCGGCCAGTAGCGGCGCGTACAACACGACGTTCTGAGCGGCGCCAGCACCGCTATTCGTGATGACAACATCAACGTCGTACTGATTGTCGCCGGTGGGGGTCGGACTGCTCGCGATTGTCTGCTCGAGGTCAGGCTGGGCGGCTACCTCGTAGGTGTACGTGTGGGTGGACCGTTGGCCTTCGGTGACGATGGTGAGAATCAACCGAAGCTCGCCCTGAGCGTCTGACGGGATGGTGAACGGAATTGCGACGTTGCGGCCCGACGTTGCGGTGACGGTGCCGGAGCCAAGGTTGCGGTTCCCGCTTGAGAGCACGGCGTTCCAGCCGATCGCCGCGCTGCGTTCGGCCCGGATCTTGAACTCGGTGTCCGGTGAGACCTCACCGCCGGGCGGTGTCACGTTGAAGACGGGCTCAGGGTTGAGGAACTCGTCGCTCGCCGCCTCTGCTGCGGCGTTGATATTGCGGCAGGTCCAGAAGGATTTGACGTTCCGGATGCCCTCGATGTACTCGCTTGTTGGGACCACGAGGTAGGACTCTTGAACCACCCCCTGACCCTTGACCGTTGGGCACTGGTTGCTGAACGTGCCGAGGTTTGATCCTTGGCTGCGGTTGTGTGAAGCCAGGATCGGCAAGACCGACGGGATGTCGCGATCGTCGTCGTAGCGGAAGCCGTCGGTCGAGGAGAAGAAGGGGTATTCGTCGCAGTCGATGGCTGCTTCACCGGGGCCCGGTTCGCTACCACGATCCCGGCCGTAGTACCAGGCCTTGGCGTCGTCGTTGTTGTCGCCACAAGCGGTCAAGTTGTCGTGGTACCACGTGGTGCGCGGCGGCGCGTTGTTGTCGAAGGTGAGGGTGCGCGGCAGGTCGCGTTGCGCCTCACGGATGTGTCGGGTCGCTTGGGTCTGGTCGTCGTGTCCGGCGTAGAACACGTTGCCGTTGACGCAGTAGCGCTCGGCGACCGCGTCTTGTCCGGCCGTGCGAATGCAATCTTGCGCTAGCTGGCTCAGGTTCAGACCACGGACGGCGTTGATGCGCGAGGCCGGGCCGATCTCGCTGCTCTGTCCGAGGCGCTCGACGATGGCGTCAACGAGGCAGTCACCTTCCAACACTTGCGCGGCGATGACCCCATCAGCGACAGCAGCATTGGCCGGTACACCGTTGGCGGCTACACCGTCGCACGGTGGCGGTTCGGGTGATGAGATCGTGCCTTCGTCGAACGGGATGTAGATCTCGTCGTCGAGAATCGAACCGCCGAAGTCGGCCAGCTCGATGCCGAGGATCGGAACCTCAAGGTTGCCGCCAAGTTCAAGCTCGGTCAAGGCGAAGCCGTAGGACCAGTTGAGGGTTCGCTGCTCAAGGTTGCCGGCGTATTGCGCTTCGGCTCGCAACGCAGGATTGCCGGTAATCGTTGGACCGGCCGCGTCGGCCAGCAACATTTCGAGCTGCACCTCAACGCCCGCGTCGAGCTGGAGCCCGACGCTGAAGGTCGGATCGAACGGCGTGGTCGAATCGGTCCATTCGACGAAGGCACCGCGGTCTTCGCGATCGCGGAAGTACTCGTAGCCCGCGGCGAGGCGGCCTTCGGTGCGCATGGTCAGGTTCGCTTCGCCTTCGATCGAAAGCTCGATGAACGGCGTAAGGTCGGCTTCAATCGTTACCGGCACGACGCCGATGGCAAAGCCGCCGAGGGTGATGTCGCGCTTCGGGAATGGCTTTGTGAATCCGGCTGACCCGGTTGCCTCGAACGTTGCTTCGGCGATCATCATGAGCGACGCTTCGAAGAAGAAGACCTCGAGCTCAGCGGTCGGGGTACACAACACGTAACCCCAGCAGCCAATACCCCAGTCGATGTCGAGGTCGCCCGTGAAGCCAGCCTCGACCGATGTCGTGATCGTTCCGGTCACGTTGACCTCGATGAACGGCTCGGTTTCCGCAACCGCGGCCGCAGCATTCCGTCCCGCAGCTTGGGCTCCAACCGCATCGTTGCCAACTTCTTCGATCGGATCGTCGACCTGGCGGAAGACGTCGGTTAGTAGCGCGGAATGCGTGAAGACGATCGTGCTGTTCCCACGGAGGCCAATCGCGTCGACGACTCGCATGAAACCCTGGCTCGCGGCGGGGCTCGGGTCGTCGACCAGGACGTACCCAGGCTTGAGTTGGTCGGCGATGTTGCCGCCGAACTCGATGATGCCGGTTTCTTCGTCGAAGGAGATGACCTGCAGCGCGAGATTGCGGGTCGCGGCGTAGGCCGGTGTGATCAGCAGGTCGTCGTCGCCGGGCGGCACGACGGTGAGGGCAACCGAGTCGGTTGCCGATGCCGCAGTTGCGGTGAAGGTGAACTGACCTGGTCGCCAGCCGAGTACCTCTGCTGACCAGTTGCGATCGCAGGGGTCGATGGCCGGTGTCACGATGGCAGGGAAGCTCTGCCCTTGCACCGTGATAGTGACCGTGTCGGCTCCAACCGCAGTGCCATACAGAGTGAACGAACCAGTGCCAGTGCCACCTTCGCCAGTGTCGATCGCTCCGGTCGGTCCGTCGATGTTGATCGCGGGGCTCACCTGGCGCTCGCATGTGGGGAGCGCAATCGAAGAACTGATCGCCTCGATGTACACCGTTCGCTCGGTGGTGCCGCCGTCGGACGCGGTAACGGTGGCGGTCCACGAAAAAACCTGATCGGCGAAACCGTCGGGAATCGTCGGGTTCCAGTCGGCGCCGATGGAACGGGCGCTCGCGACGATCTGGCCCGCTGCGGTTGCGAGCTCGTGGTCATAGATCAGGCCATCACCGAGCGGATCGGTCGCCGATGCGCTGAGGACTGGCGCCGGACGTTCGACGTCGGGGGCTGCTGCTACGGACGCGGCGCCGGGTGTCATCGCCGAGATCGTCGGGTTCGACGGGGCCGGCGCGCCAACCGCAGTGATCTCGATTCGATCGAGGTTGATGTTGCCGCCGTTGCTGTATGCGAGCTGCAGGGTGATCGGCGTGCCTGCACCGAGGGTGGCGCTACCCGCGGTGATGGTGGTGAAGTTCCACCAGCCGTTGTTGGGGCTTTGCACGGTGCCGATGGTTTGGCTGGCGCTGCCGTTGTCGATCGTGATGATGATGCGGCCGGCCGCGTTCGAGCCGGTGGCGACGCGCAGGGCAAAGTCGTAGCTGCCGGTCGCGGTCGGGGTGAAGGTGTATTCGAGGGTCTCGCCGGCGCGGGTGCGCCCGACCGTGTAGCCGGGTTCGCCGCTGGTGTTCCAGATGTC
>Ga0114956_1002860_pt1 | contig 13494 bp, 14 predicted proteins | sample MaitaG_FD_87304 | JGI IMG/M metagenome (GOLD analysis project Ga0114956, IMG submission 87304) | Marine algal microbial communities from Maine, USA - Maine_Asex2 metaG | ecosystem: Host-associated > Algae > Red algae > Unclassified | place: Maine, USA | collected 2015-01-05 | reverse complement strand
CCATTTTCTTCACTAAAGTTTAATGTCGCGGATGATGAATTAGTTGTGGGAAAACTATTTCCATCTGCATCCACCTGAATCATAACATTAAAATTATTATTTCCAGTATTACTATAGTTTTGAAGTGTAAGATTAGTATTACCTATTAAATTAAAATCTCCCCTAATGCTGTATATGGATTGGCCAGGAGTTTCTGCTGCAGTCCTCTGTGTAAAAGGAACTCTAACTTGACTATAAGCATTATTAATGCTTACAAAAAACAAAAAAGCAGTAACTAATAATGTACAATATTTATGTGTAGATTTTTTCATGAATTTTTTTTATGAAGCAGATTGCTGTGTATAATATTGTTTAACTGTCGCAGGTAGACAATTAAACTTTTGTAGGTCGTTATTATTTTTTAAATCTATTTGATATATAAAGTAGATGTATTTTAAATTTTTAAATTGTTTTAAATCAGGACATTTTATTAGATCTAAATTAAAGTTAGGTTTTAAAATATCTATTATTATTAATTCTACCGAGTTTGAGAATTTTAAGGATTTGTTTAATTCTTGAAAATTATTACTTGCTAAACGAATTAACTTAATACCATTTTTAACATTATAAGTTTTTATCTCATCACTTTCTAAGTAAGCCACTCCAACATCTGCTTTAGTCGCCAAGTTTTTAAATTCTTCAAGATTACTTCTTCTTAACATTTGACTATCGTTAAAATCTGAAAAATCAAGCTTAACCAAATCTTGAGAAAAACTTAATTGTGATCCTAAACATATTACGATTAATAAGATTAATTTTTTCATATTATAAATATTTATATTTTTGAATAATTTATTATGTTACTTAAAAACTCAGAATCTTGAATAATAGGTGTTGAGTTTAATTTTTTATAAACTTTAAAATTATTAGAAAAAGAGGTATTTATTTCGCACAAAAAGAAGTTGTAAAATAAATTACAATTACATCTAAATCTTTTAAAGTTTGATACTATTTTTTTTATTACAATCATAACGTAGTTAACTCGTTGTTTAAACCATTATTTTTAAAGTCTAAGGGAGTTTCACCATTAATGGTGTTAAATAGGTTAAAGTTTAGTTTTAGGACAAACATAGTAATAACATTAGCAAAAGAAATTGTATTTTTCATTTGAAACAAATAAAAATGTTTAAACACACATATATTCGTTTAAAGACCTAAATTATATAAATTATCGATAAAATGCAAATAAATAAGATTAAAAGAATTAAATCACTATTTTTAATCAGGCATGCTAAGTCTTGCTGGGAAAATGATTTATCTGATTTCGAAAGGCCATTAAAAAAAAGAGGAATAAATGATAGTGAATTGGTTTCTAAGTACTTAAATGATTATAATGTTAAGCCAGAAATGATATTATGTAGTTCAGCAGAAAGAACAAAATTAACTTCAAAAATTTTTATAAAAAATTTAGCCTTACATGATGTTAAAATCAAGTATTTAAAAGAATTATACGACTTTTCTGGAGAATCACTTATGCACGTTATCGAAAGCTGTGACGATTCGTTCGAAAGTTTAATGATATTTGGACATAATTATGCGCTTACAAATTTAGTTAATAAATTAGGAAATATTTATATAGAAAACGTTACTACTTCTGGGTTTGTGGAGATAAATTTTGAAACTAATAGTTGGAAAAATCTTCCAAAAGGTAAAACAGAAAAAATTGTGTTTCCAAAACATTTAAAATAATACATATAATAGAATATATTTGTATAGAAATAAATTTTAAATGATAAAAAAAATAAGTAAAAATTACACATATATAAACAGAGAGATAAGTTGGTTACAATTTAATGGAAGAGTCTTGCAAGAAGCTTCAGATGAGAATGTTCCATTAATTGAGAGGCTACGTTTTTTAGGTATTTTTTCTAATAATCTTGACGAATTTTTTAAGGTACGCTATGCAACGGTTAAACGTATAGATGAAGCTGGAAAAGCTGCTAAAAACCAATTAGGAGGAATATCAGCTTCGGCATTATTAGAAAAAATTACAAAAACAGTAATTAAACAACAGTCTGAAAGTTTAAACATATTAAGTAATATCCAGAATAAACTAAAGCATGAAAATATTTCTTTTATTAAAGAATATCAGCTTAACAGTAATCAGAAAAAATTTGTAAAAAATTACTTTATTCAAAAAGTAAGTCCAGCCTTGGTAACCATTATTTTAAATGAAGAAATCCAGATTCCAAACCTAAAAGATAGTGCTGCATACCTTGCAATAAATATGTCTATCGAGAATAATGAAAACCAATATGCTTTAATAGAAATATCAAAAAGTATGGATCGTTTTGTAGTCCTTCCAAAAGAAGGTGATAAAAACTATATTATTATGTTAGACGATCTGTTACGCTACTGTTTACATGATATTTTTAGCATTTTCGATTATAAATCCATTTCGGCACACATGATAAAAATTACACGTGATGCAGAGCTCGATCTTGAAAGCGATTTAAGTAAGAGTTTTATGGAAAAAATTAGCGATAGTGTAAAAGACAGACAAGATGGAGAGCCAGTGCGTTTTGTTTTCGATAAAACCATAGATAAAACAACGTTAAATTTCCTAATGAATAAAATGGGAATTGAAAGTTCAGACAGCATAATTCCAGGAGGGCGTTACCATAATAGAAGAGATTACATGAGCTTTCCAAGCTTAGGAAGAACAGATTTATTGTATAATAAAATTGTACCATTACCTGTTAAAGGTCTTAGTCTTGAAACCAGTATTTTTAATGCTATAGCAGACAAAGATTATTTACAATATACACCATATCATACCTTTGCATACACCGTAAAATTTTTAAGAGAAGCTGCCTTAGATCCTAAGGTTAAATCTATAAAAATTACAATATATAGATTAGCACAAATTTCTCATGTTGCAAGTTCTTTAATAAATGCAGCAATTAATGGAAAAAAAGTGACAGTTTCTATGGAAATTCAAGCACGTTTTGATGAGCAAGCAAATATTGAATACGCAGAACAAATGCAGCGGGAAGGCATCCAATTAATATTTGGTGTTCAAGGCTTAAAAGTACACAGTAAAATGTGTGTAATAGAACGCGAAGAAAATAATAAATTAGTACGTTATGGCTTTATAAGTACAGGTAATTTTAACGAATCTACAGCAAAAGTTTATACAGACTATACACTGTTTACTGCAAATCAAAAATTATTAAAAGATGTAAATAAAGTATTCAATTTCTTTTCGGTTAATTATAAAGTTTATAGATTTAAGCATATTATTACATCACCTCACTATACTAAAAATGCTTTTTTTAAATTAATAGACAATGAAATTATAAATAAAAGAGCAGGTAAGCCAGCCTATATTCGCTTAAAAATGAATAGTATTTCGAGCTATAAAATGATTAATAAATTATACGAAGCCAGCAATGCAGGAGTAAAAATAGAAATGATTGTTCGTGGTATTTGCTGTCTTGTTCCAGGTGTTAAAGGCATGAGCGAAAATATTGAAGTTATAAGTATAATCGATAAGTTTTTAGAGCATACAAGGTTGTATATTTTCTGTAACGATAATGAACCAAAAACATACATTTCTTCTGCAGATTGGATGACCAGAAACATAGAAAATAGAGTAGAAGTAAGTTGCCCTATTTACGATAAAGATGTTAAACAAGAATTAATAGACACCTTCAATATTTGCTGGAAAGACAATGTGAAAGCAAGAATATTAAATAGAAAACAGAGTAATATTTATAAGCAAAATGACAAAGATAAATTTAGATCGCAATTTGAAGCTTATAACTATTATAAAAACAGTCTCAACTAATGCTAAAAATTCTTAAATATGCTGCAATAGATATTGGTTCTAATGCTGTTAGGTTGCTTATTTCCAGCATTGTAGAAAGCGAAGATCATGCGCCACGATTTAAAAAAACATCTTTGGTAAGAGTGCCAATTCGTTTAGGCCAAGATGTATTTGTAAGCGGAGAAATTTCTAATGTTAATACTAGTAGAATGTTAGACACTATGCAAGCTTTTAAGTTATTAATGAAAACGCATCGTGTAGACAAATATAAAGCCTGTGCAACTTCTGCAATGCGAGAAGCTAGTAATGGTAAGGAAGTTGTAAATCTAATATTAGAAAATACAGGAATAACCATAGATATTATTGATGGAGAAGAAGAAGCTACTATAATTGCAGCTACAGATTTAAATAATTTTATAGATAATAATAAAACCTATTTATATGTAGATGTTGGAGGAGGAAGTACAGAATTTAGCGTTATATATAATGGCACTAAAACAGCTTCAAAATCTTTTAAAATAGGAACCGTTCGCTTATTAAACGACATCGTTAAAAAAGAAACATGGCAGGAACTTGAGCAATGGATTAAAGCCGAAACTAAAAATCACGATAATATAGAAGTCATTGGTTCTGGAGGAAACATAAATAATATCTTTAAATCTTCAGGGAAATCTGCAGGTAAGCCATTAACTTATTTTTATTTAACCTCGTATTATAATATGCTGCAAAGTTATTCTTACGAAGAGCGTATAACAGAGTTAAATTTAAATCAAGATAGAGCAGATGTAATTATACCAGCAACTCGAATTTATTTATCTGCAATGAAGTGGAGTGGTGCAAAAGATATTTATGTTCCAAAGATTGGATTAGCAGATGGAATTATAAAAAGTATGTATAATGAATCTGTTTTAAGTCATACAAAGTTAAAATGATACATTTTATCTTTTTATTGTTCCAATTATCTTAAAAAAAAATTATATTAGTGCAAGCTTAAAAATGTTAATCAAAAATATAGAAAAACTAAACTTTAATTTTTATGAAAAAAATACTACTAATCGTTGCCTTTGCTTTATTTACAACTTACGGGTTTTCACAAAATGCTTTATATGGCGTTAGAGCTGGGTATAATATTTCGAATTTAGATTTCGAACCTGATACAGGATCTTTTGATAATAGACATAGAAATGGTTTTGCAATAGGTTTTTTTGCAGAGTATAGCTTGACTTCAGATTTATCTTTTGCTCCAGAAATTCAATTTTCTGCTGAAGGTGCAAAGGAAGAAGTTATTCGTATAGAATACATTCAGTTACCATTATTTTTAAAGTATAAGTTAACTGAAAGCCTGTCTATAGGTCTTGGTCCTCAAATTAGTTTAAAAGGACATGATTACGAAGACGGATTGCAAAACTTAGCATTCTCAGGTCTTGGAGGTTTAGAATATATGATTTCAGATGAGTTCTTTTTAGATTTTAGATACTCTTATGGTTTTACAAATGTATTTGATGACGAAACCACTTTAGAAGCAAAAAACACTAATATGCAAATAGGATTTGGTGTTAAATTTTAACCATAACAATATTACAAACTAAAAAAAATCTAATACAAATTGTATTAGATTTTTTTATGTTTGTTTTTTTATATTTTAACCATGTATCGTTTCGCTATTGCTTAAACTTTTCATGATTTCTGCTTCAAAATCTAAAAGCGATTGCCATTTTTCGTCAACCTCTTTTCTATCTCCATATTGTCTTGCAAAACCTAAAAACATAGTGTAGTGGTTTGCTTCGCTTATCATTAATTTTTTATAAAATTCTGCTAATTCTTTATCTTTTAATTCTTCGCTTAACAATCTAAAACGCTCGCAGCTACGTGCTTCAATAAGTGCAGCATACAATAATCTATGCACCAATTGGGTAGTTCTACTGCCTCCTTTTGGGAAAAATTGAAGTAATTTTGCTACATATAAATCTTTACGATCGCGACCTAAAACCCAACCGTTTTTTAAAATTAAATCATGTACCATTTTAAAATGGCTAATTTCTTCTTTAACTAAAGCAACCATTTCTTGAACTAAATCTGTGTATTCTGGAAAACTTACAATTAATGAAATAGCAGTACTTGTAGCTTTTTGCTCGCAAAAGGCATGATCTGTTAAAATATCTTCAATATTTTTTTCTACTATGTTAACCCAACGTGGATCTGTTGGTAATTTTAGTCCTAGCATAATTTTTTTAATTGTTTTGTCATTTCGACGATAGGAGAAATCACATAATTTGAGTGTTCAAAGTCTCCCATCTTGGGTTAAAAGTACTAATTAAATTGCTTTTCTTTTCTCTTCTCCATTTTTTTAAAGTATTTCTCTTAAAATCGCTTTTTTTGGATATGTGAAACCTTTATAATATAATAAATAGATGTAATTATATTTTCCTGCAAATTATTTTTTTGCATTCTGGATATCAAAATAATGTTGTGAGATTCTTTTTTAAATATTATTAGTTTTACCAATGTATTAAATTGTTCTGTACTCGTTTGTCATTATATATGCAAAATAGTAATAGAACATTTTATTTTTTTTTTTAAAATAATGCGATTTCTCCTGTCGTCGAAATGATTAATCGATTTTATTAATATTAACGTTTCCATTTCTTTTAATAATTAAATTGTATGCTGGACAATTTACAGAACCTGGATTACAGAACGATAATATTAGGCTAACTTCATTTTTTTTTAAGCTTTCAAACTGATTTAATTCAAGATTATTAAAAATATAATCATCTTTATATTTATTAATATTGGCATTTAATTTTGACAGATAATTAAAATCAATTTTTTTATTAAAAATTTCATTCCCTTTTTTAGTAATAACGACTTCAGAAATGAATTGTCTATATAAAATTTTGTGAGTCAATGTGTCGGAATTAAATTTCTTTAACACATTATTATTCAAGTCAGTATAGGTCTTAATTTTAACTATAAATCCATTACTTAAAATAGTATCTGTTGAGAACTCTGTATAATTTTCAGGAATATATTCAATTTTTTCAGAAAAAGAATCAAGTAATTTATGCTCTTTTAAAGCTTCAGAAGAGGACATGTGAACACGATCTTTGCCATCACAACTTATAAATAGTATGCTAACTAAAATTAATAAAAATAAAAATTTTTTCATTTAAAATTTAATTTAAAAATTGTCTTTTTCTAAGTTATATTAGATCTTTATGTGTTATCGAGAGGTTAAATTAAATATCTAAATCAAAAATTTTGCGCAACAATTCTATATTTGGGTTTTTCTCTTTTAGCTTATCGTATTTTTCTTCTGGTGTGTAAGCAAACTTTTTTTGCATTTCCTCGTTAACTTCAATAGCTAAACTAATATCGTAGTTTTTTAGTGTGCTTCTTAAAAACTGCAGTAAATCGAAAGATTGTCTTTCAACTTCAACTTTATTTGTAGAATTTGGGAACGTTAAATGTATGGTTGTATCTTTTAATTTTGGCTTACCAATAGATAATATTGCAGCTAAATTCATTTTACCCTCAGCTTCAATTTTTGTAATAAAAGTGTTCCAAACTTCGGTTAGTTGCTCTTGGTTAAAGACCTCTTTAGGTAAGTTTTTTTCGTCTATTACGTTACCTTGTTTTTTTATTTCGTGCTCTTTTTTAGCGCGAATACTACTTAAAGACAAACCAGATCTTCTGTTGGTTTCTGTCTTTAAAACAATTTTTGGCGTTTCGGTTTTTGTAATAATTATTGGTTTCTCTATTTCTGGAGTCGTAATTATTTTTTCAGTATTAGCTTTTGTAGATTCTGGTTTTTTTACAGAAATTGGTTTAATACCAACGCGTTTAAAATAAGAGGGTGGAATTATGAACCGACTATTATTTTTTTTTTCTCCATCGAAAGTGATAGAGGCAAGTTGCATGATACAAAGTTCGACTAAGAGTCGTTGGTTTTTGCTGGATTTGTATTTTAAATCCGTTTCGTTAGCTAAAGCAATTCCTTTTAATAGAAATTCTTGAGATGCTTTTTTAGATTGCTTTAAATACTTGTCTTTTGTTTGTTCGCCAACTTCAAGCAGTTCTATAGTTGCTTGATTTTTGCAAACCAGTAAATCTCTAAAGTGAGAGGCTAATCCTGCAACATAATGGTGTCCATCAAAACCTTTAGAAAGCGTTTCGTTAAATTGTAATAATAATTCTGGAATTTTATTCTCTAAAATTAAATTTGTACTAGTAAAATACGTTTCATAATCTAGTACGTTTAAGTTTTCTGTAACGGCCTGTCTTGTTAGATTTTTTCCTGCAAAACTAACCACACGATCGAAAATAGATAATGCATCTCTCATAGCACCATCTGCTTTTTGCGCAATTATATGTAAGGCATCATCGTCTGCGATTACATCTTGTTCTTTGGCTATAAATTTTAAATAATTTTTAGCATCTTTAACGGTAATACGTTTAAAATCGAAAATCTGGCAACGCGATAAAATGGTTGGAATAATCTTATGTTTCTCTGTTGTTGCAAGAATAAATATGCAATGTTTTGGTGGCTCTTCTAAAGTCTTTAAAAAGGCATTAAATGCAGCTGGAGAGAGCATGTGAACTTCATCTATAATATAGACTTTATATTTTCCAACTTGTGGCGGAATACGCACTTGGTCTGTAAGACTTCTAATATCGTCTACAGAGTTATTAGAGGCTGCATCGAGCTCAAAAATATTAAAGGCATAATCTTCTTCTCCAGTCTCTGAACCATCGCTATTTATCATTTTTGCAAGTATACGTGCGCAACTTGTTTTACCAACACCACGAGGACCTGTAAATAATAAAGCTTGTGCTAAATGATTGTTTTCTATAGCATTTAGTAACGTATTTGTTATAGCAGACTGCCCAACAACGTCCTTAAACGTTTGTGGCCTGTACTTTCTTGCTGATACTACAAAGTGTTCCAAATTATATGCTATAATTAGTTTAACATCAATCGATGCATTTTCTAAGTAAATTATTATAATAACAAAGTTAGAAATTCAAATTAGAATTGATAATTTTTAGAGTTACAATTTAATAGGAGTTATTAACAAAATTTATAATTATTAGGTATAGTTTTAGTAATTACTATTCTAATTTTTTACACTAAAAAGTGATTTTTTAAAACTGAAAATAATTTTTATCAGTTTTATTTAACAATATTTTATTTTTATTATGTTAATTTTACATTAAAATTAAAATTATGAAGAATATAAATACATTAACAATTATTGCATTATTATCTACAAGTTTCCTTTTTGCTCAATACACCTTAGATACTAATTATCCAATAAAAAGAGTAAACACGCCAAGTTGTGTTTATAATATTAAACCTGGTGTTTCTTATGTAAGAGTTGAGAGAGCACAAAAAGTTGCAGAGAAAATGGAACAAGGTGTAATGCCATGCTCAAATTTTAGTGTTAATTACACGGGTTTTACTCCAGAAGCTCAAGCTGCATTTCAATTTGCTGTAGATATTTGGTCCAATTCAATAGAATCTACACAAACAATTTCTGTAGGTGCAACATTCGAAACTGCTGCAAATCCTAACAATTTAGGAAGTGCAAGACCATTTACTGTTTTTCCTTTATCTAATAATGGAGGTCCAACATATTACTATCCTTCTGCTTTAGCCGAAAAATTATCAATGATGGATCTTACAGATAATCCATTCCCATTACCTTTTGATTCTACAGATATTATTGCAAGTTTTAATAATACTATTCCTTGGTACTTTGGTACAGATGCAAACCCTCCTGCAAATCAATTCGATTTTGTAAGTGTTGTTTTACATGAACTTGGTCATGGATTAGGTTTTTCAGGTATTTTTGCTAAAACAAGTGATACTAATGGAGATGGAAACCCAGACCAAGGACAAATAAGAGTCGAAAATATTTCTCCAATTTACGACGTTTTTATTGAAAATATAGGAGGAACCGATATGTTAACGTTTCCAGATCCATCTGCTGCACTATTTAGCGAATTTACAGGTAATGATTTATACTGTAACTCTGCAGAGTCTATTGTACAAAACAATAATTCTCGACCAAGAATTTATGCGCCTCTTACCTACGAACCTGGTTCAAGTTACAACCATTGGAATGAAAATACATTTCCAGATGGTGCTGTAAATTCTTTAATGACACCTTTTAATGGTTTAGGAAACGCAATACACGATCCAGGACCAAGTACATTAGGCTTTTTTAAAGATATGGGATGGGATATATGTCCTGGAGCATTATCTGTAGATGAGTTTAGTTTAGAGGCTGTAGTATTAAGTCCAAATCCTTTTAAATCTGCATTTACAATTACTTTAGCTAATGGCTCTAAAGATGTTTACTCTATTAATTTATTCGATATTAACGGTCGAAACGTAATAAGTAGAAACCAAACAGCAAAAAATGGGAGTTTAATAATTTCGAATTTAGAAAATTTAGAAAACGCACTTTATTTTGTTACAATAGAAAACAGTACAACAGGGAATATTATTACTAAAAAAATAATTAAAAAATAGTAATTAAATATTAGCTAATTTTTTTAAAAGAATTAGTAAAAGAGGGTAATGACTTAAAAATCATTACCCTTTTTTGTTTCTATTATAAAAAGTTTTAAATTATATCTTCCTACCTTTAAGTTTAGTAAATTGCTTTTAGGCTATTTTTTTAACCTCTATACTTACTAAAACTTTATTATAGATGAATATTAAATACTTAATTAGTTTATGGATATTGAACTTGTTTTTAGCGCCTTTTGTATTTTTTGGTTACGAAACAATTATTACTGTTCCAGGTAAGATATTTAGTCTAATTGAGGTTTTTCCTATTACTATTTTGTTTTCTACAGTTTTTTCTTTTCCAACACTAATAGCGGCTATTTTAATACTGAAGTTTAATGTGTATTTTGGCTTAAATTCTTTAAGTTTAAAGGTCGTGATTTGGTCTGTTTGGTTAATTGGAATATATGTAACTTTAAAATTAATTGGAGGTTCAGTAATACCAGTATTTATAATTTGTTATTTAATAGCTGCATTTATTTCTGTAATAATTTTAGAATTTAGAGAAATTTTTAATTTAAAAAACTTTTATAAAAAAGATAAAATTGAAGATTAAAATGATAATGCACTGTCTAAAATAAATTCCTAATTCCCATAAAATATCAAAATACTTTATCCTATTTTTGCGTTAAGTAAATCGCCTTATCGCGTCTTATTTATAAGATGAGGAAAGTCTGGACACCATAGTGCAATATAATGGTTAACAGCCATCAGTCGTGAGGCATGGAAAAGTGCAACAGAAAGTATGTACAGGTAATGCTGTAGTGAAACCAGGTAAACTCTATATGGTGCAATGTCATGTAAACTAACGTTTAAGCGTGCACGCGCAAGTTAGAGGGTAGGCAGCTAAAGTATGTTGGTAACAATATGCGTAGATAAATGATAAGGTGTTTTTGTACTTGTAGATGAAGAGATTTTAAAACAAGTTCAAAATAAACAGAATCCGGCTTATAGATTTGCTTAAATAAACAAGTCCTTTGATAACTTCAAAGGACTTTGTTTTAAATGTTGTAAATACTATTCTTCTTCATCAGTAATTGGTAACTTAAAGAAGCTAAACATATTACCACCATAACCTTTAGAGTGGCTGTAATTTTCTAAATGTGAAATATCTGTATGTTTAGAATGTTCTACAATTAGCAAACCTTTATTCTCTAACAGGTTGTATTTAAAAACTAATTCTGGAATTTTCGAAAATGCTTCAACCGAAAAATCATAAGGAGGATCGGCAAAAATAATGGTGTTTTTAGTATTACTATTTTCTAAAAATTTAAAAACATCACTTTTAATGGTTTGTATTTCCATACCGAAACTTTCGGCAGTTTCGTTTATAAATTTTATGCACCCAAAATTTGCATCTACGCTTGTTATTTTTTTTGTGCCTCGCGAAGCAAATTCATAACTTATATTTCCAGAGCCTGCAAATAAATCTAATACAGAAATATCTTCCAAATAATACATATTGTTTAAAATATTAAACAAGGATTCTTTTGCCATATCTGTTGTTGGACGAATAGGTAGCTTTTTTGGAGCTGTAATTCTTCTTCCTTTAAATTCTCCTGATATTATGCGCATTATAAGCTTTTTATTAATGTAAAGTAAGCGTGGTTTGTTTGTAGGCTATTTTCATAGCTATAGTTGTCTTTTCTGGATCCAAAACTAATATGTCTAATATATTTATAAAGGATGTTGTAAAGCGCATCGTTTTCGATTATATCGCCTAATAAAATAGTTTCTATAATTTCTGGATTGAGCTCTAATTGCTCTACAGTAAAAAGTATGTAATAGATAAAATCTTGAGCAGTTTGGTATTCGAAAGTATTGTAAAGTACTAAATTTCCAGAGTTACTAACTATTATTTCAAAATGCGTTTTACAAACGTGAATATATAGTTTGTTTGTATTAGCATTTTTTTCTTGTTTTAAAATTTCTTCTATTAAAATTGTAGAGTGGTGTTTGTATGTGAAATCGCCATAACGTTCGAAAATAAAGTTGTTTATATTAACGTAGGGTACATAAACGTTTAAAGTTTCGTTAATAGAGATGGTATCGAAAGTTATAAAATCTGTTTTAAGAATATTAGAGTTTAGTTTTAAATAATCTGCAAGTGCTTCTTCTTTAAACAATGGTTTTGGTACTAAAGTAGCCAGTTCATTTACATGAATTAGTTGTACGTTATTAAAGTTGGTACCTAAAACATCTTCAGTATTAAACAAGTTTTTTACAGCATCAAGCAACTCGAAGGGTGTTACTTTTTTATGGAAAGCTATATTTTTAATAGTTTCTATTGTATTATTAAATGTATTTAATATACAAAAAGAAAGTCCATTCAAACTTATTTGAATGGACAATGCTTTATTATTATTTGTGGTATCTGGCAGGTTAGTTAATGTCATAAACTTTTGGCCAATTTCCATTTACTTTAACCTCTTCCATAGAGCCTACTTTAATAGAATTTCCTTTAATTTCTTCAACAGAAAAAGCTTGATTTTCCTTTGCAATTAGGTCTTTAGGTTGATCGTGTAAAATATCTTTTTTAAGAGCTACAGCCTCAAAAACGGGATACATTTTATCTTCTTTTTCGCCAATTTCTCCAGCTTTTAAAGTAAATTTAGTACCTTCTTTTGTAAAAGGAATATTCATCATTGTTTTATAACGACTTGATGTTTTAAATAAAGAATCTTTTACAGATGCAAAACTTAAAGTATCTGTAATTGTAATTTCTTTATAGTATTTAATACCACCATAAGCTCTTGTTTTCTCTACATCTAATATAGTAGAGTCACGACGCTCAATAATAGCAAACTTTCCAGTTTCAATAAATTGTATTAAACTATCGTAGTTATTAGTAAATTTACCGTTTACCTCTTGGTAAGCTAATTGAGAATCTCTAATGTCTACAAGGTTTCCAATTACTTTTTTATAACGCTCCTCTTTAATGTTATGAAATTTAATTTCATCGTAAACAGACATAAAAGTAATATATCCTAAAAATATAATACCTACCCAAAGTAAGATATTTACTAAAGGCTTTAATTTTACAGGAACAAACTTGTCTATTCCATAAACAATTGCAATTGTAAGTAGTATAACAACTATAACACCAATT
>Ga0114956_1002859_pt1 | contig 13496 bp, 8 predicted proteins | sample MaitaG_FD_87304 | JGI IMG/M metagenome (GOLD analysis project Ga0114956, IMG submission 87304) | Marine algal microbial communities from Maine, USA - Maine_Asex2 metaG | ecosystem: Host-associated > Algae > Red algae > Unclassified | place: Maine, USA | collected 2015-01-05 | reverse complement strand
TGCATGGTCTGCGCGATCTCCCGGCCTTTGTATTCGGTTCGGGCGGGCGGTACTTCCGCCTTCTCTTGTTCGACCTCGACGGCGGGTGCCGCTTTTTTCGGTGGCGTTTTCTCTTGGGCGAGGGGTGCGGTCACGAACAACAAACTGCCGAGCAGGACGAGGAACGCGAGAGAAGGGTGGACAGGAAAGCGGGTGGGACTCATATTTGGGGGCTCTTGGGTGAAATCACTGGGCGGTATCACGGTGTGCCCATTTTTCCAGCAGGCCGCGGGAAAGCATGAACATGGTGCCGAGCGGAATGAAGTTGGTCCACGGCACGGCACAGTAAATGCCGGCGCCGGCAATCACCCACCCCCAGCGCTTGGGCGGAATTTTCAGATCGATGCACAGGTAGAGGCCGAGCGCGGCGCCGACAATCATGCCCATCGCGGGCAGTTTGGTGACCGCGTCCGCCGCGTCGAGCAACATGCCACCGACCAAGGCCGAACCCGGACTGCGCCCGCGGCGTTCGGGCTGGGGCGAACGCGAACTCTTTGCTCCGGGCTTTTGGTACGGTTTGGCCTCGTTCATCCCCGGCTTGCCAGTCGAAGTCGGGGTGCCGTCATCTTCCGGTGGAAGCAACTCGGGTTCGATGGATTCAAATTGGGACATTTACAAAGAGGGATTGTGACGGTAATGGCGCTGGCTCGATTAGTTACCATGTTTGATAAACCCTTACAAATTGGAAATCTCACGCTCGCCAACCGAGCCGTGCTCGCACCACTCGCTGGCGTGAGTGATGTGCCGTTCCGTCGGATCTGCCAAGAAGCCGGCGCCGGCCTCACGTACGTGGAGATGCTCTCGGCGGTGGCGGTGAACCGCCGCTCGGACCGCACCTTAAAAATGATGGCTCGACACGCGTCCGAGGAGATCCTCGGCATTCAAGTCACCGGACCCGATCCGGCCTCGGTGGCCGAGTCCACCAAACTGTTCGACGAAATGGGCTTCGAGACCATCGACCTCAACATGGGCTGCCCGGTGCGCAAGGTGGTAGGTAAAGGGTGGGGCTCTGCCATCCTCTGCGATCCGCAAAAGGCGGAGGACATGGTCAAGGCCTGCAAGGACGCGACCGACCGACCGGTGACCGCGAAGATCCGGCTGGGCTTCACCCGCAACACCTTGAACGTCGACGAAATTTCCGAACGCCTCACCCGCGCCGGTGCCGACATGCTGACGATCCACGGCCGCTGCCGTTCGGAATCGTACAGCCGTCCGGTCGACCGCGCCGGGGTAAAGCTCGGCTTCGACCACGTTGACCCAACCCGCCCCCACGTGGTGAAACTCGGCAACGGCGATGTCATGGATTTCGATTCCGGCGCGGCGATGATGCGCGAAGCTGAATGTGATGGCGTGATGGTCAGCCGCGGCGCGCTCGGCAATCCCTGGGTGTTTCGTCAGTTGCTCGGCGGTCACAATATCCACCCGACGGTGGAGGAATGGTTTGAAGTGCTGTTGCGCCATCTCGACTATCATGAAGCGCACTATGGTTCGGGACATGGCGGCACGGTGCGGTTCCGCAAACACGTGCTGTGGTACACGACCGGCTTTCCCGGCAGCCGAGCCATGCGTTCGGTGCTGAGCACGACGCCGACCCTCGCCGAGGTTCGCGAACGCCTGAAAGACTATGTGGCGACCATCCCGCCAGGCACGGTTCGTCATGGTGACACGAAGGTCGCGACCGACCATGATCCGAAGTATGACATGGATCGGAAGTTGGACCGCGGGGTTGGGGATGATGACGGGAGCCCTGCGGGCTCGAGTGATCAGTGATCAGTTGTCAGTAATCAGTGGTCGAGCCCTTGCGGGCTTAATTGGGCCAGTAGTCAGTGGACTCGCCCTTCCGGGCGGGATTGGTTTTTCGGTTCTGGGCAAAATGGGGTCAGTTCTTCAAATTCAACTGATTGGTCAAACTCTCCTTCAGGTGGCGTTCATCCGAGTCGGCCAAGATCGTCCGTTCGGCGCTACTTTTTCTCCCCTCCGCATCCGACTAAAAAGAGACTTAAAACGTCCAGAATGATTGTCTTCATTTTGACCACTGCTGATGCCTCGAAACGCCCGAAGGGCCGACCCCACTGAACCCTAGCTACTGGCTCCCGACTACTGACGACTCAAGAAGCCCGCAGGGCCCGAACGGATCACCTGATCACTGATTATTGACCACTTAGGCCCGCAGGGACCGACCACTGATCACTGACCACTGATCACTGACCACTGATCACTTAGGCCCGCAGGGACCAGGGCCGCTACTGCTCCGGACTGCCCACTGTCGGAATCGGCGTGACGATAATCGACTGGCTTTCTTGGTCCCATTGCATGCGTAAGTTGCGGTAGAAATCGAACACCTCGAGGATGCGCGGATCGGCGTCGATGTCTTGGCTCAAGGTGGTTTGAATGAGCAGGGTGCCGGTGTCGGTCCAGAACCAGTTGCCGGCGCGGAAGTCGGCGCGCCAGCCGAGCAGACGGTTGGCGTCGCCTAGAGTGAGGCCGGGGTAGAGGTACTTGGCGTATTGGCGGACGCGTTCCTCTTTTGACGCAGCCGAACGCACGGCCTTGCCTGGCGTGTGGGCTGCGACGTCGGCAAGTGAACCGCGCATGCTGCCGCGCGGCCCGGCGGTGCAGGCCGACAGCAAAAGCGCGCAGCCGAGTCCGATCAAGATCTTGGTTATTTCCATGGGTCCATTCCTGTTTGTTCATCGACGGGGTGCTCCTGTCCCTACCGGCCGTTACTGGCAAAAGACTTTACAAGCAGCGAGCCTTTGCACACGTTGCGTCGACGTTCCCGCATCCATGAAAAAAATTCTCGAGTGGTTCAAACAAAACCTATCGAATCCGCAAGTTGTCTATTTGGTCCTGTTCCTTGCGGCGCTGACGTTCGGCGTCCTGTTTTTAGGGAAATTCCTCGGCCCGGTCATTGCGGCCTTCATTCTCGCCTATTTGATGGAGGGGCCAATCGGCAAACTGGTAAAGTACCTGCGGGTGCGCCGGATCTTCGCCGTTTTCATGGTCTTTGGGGTGTTTCTGCTAGCCTTTCTCACCCTGCTGTTCGTGCTGTTGCCGTTTGTCTCGCGTGAGATCGCCGACGTCGCGGCGGACGTGCCGCGCTGGCCGGCTAAAATCTCCGCCCAGATCGAACGCATCCCGGAAAAATATCCGGCCTACACCAACCAGATCTCCATGGTCTCCGATCTGTTCGAGGGCGACTGGTTGCGTAAATCAGTGCAATCGACCCCCAAGGCGATCGCCGACATCGTGCCGGCCTTTTCGAAAAAGATCCTCACGATTCTGATCTACGCGGTGATCGTGCCGCTGCTGGTGTTGTACTTTCTCAAGGACAAAGAGAAGATCAGGGAGTGGTTCACCTCCTTCCTGCCGGAACACCAAGACCGCAGTTTGGCCAAGCGGGTGTGGTCCGACGTCGACAAACAAACCGCGAACTACATCCGCGGGAAGTTCCTCGAGATCGTCATCGTCTGGAGCGTGAGCTATGTCGTGTTCCGATTTATCGGCCTGCAATATTCGATGGTGCTGTCGCTGTTCACCGGACTCTCGGTGCTGCTCCCCTACGTCGGCGCAACGGTGATGTTCCTCCCGGTGGCGATCGTCGCGATCACCCAGCCCGGACTACCGATACATCCCGGTTGGGTCATCCTCGCCTACGGTATTATCCAACTGCTCGACGGCAATGTGCTCGCGCCACTTTTGCTGTCCGAGGTGACCAACCTGCACCCGATCGCGATCATCGCGGCCATCCTGTTGTTTGGCGGGATCTGGGGGTTCTGGGGGGTGTTCTTCGCGATTCCGCTGGCCACTCTGGTCAACGCGGTGATCACCGCCTGGCCGACACGGCGCAACTTGGCACGCGCGCAGAACGCCCCCGAAAAAACCATGGGTAAACGCCAGTGGGCCTCGGCAGTCTCCGCGATCTTTGCCTTCGTCGCCATCATGGTGCTGTTCAACTACAAGGGCCGACCGAAAAAAATCGATCCGCAAAATCCGGACCAGCCGCGCGTGGTGATGCCCAAACCGCCACCCCCGCCGGGTCCGGTAGTGGTCGAAGTCGAACGCGGCGTGTGGTACCGCGTCGACGGGGAACTCCTGTCGTTCGCGCAACTCAAGAATGAACTTTTGTTGCTGCAAACCGCCGCCGTCGAACGCGAACTCAAAGTCCGCCGCGGGCTCTCCGTCAAACCCGACGACATGCTCGACGTGATCGACGCGGTCAGCAACGCCGGTTTTCTTGAATACAAAATCGAGAATGCCGCAGACAAGTCCCCAGCCCCCGACAAAAATAAAGACGAGGACAAAAACAACGCCGAACACGAAGACAAAGACGATAGAGACGAACGGGATGAGCCTCAACCTGCCTCGGATGACGACGGATCCTGAGGTTATAGCGATAAAATCATCGGTTTCACCTCTCCTTGCCAGCACTGCTTGCCGCTACAACTCCTTTGTACCGGTTGCTTTCGACTGATTTTGCGTAAGATTGGACGTGTCCAAAAGGCAACACCTATAAACAAGCCATCTGTCCTTGGTATACTATAAAAATGAAGCGTTCCATCCTGATCGCCATCGCCCTGATCTTCGGGCTCGGCCTGTTATTTCTACTCCAGGGATTCCACGACCGCGGGCGCGCGGGTGAACCATCGCAAACCGCTCAGGACGACCGTTCGCCCAGGCAGGATGGCCAAGCCTCGTTCGTTGTTGTCGGTGAACCCGTACTCGCCTTGCCCGCCATCGATTTGGCCGCCGCAGAACAAGACATGCGCGAACGCGAGGAGCTCGGCGTCCACCGTTTTGCCACCCCGGTGGAGGTCGATCTGCATCCGGACAACGCCGGTGTCTGGACGCGGCTTGAAGACGGCCGCGAACGCTGGGAACTCACACTCGAGTCGCCGAACGCGGTCTCCCTGAACTTCGGCTTCGCCCGGTATCACATGCCGGCCGGCGGTGAACTCATTCTACTCGACGACGCGGGCTGGCAACCCTGGCGCAGTTTCACTGCGGCGGACAACGAAGCCCACGGCGAACTGTGGACGCCGATTGTCGCCGGTGCCGCCGCCACCTTGCGGGTCACCTTGCCACAAGGCGCGCGCGACGGACTCCTGTTGCAACTGGCGTCCGTGAACCAAGGCTTCCGTGGCTGGAAGAAAATCGACCATGGAAAAATTGGCGGCGACACCTCCGGCAGCTGCAATATCGATGTGGTCTGCGACGCCAACGACCTCGCCACCATCGGTCCGCTGATCGAACCGTTTCGCGACCAGATCCGCAGCGTCGGCGCCTATACGCTGAACGGCATCGACACTTGCAGCGGCGCGCTCATCGCCAACACCTCCGGTGACAGCAAACCCTATTTTCTCACCGCCGACCACTGCGGCGTGAGCAGCGGCAACGCGAGCAGCATGATCTGCTATTGGAACTTCGAAAACCCGGGCTGCCGCGCGCCCGGATCCAGCGCGAGTGGTTCCGCCGGCAACGGGCCGCTCAACCAGTTCAACTCCGGCGCCATTTTCCGGGCCGACTACACGCCCTCCGACATGACCCTGGTGGAGTTCGACGATCCGATCAACCCCGCCCACAATCTGTTCTTCAGCGGCTGGGACCGGTCCGGCAACAACGCCGCGACCTCCACCGGCATCCATCATCCCGCCGTTGCCGAAAAGCGCATCAGCTTCGAACTCCAACCGACGAGCATCACCAGTTACTTCGGCACCAACTCGCCCGGCGACAATTCGCACCTTCGGGTTGCCGACTGGGATCACGGCACCACCGAGGGCGGTAGTTCGGGCTCGCCCTTGTTCGATGAAAACAAACGCATCATCGGTCAACTGCATGGCGGCAATGCGGCTTGTGGCAACGACGAACCTGACTGGTACGGGCGCGTGTTTACCTCGTGGGAGGGCGGCGGCTCGCCCAGCACCCGCTTGCGCGACTGGCTCGATCCGATCAACAGCGGCGTCGTCTCACTCGATGGGCGCAACAATGACGAGACGCTCAGCATCGCTGACGCAAGCATCACCGAAGGCGATGCCGGAACGAGCATCATGAGTTTCCCGATCACGCTCAACCCCGCTTCGATGCAGCAGGTGAGTTTCGAGGTGTTCACCCAGAACGGCTCCGCCAGCGCGCCCGCCGACTTTAATGGTTTCACGGCCTTCCCTGTGGTGCTCCAACCCGGACAAACGCAGCAGGTAATCCACGTCGCCATTTCTGGAGACACCGTTGCCGAAAGCAACGAGACCTTCACCGTGCGGCTCCAAAATCCGGTCAACGCGGTCATCTCCGACGGCGTCGCGGTCGGCACCATCCTGAATGACGACTTCGACCAGGCACCTGTCGTCACCAGTCCACTGACGGCCTACGGTCTGGAAAATACGCCGTTCACATACCAGATTACCGCGCAAAATACCCCGACCAGCTTTGCCATCGGCAACGCGCCGGCGGGGATGGTGGTCGATGGTTCCACCGGCCTGGTCCAGTGGCCGAACCCGGTGGAAGGGACCTATACGTTTCAAATCCAGGCCGCCAACCCGGCCGGGGGCACCTCCGAAACCGTCATGATCAGCGTCGCGCCCGACTCGCTGCTCACTGCGGTGGACAATGACAGCCTCACCATCGAATCCGGTTCCGATTGGGTTCTGCAAACAAACGTCACCCACGATGGCATCGACGCCGCCCAGAGCGGTTTGATCACGCACACGCAAACCTCACAAGTGTCGTTCGTGATCACCGGTCCCGATGAACTCACCTTTTGGTGGAAAGTCAGTTCGGAGCAGGGCTACGACTTCTTGCGGTCCAACTTGGACGGCACCCAACAAGGCCAGATTTCCGGCGAAGTCGATTGGATGCCCGGCAACGTGACGATTCCGGCCGGCGTGCACACGGTCTCGTTCGAATACGTGAAAGACACCAGCGTTTCGTTGGGCCAGGACGCCGGCTTCATCGACGAACTGCTGCTCTCCTCCCAGTCGCCCGCGCCGATCATCACCGGCGCCAGGGACGCGAGCGGGCTTCAGGATATCCCGTTCAATTTGCAGATCTCGGCCACCGGAAATCCCACAAGCTTTTCCGCGACCAACTTGCCGCCTGGGCTGGCGATCAACAACAATGGTCTGATCTCGGGCTTCCCCTCGGTGCAAGGCGTCTACCCGGTCGGACTCGTCGCGAGCAATGCCTTCGGCGTTGGCACCAGAAAGATTGTGGTGACGATTTTCTCCCCGGTGGAGGAGGGCGCCGACACGGTCGGGCTGAACTGGACCGTGATTGGCATCAAGCCCTGGTATACCCAGACCAACACCACCCATGATGGCGTGGACGCGGTTCAAAGCGGTGAAATCGGAGACGGTGAATTCAGCCAAATGGGGGTTACCGTCCAAGGACCCGGCACCTTCAGTTGGTGGTGGCAGGTCTCCTCCGAGTCCGGCTTTGATACCCTGCAGGTCGCCGTCGACGGGGTTGTTCAATCGAATCTCACACTGAGCGGCGCGGTGGCTTGGAAGCAGGAAGTTCTCGTGATTCCGGTCGGATTCCACCAGGTCTCATGGACCTATTCGAAAGACGGTGGTGTCTCGGTTGGCGATGACGCTGGCTGGGTTGACGAGGTGAGTTTCGTTTCCGCCAACCGGCTGATCGGCGACGCGGTCGATGCGCCAGACCTCGAATGGATGACGGGTGGCGACACCGCGTGGTTCGCGCAAACGACCACCAGCCATGACGGCATCGACGCGGCGCAAAGCGGGGCGATCGGGGACAACCAGCGATCGTGGTTGCAGACCTCGGTGCAGGGGCCGGGTTCGGTCCAGTTTTGGTGGCGCAACGACAGCGCGTCCGGCGACGGGCTGCAGTTCATGCTCAATGCGGTGGCTGCAACCAATCTGTCCGGGACGACGACCTGGCAACTGGTCGAGTTGCCCTTGGTGCCCGGTTTCAACTCCCTTCGCTGGGACTATGTGAAGGACGGTGCGACCACCAACGGCACCGACGCGGCCTGGCTGGATGCGGTCTCCCTTGGTGGCTACGCAGGGTGGATCGACCAAAGCCTCGGGACCGCCGCCGTCTTCTCCGCCGACCCCGACGGCAACGGCCTCTCGAACCTCTCCGAGTACGGCCTGACCGACATTGTCAACGGGCAGTTCACCAGCGAATTCTTTATGGTCGAAATGCCCAAGCCTTCCTGGAACCCCATCGGTCTGATCTACCACCTCGAACTCGCCGACGATCTCGTGCTGCAAAATTGGAGCACCAACAACACCGAGATGATGGAAGACACCGCGACGTTCTTCCGCGCCCGCGATGTGCGCCCGGCAGGGTCCCTGTTGCAACAGTTCTTCCGCATCCGCGTCGAACCTGCGCCCTGAGTATGTCGACCAATCACCCTGAGGAGCTGTCCCGAAAGTCCCTGAAAAGTTCCTTCGCTCTTTGGAAACACGCATTACTGGCGAGCGGCGAAGTGGTCAATTCGGCGCAGAGCCGCGGCCGCCGCGGCTTGAAAGCTACGTTCCCGGTCCCGGCGATGTCGTCTTGGTGCCGACCAAAGGCCTCGACCGTTCCGCCCTGTCGAAGGCCAGCAGTGGTTTGGGCATCCTCCGCGAAGCCGCCGAACTCGGCTTGGTCGGTTCGGCCATCCCCGCCAGCGGCGGCACCGCCACCTCGATCCCGCTCGACATCGGCTCGCGTTCGCAGGCCCCGCAAATCCAATACCCAACCGTGCCGGCTTTCAGACTTGCTGCGTTATGGTTCGGAGTACCCTGAAAAAACCAGCGCGTAAGCCGCGCAGGTTGCTCACGCGTCCTAGCGGTGCAGACACCGCCTTGGACGGCAGTGCTACCTCAAGAAAAAAGACGTTTCGGACGCCTGCCGGGTGCTCACCCGTTCACGAACGCGCTACGGGCGTGATCTTCAACTTCACCGTTTCGCCGTCGCGTTGCACTTCCACCGCGACTTCCTTGTCTGCTTTCAAGGTGCGCAAGACCTTGAACAGATCCTCGGTGTTGTTCACGTTCTTGCCGGCGAGATTGGTGATCAGGTCGCCGATTTTGATGCCTGCTTTTTCGGCCGGAAAGCCGTCGCTGACACTTTTGATCAACACGCCGGGATCTTCCGCGTCTTCGGGAACTAAACCGACCAAGACCTGTGGCGGCGCTGGGCGTTTGGGCGGTTCTTTGAACGCAAGCGGCGCCTTTTGGTTGGCCAGAGCGACCGTCACATCGGCGAGATAGGTGGTGATTAGCGCGAGCCCGGGCACGTTGAGTTTGTCGAGGGTGTCGGCCGGCGTGTGGTAGTCGTCGTGCATGCCGGTGATGCCGAACAAGGCCGGTATGCCGTTGCGCGAGAAGGGCAGGGAGTCGCCGCCGGGCGCGCGGTTGGTGCGCTTGATGGTAAGTCCTTCCGGCGGGGAAACCGTGTCGAGCAAAGCGTTCCAATCGTCGCTGGTGTTGAGTCCGGTGAGCGTGAAGGTCTCGTTTTTCAACCGGCCGATCATGTCGAGGTTGACGCAAGCGTGAACGCGTTCCGTGAGCTGTTTGGCCTTCTTTAGTTCCTCGACGTAAAAGCGCGAACCCCACAGGCCGAGTTCCTCGCCGGAGAAGGCGATAAAGATGAGGTCGCGTTCGAGTTTGAGATCGCCGGCCGCCTTGCGCGCCGCCAGCACCTGCGCCACTTCGAACAAGGCCGCGGTACCCGAACCGTTGTCGTCCGCGCCCGGATGCAGCATGTTTTTCTGACGGCCTTTGGCGCGCGATCCGCCTTGCTTGCCGAAGCCGAGGTGGTCGATGTGGGCGCAGAGGAGAATGGCCGGTCCGGCGGGTTCGTCGCCGGCGGGCAGGATGCCAATCACATTGCGTCCTTTGGCTTGGTTGTCGCGCACCTCGAACGAGGCCCCGAACGAGGCCGCCAGTTCGAACCCGGCAATCTGCTCGACCGCGTCAAAGGCTTGGTAGAGATCGCTCAGATCGCGTTCGCCGAGCAGCGCGTCCGCCACCTTGTTGCGGATCGATACGGCGGGCAGAATGCGTTCGTTCTGGCCGACACTGGTGAACTGCGTGAGTTCGCCGGGAATCGTTTTGTTGTCGGCCCGGACATAGATCACCCCGACCGCGCCGCGCTCCTTCGCGCCGTAGGCCTTGCCAATCAGCGATTGCTGTTCGGTGAAGGGCTTGTCCTTTTTGTCGACCGGCCGACCGCGCAGCACCATGACCCACTTGCCTTTGACATCGAGTTCCTTGCCGTCGGCGTCGGTGTAATTATTGTAATCTTCACCGGCGTTGATGCCGTAACCGGCGAACACGATCGGCGCGTTTTTGATCTCACCGTTCGGGCTGAAGGTCAGCGGGGCGTAGGTGCCGCGGCTGCGTAAATCTTCGAACACGCCGCCGCCCCAGTCGATGGTCGCCCGGTTGCCCTCGTCCGGCACCTTGAAGCCGGCGGTGTAGGGAAAGGTCTGAAACCAGGTGCTGTCGTCGCCACCCGGAACCAAGCCAAACTGCTCGAAGCAAGTGGCCGCGTACGCTCCGGCCATATAGCCGCCTTTGAGTCCGGTGTTGCGGCCTTCGAAGTCCTCGGAGGTGAGAATCTCGAGATGGCGCATCAAGTCTTCCGCCTTCACCTCGGACGCGCTCGCCTCCACCGCGCTGGCCGCTTGTTCGGCGCCGGCCTGTTGCGCCTCTTGAAACAGGGCTTGGCCGAACACGACTGGAGAAAGGCAAAGGGCAGGAGCCGCGAGAAGGAGGAGGACAGGGATTCTCATCGCGCGGACCTATCGGATTCAATGGCAAAGATGAAGGCTGAAAACGTGAACCGCCAAAAGGTCGCGCAAAATTATTCCTTGGCATTCAAGCCATCCGGTTCCATCTTGTCGCAGCGATGAGTACGACCGAAAACATCCCCGTCACCATCAAAGGCTTGGTTCCCACGCCTTCCGGGAGCGGTGTGTTCCTCACCGATGGAAAAAAGGTGATCGCGATTTTTGTCGACCCCAACGTCGCCGCCGCGATCACCATGTTTCTGCAAAAACTGAAGAAACCCCGGCCGCTCACCCACGATCTCATCGGCAACATGTTCTCCGGACTCGGCATCAAGGCCCAGAAGGTGATCGTCAACGACCTGAAAGAGGACACCTTCTACGCGCGCCTCCACCTCATTCAGGAAAGTGAACTCGGCACCAACATCGTCGAGATCGACTCGCGGCCGAGCGATGCCATCGCGATTTCGCTGCAGCAAGGTTGTCCGATCTACGTCAGCCCCTCGGTCTGGAACCGGGCGGAGGACATGAGCTGGGCCTTGGACCAAGCCAAGGAAACGGCGAGTAGTTCGGCCGACAGTATGTCGGACAGCGGCCCGTCCGATACCGAGTCCGCGATCGACGAGTTTCTCAAGAGCTTTGAAAACATGTCCTTCGATGAGAACGGCGACGACGACGAGGACGAGGACGATCCGGATGGCGACTTGCCGTTCTGATCTCGTCACGCCGTTCCATGCACTCCGCTCCGCTCCCGTTTTGAATCCGCCGCCGATCCACACCGCCGAACTCATCTGCACCGGCGACGAACTGCTCAACGGCGCCACGCTCAACACCCACAGCCGGACTCTCGGTGAAGCGCTGAAAGGCCTCGGCGTGGTGCTGGTCCGCGAGGCCTCCTTGCGCGACGATCAGGCGGCGATCGCCGCCGCCATCCGCGCCGCGCTCGCCCGGGTGGACGTGGTGTTCGTGACCGGCGGACTGGGTCCGACCCGCGACGACATCACCCGCGAAGCCGTGGCCGAGGCACTCGGGGTCGGCCTCGAAACCGACAAGATTTTCGAACGCGCGATCCGCATGCGCTACAAAGCCGCGGGCCGCGAATGGACGCCCGACCGGGCGCGTCAGGCGGTGAAAATCGAAGGCGGCAGGCTGCTCAAGAACCCAGTGGGTTCGGCTCCGGCACACCGGATTCCGGTGGCGGCGACAGACGACGGCGAAGCTGGAAAACTCCTGTTTGTGTTGCCCGGACCGCCGCGCGAGTTCGTGGCGTGTTTGCAGAGCGAGATCCTCCCCGAGATCGCCGAACGCAGCGCCGGGCGGCGCGTCGAACGCAGCTGCATGCTGGCCGGCATGGGCGAGTCCGAAGTGGAACGGGTGCTCACCGGCCACGCGTTTCCGGCCGGCGTAGAACTCGGGTTCCGCGCCAATCCGATGGGCCTCGAACTGCGCTTGGTCGCGTCCGAAGAGGGCCCCGAACTCGTCGCCGCCAGCGCGCAACTGCGCGACCTGCTGGGCGATCACATTTACAGCGACCAGCGGATGTATCTGCCGGAGTTCATCACCCGGACCCTGCTCGAACGCGGTCTCACCGCCTGCACCGCCGAAAGTTGCACCGCCGGCTGGCTCGGCAAATATCTCACTGATCTTCCCGGCAGTTCCAGCGCCTTCGTCGGCGGCGTGATCGCCTATTCAAACGACATCAAAGAACGCCTGCTCGACGTGCCGCGCGACCTGTTGATCGCCCACGGCGCGGTCAGCGAACCCGTCGCCAAAGCCATGGCCGCCGGCGCCCGCGCCCGGCTTGGCGCCGACTACGCCTTGAGCATCACCGGCATCGCCGGACCCGGCGGCGGCACCGACACCAAACCGGTCGGCCTGGTATTCGTCGGCTTGGCCGGACCTGACGGCACCCACGCGTTCGAACACCGGCTCAGCGGCGACCGCGAACAAATCCGCATGTTCGCCGCGATGCGCGCCTTGAACGCTCTGCGCGTCGCCTTAGGCTAAACGGACCGACAAGAGGTAACGCCGAATTCATTCGGCGTCGTCGTGACGGAATTAATTCCGGCCGCACGCTGTTCGACGGCCCGATAGTCCCCGCGAGACTCTAATTTTCTCCTTCAAAATCGTATGGCAAGAGTTTGCCATAGAGTGGCAAGGGTTCGCCATAAGGTGGCAAGGTTCTGCCATACTATGGCAAGATCCTGCCATATGCCCGAACGCGTTTGTGGGGCGCGCCGGCGGCGTTGTAGCATGGAATTTTATTCCGTGTTGGTGGCTTGGATTTTCAATCCGAGAGGATGCGGGAATGCCAGTTGGTTCGATCAAAAAAAATGTCTTCGTTTCGACCGGACCCGTGGGGTGGCTTTTCAATCCGCAGTCGCTGCGATCAGCCCGCAGCCATGGGTGGCGGCGGCGGACGTGTCGCACTGGCATCGACAACATCCGAACCGGCGTTTGCCGCCGCACGTTTGCGGCGGAACATAATTGCGGCAAACACGCAGCCGACCGCGCCGACCAGCAGCACGGCCGAGAGCACCGGCCGGAACGCGAACCAGAACACGGCGATCGCGACCAAGCTCAGGCAGGCGGCGATCAGGAAGCTGACGACGCCGGTGATGCTGCTCATGATGCGTCCGCCGAAGGGCAGGATGCTGGCCAGGGCGGCGAGCGGTTTGGTGACGAGCATCAGGCCGAACCACATCAGCAGGAAACC
>Ga0114956_1002855_pt1 | contig 13516 bp, 11 predicted proteins | sample MaitaG_FD_87304 | JGI IMG/M metagenome (GOLD analysis project Ga0114956, IMG submission 87304) | Marine algal microbial communities from Maine, USA - Maine_Asex2 metaG | ecosystem: Host-associated > Algae > Red algae > Unclassified | place: Maine, USA | collected 2015-01-05 | reverse complement strand
TGTTGAACGGCTTCGATGTCGACCTGGCGGCTGATTGGACCCGGACCTGCAACCGGCTCCGTGACCTGCTGGTCTCGATCTCACCAGCGTTGGAGCGAGCTGTGGGCTCGCGTCTTCGCCATAGCGGCGTCCGCGATCTGCTGGCGAAATACCCGACACCCACCGCTCTTCGTGCAGCGGGACCCAAACGGATCAACACCGCGATCAAGAAGCGCTCACCACGTCTTGGCGAGAAGGTGACCGACGCCGTGGTTGCTGGATTGGACGCCCAGACCGTGACGATCGAGGCAGAACAAACTGTCGGTCGAGTCATCGCAGAACTCGTTGTCGAGCTGGACCGGATCGGAAAACGCCGAGACGAACTCGCCGCCGAGATCGAGGAGGTCTTCCTCGCTCACCCTTTCGGACAGATCCTCGTGACCCTGCCCGGGATCGGGCCCCGGACCGGCGCGAGGATCTTGGCTGAAGTCGGAGACGGCACCCGATTCGCGTCCGGATCCAAACTCGCAAGCTACGCCGGCCTCGCCCCCGTCACCAGCCAATCCGGAACCAGCCTCAACAACGAGTCACGATCGCGACGAGGCAACCACCGACTCAAGAACGCCATGTTCCTCGCCGCGTTCGCCTCACTGAACAGCCCCGACTCACGAGCCTTCTATGACCGAAAACGAGCCGAAGGCAAACGACACAACGCAGCAATCATGTGCCTCGCACGCCGCCGCTGCGACGTCATCTGGGCCATGCTCACCAACAACCAGCCCTACCAACTACGCCCACCACGACACCAACCACCAATCGCCGCATAACCCCTTGACAAAACCATGGGGACACCCCCCTTCGATGAACTCCCTGTCGCCATCGAAGGGCTTTCATCTATCCGCATGCTCATCGGAACCGGTGCGCTCGTCAAAGCCTTCGTCGTACAGGGGGTGCTGACCGAAGGCGGGATCGTCAAGCTGGCCGGAATCGACATCCACCTGCGCTGATCAACCTTCAACCACGTGTGAAGGGTTCGAGAGCTGTCCGATAACGCCCACGTCGTTCGTCGTTCCTCGCCCTTGCGGGCAGGCCAAGGCGGCGCCGAGCACCCGAGGCGTACGCCGGCGAACTGCAGTATTTCAAACAAGGCGCCTCCAACCAGACGAACGGGAAGGACCCCGCCACGCACCCGGTCTGGAGCACCGGCTCGCAGACCTGCGGCGGCGACCTGGATGCCCAATACGTCAATGGCAGCTATGCCGAGGTCGGGTTCAGGGCCGCCGCGCTGACGGACCGATGACCGCGTCCGTTGTTCGGTCGCCGACTCGCGCGATCAGTCGGTTGGCTTCGGAAGGAAGCCGCCGCGTTCTTGGGGTAGGCGCATGTCGAGGATTCGCGACGCGACGACCGTCCTGAGGATCTGCGCCGTGCCGCCGCCGATCGTGAACATCCGGACGTCTCGGTACATGCGCTCGAGCGGGTTGCGGCGGCTGTAGCCGGCGGCTCCGAAGACTTGGAGCGCATCGCTGACGACCTCGATGGCTGCTTCAGCGGTGAAGATCTTCGCTTGCGCGGCCATGGCCGGGTCCGGGAACGGCGAGTCGTTTGGCCCGTGTGATTCGGCGGCGCGATAGGTCAGGCTGCGGGCCGCCTCGAGCTTGACCGACATGTCGGCCAGCATCCATTGCAAACCTTGGAACTCGGCGATCGGCCGCTCGAACTGATGGCGTTCTTTGGCGAAGTCCAGCGCTAGTTCGTAGGCACCGGCCGCGATCCCGAGACCGACGGTGCCAGCGCCGACCCGCTGGCTGTTGTACGCACTCATCAGATCGGCGAATCCGCGACGGAAACCCGATGGCGGCAACAGGACCATGTCGTCTGCGATGACCATGTCTTCGAAGATGACTTCCATCTCCGGGATCGCCCGCAAGCCCATCGTGGGTTCACGGCTACCGAAGCTGAGACCGGGCGTTTCGTCACGCACCGCCAAGAAACCGCCGATGCCCTCTTCGGCACCCTGCTCGTCGAAGACTCGCGCAAAGATCAGGTGGAGCTTGCTGACGGTGCCGCCCGTGATCCAGTGTTTCTTCCCATTGAGTACATAGGTGTTGCCTCGGCGATCGGCTCGTGTGGTCATCTTCGAAGCGGCGCTGCCAGCGTCGGGTTCGGTGATGCAGATGGCCGGTTTGTCTCCGCCGAGGACCAGTTCGGCCGCCATGGCTTTCTGGGCCGCGGTCCCGTAGGCCATGACCGCCGAGATGGCGCCCATGTTGCACTCGACGGCGATGCGGCCGGTGACTCCACAGGCCTTGGCCATCTCCTCGACCACGAGCACGGCGTCGAGAAACGATCGGCCTGGGCCGCCGAACTCGGCGGGCACCGTCATGCCGGTGAAGCCAGCATGCTGAAGCGCCTCGACGTTTTCCCAGGGGTATTGCTCGGCCTCGTCAACGGCCGCGGCGCGCGGCCCGATTACCTCTTTGGCGAGGGCCCGAGCCTCGGCTTGGATGCGAAGTTGGTCGGCGGTTAGTTGCCAAGTCATTGGCCCTCCAGGGCGCGGTTGATGAGGAAGGATCGGGTGAGAGTGGCGACGTCGGGTTGCGCACGGTCATGAGCTTTCATCGGAGCGTGACATCCAGGCGTTCGATGCCGTTCACGAAGTTTGATTCGGTGTAGCGCGGCTCGCCGACCTCGAGCGCGATGTGGCGATCGAACATCTCGTCGAGGAGCTCGGTGATCTCAAGCCGAGCGAGCGACGCCCCTAAGCAGAAGTGCGCGCCGCCGCCCCCGAATGCAACATGCGGTGGCGTTGGTTGCCGATCGACCCGGAACGCCATTGGGTCAGGAAACTGTGTGTCGTCGAAGTTGGCCGAGCAGTACCACATGACAATTTTGTCGCCAGCAGCGATCGCGGTGCCCGCGAGTTCAGTCGGTGCGGTGACGGTCCGGCGAAAGTAGAGGATCGACGATGCGTGACGAAGTATCTCATCGGTGAGCGCGTCGAGCCGGGACCGGTCGTTGCGAACGGTCTCGAACGCTTCCGGGTAGCGCTCGAAGAACAACGCGAGGTGGGCGATCGACGAGCGGGTTGTCTCGTTGCCCGCAAAAATCATCAGTCGAAAGAAGTTGGCGAACTCTTCGAGTGTGAGTCGTTCGCCGTCGATCTCCGAATGGATCAACTTGGTCACCAGATCGTCGGCGGGTTCGGCCCGACGGAGGTCACCAAGTTCCGATGCATACGCCGACATGGCAAAGGCCGCCGGGCTGTTGAATGGCAACAACCGCAGGGGAGTGGTGTTGCCGTAGGCGGTGGGCTCGAGCGGCGTCGCGCTCGTTCCGGCGACCAGGTAGTCGGTCAGCTCGATGAGGTAGCGGTGGTCGGCCTCGGGCACGCCCATGATGTCGCAGATCACGCCGATCGGTATCGGCTTCGCGACGACATCGACCCAATCGCCGTGGCCGCGGGATTCGAGTTGATCGAGGCACGTTCGCACTCGGTGCCGGATCGAGGTCTTGTACGCCTGGACGTGGCGGGGCGTGAATGCCGAACTCACGAGTCGGCGAAGGCGGGTGTGGATGGGTGGGTCCATATCGATCATCGAAGCTCGCGCACTCAGGGCGTCTTCGTCGATGTCGTAGATCTGAATGTGGCCGGTGCCCGAGGAGTACGTCGTCGTGTCGCGGGACACGGTGACCAGATCGTCGTGACGAGTCACCGACCAGAATCCGCGTGTCTCACCGTCGGCCGGGGACCAAACGAGACCGGGAGTGCGACGCATCTTGGCAAACGCCTCATGCGGAATCCCAGCGGCGAAGGCTGCTGGGTCGTGCAAGTTGATGGAAGTCAACTTCGTGGCCTCTCGTCAGAACGAATGACCCATACTACTTTGGGTCCAAAGTAAAGTAAAAGGGTCACCGACCTGGAGATGGGATCGCTCGTGTCTCACGATTATGACCCGGACGCACTGCACGCAGCCGAGGCCCAAATTGCCCGCCGGCTTTCGGGAAGCACCGCCGACATCGAGGTGCAGCGTGCGATCTCGAACATTTATCGTGCGGCAACGGTGGTGAGCCGTCGCGCCGAACGGGAGATGCTCGACGGCCTGGGCCTGTCGTGGAGCGCATTCGTTTCGCTCTGGGTCCTGTGGGTGTGGGGCGAGATGGACGCGACCCGACTTGCGAGCGAGGTTGGCCTGACTCCGGGCACCGTCACCGGGGTGCGGAAGGGGTTAGAGAAAGATGGGTTGATCGCGTCTCGCCGCGACAGCGATGACGGCCGGAAGGTTCTGATTCGCTTGACCGAACATGGCGAGCAGGTCTTCGATGATTTCTACCCGAAGTTCAACGAATGGTCGGTCGACATCTTTGCGGACCTGTCGCCGAGCTCGACCTCGGAACTCGCCGACCTGCTTGAACACGTCATTGTGCGACCGGCTGCAGATCGTCAGCCCCCTACCGGCTGAACTCCTCAGACAGATTCGACTTGAACCAGAGTGTCGCCGTAGCTTGATCCGCCGCCGAACTCGGTGTCAGCCGCATTGGTCAGATCGTTGACCGACCCTGTGGCATCGCCGTAGGCCGAGTCGACGTAGCCCCATGGCACGCTCACGACACCCGGGCGAAGCCGATCGCTGATCGCAACGGGCAAGACCAGCGATGCTCGGTCGTTGAACACCCGCGCCGTGTCGCCCGCGTGCAGGCCACGCGATTCGGCATCGGCCGGATCGAGCTCGACATGCGGCAACGTCTCGCGATCGGCATGGGCGGGAAGGTCGCTGTACGACGTGTTCAAAAAGCGCGTCGCCTTCTTCGGCGTTTGCAAAAACAGCGGGAACCGATCGGTCGCCGGGCTTCCGGGACCTTCCTCGATTGGAATCCACTTGGGGAGCCGGCTGACACCGAGGCCGGCGAACGATTCTGCCACCAGCTCGGCCTTGCCCGACGGCGTGTTGAAGTCGCCGCCGGCATAGGGCAGGTGGTCGACCGGGTAGTCGGTCACACGCACAAAGCCATCGGTCCGCAACTCGTCGACATCGACGTGATCGCCCAAGCCGATCTCGATCTGTTCGAGGTCCGACAGGTGCAGTTCGGGTTGGGTGAAGCCGAAGGCGGTTGCCAGGCGCCGGAACATTTCGGTGTTCGATACCGCCTCGCCGAGCGGCGCAGTCGCGGGCTCGTTCCAGCCGATCCACAGATGCCCCCACGCCGGCATCGCATCGAGCATCTCGGTCTCCATCGCGGCCGGCAACACCACGTCGGCATACCGGGCGGTATCGGTCATGAATTGCTCGCTGACCACGGTGAAGAGGTCGTCGCGTTCAAGGCCGCGGCGCACCGCTGCGGAATCGGGCATCGTCAAGATCGGATTGCCGTTCCAGATGAAGGTGGCATGGATAGCGGGGTCGAGCATGGTGAGCGATTCACCAAGTGCTGGCTGCCGCAGCGCCCGCCGTTCGCCTGCATCCGGGGCGACGACGGCCGCCAACGCACCGACCGCACCGGTATCGACGTCGGTGACTTCGGCCCACGCGCCAACGCTGCGGGCAAACCCGCCGCCGAGCACCTTGTGTGATCCGGTCAGCACCGGAATCATCGACAGCAGGCGATACATCGTCGGGCCGCTGAAGTGATGTTCGACACCGATGAGGCCACGAACCATCGTCGCTGGGGTCGTTCCAATCGATCGAGCGAGGTCTCGAATCACGTTGGCGTCGATGCCGCATCGCGGCGCGGCCCATTCAGGTGAGTGCGGGGCGACGTGAGCGGCAAGTTCGTCGAACCCGAGTGCGTGGGCGTCGACGTAGTCGTGATCGATCAGGTCGTCGGCGATGAGAACGTTGGTGATCGCCAGAATCAAGGCAACATCGGTGCCGGGCAATGGTTGCAGATGCATGTCGGCTTTGTCGGCGGTGATGGTCCGAATCGGGTCGATCACGATGACCTTCGCCCCGCGCTGCTTTGCCGCCTCGATCGTCGGCCAGAGGTGGCGATTCGTCAGCCGAGTATTCGTTCCCCACAAGATGATCTGGTCGGCGTGCTCGGCCTGCAGTGGATCGGTGCCGAGGCCCGCGCCATAGACGCTGGCCATGCCGGTGCCCGATGCCGCACCGCAGACACTGCCGTATTGCGTGCTCGTGCCGAGCAGCGCGAAGAGTGCGTTGCTCGTGCCCGCGTTCTGGATGAGGCCCTGGGTTCCCGCGGACCACCAGGGGAGGATCGCCTCGCCGCCATACGTTTCACGCACCCGGTTGAACTCGTCGACGATGCGGCCGAGCGCTTCATCCCACGACGCCTCACGAAATTCACCGCTGCCCTTCACCCCGGTGCGAATCAATGGTGTCAGCAGCCGATTCTCGTGGTTAACCCGGCCGACAAACTTGGTCACTTTCGGGCACAGCTCACCCTTCGAATACGGGTGGGCCGAGTTGCCTTGGACCGACGTCAACACTCCATCGACAGCGGTAGCGACCCAGCCGCAAGAGTCGGGGCAGTCGTGGTGACAGGTGCCGAGCACTTCGATGGTTGTCATAGGCCAACACTAACGCCAGCGACGTCAGCGGCTGCGGTGAAATTTCGCGTGTCCACACCGATGCATGGAGCGTGCCCGCCGACATCTCTAGTGGTCGAAAACGTAAATGTGCCTCCGGCCCGATCGGGCCGGAGGCACCTTTAGGAGCTGCGCCGGTAGGGCGAGGAACGAGTCCTGCTAGCAAGGCGCCCAGACAACAGACCGCGCTATTTCGCCGAGGAACGAGGCGAAAAAGGAACTTGTCGTAGTGAGCGCTTGCACCTACCGGCGCGGGTCCTAGTGCGTCAACTGATGATCACTAGTTCAGGTCCAGCTGCTGCGTTGTGGCGAGACCGCTCAGTCCATTCGACTGCAGGGCGTCGTTGGAAAGGGTCCACAGCTCGTCGCTGATGACCATCGAACGGGTGATGGCACTGGCTCCATAGTCTTCGGACGAATGTTCGATCCGGCCGAGCTCGACGATGCCGGACTCGCGGGTGACCTCGAAGGCCACGGCTCCCCAGAACTCGGTTGCCCACGAACTGACCGGTACGACGGCGAGATTCTCCGGTCCCCACCATAAGAAGGCTCGGTGATCGCGCTCGGCGTTGGTGAACGAGTCGGGCAAGACCCAGTTGTCGAGGTCGACCGGGTTGTCGAGGTCGGAAACGTCGAAGACGGTCAACTTGGCGCCGAGGGTCCGACCTTCTTCAGTCGCCTCTTGGCCGATGCCGATCACGAGGGAGTCGCCGATCGGGAACAGCTGGCCGCTGTAACCGGTGATCTTGAGTTCGCCGCGCACGACTGGAGCCACGGGGTTCGACAGATCGACCGTGTAGAACGGATCGGTCTGGCGGAACGTGACGATGTACGCAATGTCGTCGGCGAATCGAACGGATCGAATTCGCTCGCCGCGGCCCATCTCGCCGACTGAGCCGACGAGTGTGAGCGCATCGGCCTGAGGCTGAAGGACGTGAACGAAGCTCTCGGTCTCGTCGCTCCACGGAGCGCCGTCGGTTGTCGCAACCCGCAGGTAGCCGTTGTGCTCCGAGAGAGCGAACTGGTTCAGCAGGTGGCCGCTGACGCCGCCGGACGCTTCGTAGGTCGCAATTGGGTTGGCGATGTCGAAGGCGTGAATCGAGGTTGTGTACTGATCGCTCTGTCGCACGAGTTCGTCCGCGGCCCACGCCGGATTCATCCAGTTGTTCGTTGCGACGTAGAACGCGTTGTTCGAGGCATAAACGGTTTCACCCGAAGCCATGACCGTCGAGGCCTGTCCGTTGCCGATCGGTGCGTTCATGTCGAGGCTAAGCAACGACAAGGAACCGAAGCCTGCGAAGTCGGTCGGAATGTGCGCTCGCTCACATGGAGTCAAGAGACCACTGCTGATCTCGGACCCGTAGCGGTCAAGCGAGTACGTCGGAAGCCAGTCCTCGAGGGTTGAATCGAGAATGACCTGGCGGTTGGCGGCGGTCGCCGCCTCTTCGCCTCGACCGTTCGCTGGGTACAGGAACGGCAACTGGTTTGGATTCGACTGGATCGCAACGCGGGCGATGTCGTCGACGAGGCGGGCGCTGAGATAACGACCTTCGACCTCGAGCTCGCCGGTCAGCGTTGGCCGGCTCTCGTCGCTCAAGTCGAACTCGAAGATCACGGCCTGGGGCTGCCCATAGCGAGGCAGCGAGATGGCGATTGCCGGGGCATCGGCGGGCTCAGTTCCTCCCGGTTCCACCGGCAGCGGCGGCACGGGGACCGGGATGTCCTGCCAACCATCGCCGAACACGAAGACGCGATCGTCGACGACGAGCATGTCGCGCATCCAGCCGCTGTCGGCGATCTGGATTCGCCCGGCAACGCGGGCTTCGTTGGCGCGGACGTCGATCACGATCAGCTCGTTGTTGCTGATCGTAAGGATCCGTTCGCCGTTGGTCTTGATGATGTCGGGTTCGTCGATGCCAAGCTCTTGCACCGTTGTCTCCGAGAAGGCAACCCGTTCCGCAGCATCGCTTGCCGGGGCTGCTGCGACGGGAAGCGCTTCGGAAACTGCGTCATCGAGGAAGACATCATCGACGATGCCGATGTCGATGGGGCCACCGCCGTGCCCGAGCCCGTAAGGGCCAACTCGTGCAGCGGCTTCGGTCTGCAAATGATCGAGCAACGCGCTGCAGTCCGAGAGGGTCGTGAGTGCACCGGAAGTCACGATGGTCGAGTCGGTCTGGTCCGGTTCACAATCGGTGACGGTGTCAGCGCCAGGTCCGGCGAAGCAGAGGTCGCGACCGCTGCCGCCGTTGATCGTGTCGTCGCCTTTGCCGGCATGGAGCCAATCGTTGTCGGCGCCGCCGCGCATTTCGTCGTCGCCGTCGCCGGCATACATTTCGTCGACGCCGGCACCGCCGAGGAGGACATCGTTGTCGGCCTTGCCGTACATCAAGTCGTCGCCCTCGCCGCCATCGAGGTGGTCGGCACCAGACTGGCCCTGGACGCGGTCGTTGCCGAGCCCGCCATAGAGCTTGTCGTCACCGGAGGAGCCATAAAGCTCGTCGTCGCCGGCGTCGCCATACATCGTGTCGTCGCCCGGACGTCCATACAGATTGTCGTTGCCAGGGCCACCGGACAAGAAGTCGTGGCCGCCGGCGCCGCTGAGGTTGTCGTTGCCGTCGCCGCCGTACAGGGTGTCGTAACCACGGCCGCCGCCGAGGAAGTCCTCGCCCGGTCCGCCGCTGATGGTGTCGGCGCCGTACTGGCCATAGAGCGTGTCATTGCCGCCCGAGCCGTAGATCTGGTCGTGGCCGCCGCCGCTGTAGATGAGGTCGTCACCGGGGCCGCCATCGATCCGATCGTTTCCGCCGAGTCCGCAAACCACATCGTTGCCGCCGAGGGCGTCGATCGTGTCGGCGGCCGCCGTGCCGAGAATCACGTCGCGGCCATCGGTCGGCGACTCGCCAGCACCAAGGTTGACGGTGACTTCGTGATCTCCGCACATCAGATCTTGCGCCGCGCTCGGAGCCGCGCTCCAAGTCGCCAACGCCAGCACCGCAGCGGCCATTGTCATCAGCGCAACACTGCCGCGCCGCCAGGTCACTTGTCGCCGTTTCGTCCTTCGGTTGTCGCCTTGGTGTTTCGTCATGGTCTTTCCACCTCGCAGTGGCCCGCTTGTTCGGACCGTCCGTCGTGTCGTTACGGCCTCCACGTGTGACCGCTACGAAAAGTTCCCTTAATCGGGCACTTTTTGGGAACCGGCCGATGGTGGCGCGTCACAAGGACAGATGCGTCGGGTGGTTCTTCGGTTGACACCGTGGTGCCGGCGCCCTCCGTCCGACTCGGGGCTGCCACACTGAAAAGAGTCGAGGTTCGGTCAGCTGTTTCGTTTGCGGCGGAGCACCATGAGACCGATCCCGGCCACGAGTGCGAGCAGGATCACCGGCCATAGCAAGCCGTTCAACCAACTTCCGACGATGCCCAACGGCAGCCACACGATGATGCGGGTGAGGATGAAACCGACGATCGATATGCCGATGAGGGTCGGGCCGGCATTGCTACTGAATCGCTCAAGGTCCATGTCGCGAGGGTAGGCGCTCGGGCCCGAGCCGATGGGCAGCTGGTAGAAACGTTTCGCTTCGGACTTCAGGCGGTAGGACGCTGCCCGAAGTTCCGAACCAGGATGAACTCCAAGGGTCCCACCCGCTGCGAAGCGCCTACTGGCTGGGGCCCCGAGGAGGCTGCTGAGCAATCGGGTTCTGTGTTCGCGGTTGCTGGGTTGGGGCAGGTTCCAGCGCGGTTCGCGGTGGTCTGTGTGTCTGGTTTGTGGGTCGGCGGCGGTGGCGCGCCGGGTCAGGCGGTGGTCCAGGTGGTGCCGTTGTGAGCGAGGCCGAGGTTGATGAGTCGTCGTAGATTGATTGCAGCAACTCGGAGGGTGAGAGCGAGTTTGTTTGCTTTGATCCCGCGGAACCGGACACGCCGGTGGTTGTTGACACCGAGGTGAGCGATTCCGCGCTCGACATGGGGTCGGTGTTGTTTGTAGTCGGCGACGAGTTGTTTGCGTGCCGAACGACGGGGTCCGTCGCCCAGTCCCGCACCAGTCGGCGCCACGGTCCCCACACCGGATCGGCGTGGGTATCGCTGTCGACCAGCGCGACCGGAAGTCGCTCGACTCGAGTGCCCGGACACATATCGAAGATGGTGTCGACCTTCGCGTCGTCGAGTTCGCCGATAACGACCGGACGTTCGTAGCCCGCAGTCGTTTTCATGACCGTGATCGATTCCGGACCGGTAATGGCTTGGCAAATGCCGCAAGCGATGCCGAGGCCTTGCTCAACGATCGCGTGAAGGCGTTCGGTCGGCGAATCTACCTCCGCACACTATGGCTTCGGTTCGGGCTTCGGTTCGGGCTTCGGTTCGGGCTTCGGTTCGGGAGCTAGGCGTAGCGCACGAACTCCACGATGTTGCCGTCGGGGTCCTCGATCATCCCGATCGTGACTCCCGGGCGGATCTCCGATGTTGGGATGACAATCGGAACGCCCGCTTCAGCGCAGGCATCCATGACGTCGGCAATGTTGTCGGCATGGATGGTGAAGTACCGGTAGCCGGTCCCACCAGGTATGCCACCACCCGCGGGGCGAGCCTCCGGAACAGAGTCGAACTTGACGAGCTTCACGAGGGTCTGGCCCAAGCGGAGCCGATGCATCGTGCCACCGCCACCGATCGGCATTGGAATGTCGCCTTCGTGCTCCATACCGAGAAGGTCGCGGTAGAACGCGAGGGCGGCATCGCTATCGGTGATGACGATGCCGAGGTCGATCGCTGGCTGTCCGAGCTCAATTTTCATAGGTCCGAAACTAACCGGTCGCTCTGTTTCGACGGGTCGGCGGCGTTTCGTCGGGCTCTCTGGCAAAGAGGGGAGCGAACGCGACGAACGCCAAGGGGTAGGGAAAGACGACGAACATCGAGGCCGCGATCGCCACGTGCATGATCCACGCACACAAGACCCAACCGGCCCGGACACGGCGCAGCAGTGCAAGCGGCGCCATGAGCTCGATCGCGAGAGTACCGAGCCCGGCCACGTTGAGCAGTTTCGGAAAAGACAGCAGGGGAGCGGCAAACGGTGACGGATTCTCACCGAGCACCTGAAGGCGAGCGGCCGAGTAGGCGATGTGGTTCGCAAGTGAGCCATCGGTGACCCAGGCGGTCCCGCCGATCCGAAGTTTGGCGATACCGGCGAGCAAGTAGGTCGTGACCGTCACGATCGCCGCGAGCCGCATTGTCCATCCATCGTCGCTCTTTGCGCGGGCCGTGAGTCCAACGACAAGAGCGTGAAGCGCGGGGAGGTGGTCGAACCACAGGACCTGCCCGAACGATGAGCGATAGGTGAACAGAGTCAGCGTCGCCGCCGCAAACGCGGGTCCGACGACGCCGGGACGAATGTCGAACGTAAGCATGGCCGCCAGAACGACGGTGAGGGTCCACCCGCCGACGACGAGCGCGTCGCCGACCGGGCCGTCGAGCCAGGACAGCAAACCGACGCCTTCGAATCGTTGCGGCGACGCGCTTCGGAGGGCCCAGAACGCGGGCGCTCGCACCAGCAGGTAGATGGCGACATACGCCGCGACGAGGCGACGAAACAGTGGCGGGGTCATAGCAGCGCCATCACGACAGCACCATCACGACAGCACCATCACGACAGGGTCGTCGCTGCAGGGTCGTCACGACAGGGCCGTCATGACAGGGTCGTCGCTGCAGGGCCGTCGCTGCAGCTCGGCGGCCGCAGCTCGCCAGTGGTGGCTCGGTTCGGGCGGCTCGATCATCGCGACCGGGTCATGGTGCGGCAGTGCAGCTTGCGTGAACGGTGCGTTGCAGCGGCGGCGTGTCGCCATCGCGGGCGACCGCAGCGAGATTGTGCCGCTCGGTCACGATCTCGATTCGATCTGCGCTCGGTGTGCGGGCTGCGATCGATCGGCAGAGTGCTTCGCTGGTTCCGTTGGCGATGGCCTGTTCCAGGACGGCCTCGGCGATGAGCGGATCATCAGTCGCAGCGATCGCCGCGAGCGACAACCGGGCAACGTCGCCATCGGCGTTGACGGCGACGGCGCTGACCAGGTCGCCGATGTCGGCCCGAGCCGACGCGTACATCGGATATGTCGACAGCGGGAACGAGTCGCGACCGGTCACAAGCGGACTCAGGATTGCGACCACGACGATGATGATTGCAACCGATCGTCGATTGAACGGTGCCATCTCACTGACACTACTGGGCGCTCGGCGACCCGTTCGGGCCGACGGCTACCCAGCCCAGCCGCCCCGATGTTCGGAGCGACTGAAGGCTGGGGCCACGATCTGGCCTAGCCGACGCGGCGTCGATTCTGTCGCCAAGGTGAACCCATCGCCAGAGCACCAAAGGCAATGGCAATCAGCGCCCACCGCAGCATCTCGGTGGTGTTCGAGCCCGTCACCGCGAGCGCCGGAGCCGCCTTCTTCTTCGTGGTCGAAGCCGCCGTGACAACGACGGCCGGCTGGGGTGCTGGTGCACTCTGAACCTGTACCGGCGCCACGACAACAACAGGAGCGGGTGCGGGAGCGACCGCGGGGGCCGGAGCGATTACCGGTGCCGAGGTCGGGGTGGGAGCGGCTGCGCCAGCGGCCACACCCCCGGTCTGGCTCGAGCCCACGTTGGGGCAGGTATGGGCGAGGAAGATCTCGTACGCCAGTGAAGCGGCGAGGCCGGTCCCGGTGTCGGTCGCCGCGACGCTGACCGCGTACTGGCCACTCTCGAGGATCGTTAGCTCAGACGCCGATACCGCGTAGGTGCCGTCGGTCGCGACGATCGGCGAGAACACCGTTGTCGAGACCGGATCGCGCCCTAACAGACTGACCGCCACACCGTAGGAACCAGAACCCGCGCTCACTCGACCCGAGATCGAACCGCTGCATGCGTAGGGATCCGCGACCTCAAGTTCTGGCACGGTCGCAACCGGCTCAGCGGTCGCGCTGGGTTCAGCCGTCGCGCTGGGTTCGGGCGTGGCGCTGGGTTCGGGC
>Ga0114956_1002853_pt1 | contig 13519 bp, 10 predicted proteins | sample MaitaG_FD_87304 | JGI IMG/M metagenome (GOLD analysis project Ga0114956, IMG submission 87304) | Marine algal microbial communities from Maine, USA - Maine_Asex2 metaG | ecosystem: Host-associated > Algae > Red algae > Unclassified | place: Maine, USA | collected 2015-01-05 | reverse complement strand
GATCGCCGACACCCTCGGCATTGGTGGAATCATGCGCGGCCTGCGCACGATCCCTGTCGTACTCGACATGTGTCGCGATATGGAAGAACTCTGCCCCGACGTGCACCTCCTGCAGTATGTGAATCCGATGTCGATGCTGTGCACGGCAATTGCGCGTACGACCTCGATCAACACGATCGGCCTGTGTCACAGTGTGCAACACACCGCCGAGCAGTTGGCGGGAGACATTGGTGTGCCAATCGGCGAAGTCGAGTACGTATGCGCCGGTATCAACCACATGGCCTTCTACCTCGAGTTCGTTCAGAAGAACGCTGCTGGCAGCCGTGACTTGTACCCCAAGATCGCCGAGATCGCGGCGGGTTCAGAGATTCCAAATCGTGGTCATGCAGGGCGTTCTGACGGCGGCACCACTGGATTGAGCGATGCAGTTCGGTACGAAATGTTCAAGCGGCTCGGCTACTTCGTCACCGAGTCAAGCGAACACTTCGCTGAGTACGTCCCATGGTTCATCAAGGAAGGCAGGAGCGATCTACTCGACCAGTTTGGTGTGCCAATCGACGAATATCCGCGTCGCTGTATTCGTCAACTCGGCGCATGGGAAGACTTGCGGTCTGAGCTCGAGGACCCCAATGCTGAGCTCACGGTCGAACGAAGCAATGAGTACGGCTCGGGAATTATCCACAGCATTGAGACTGGCCAGCCCCGGGTTGTCTACGGAAACGTGGCGAACGACGGTCTTATCGACAACCTGCCCGCCACGGCATGTGTCGAAGTGCCATGCCTTGTTGATGACAAAGGCGTTCAACCAACCGCGGTGGGTCCGCTCCCACCACACCTCGCTGCGCTGATGCAAACAAACATCAACGTGCAAGCGCTGACCGTGGAAGCAGCGCTAACTGGTAACCGTGAGCACGTATATCACGCAGCAATGCTGGACCCGCACACCGCCGCCGAGCTCGACCTAGATCAAATCTGGGCGATGGTCGACGAGCTAATCGATGCGCACGGCGACATGATCCCAGACTTCGTGAGCTAACCCGCGGTGCCAGACGTTTGGCACGATTCGAACTGAATGGTCGGACCATCGACGCTGACCGCGTCCACGCCGGGCCGGTTTGCAAGCGCTGTCGCGAGCGCTGCCGCCTGTCCGCTCGTGTCCATCTGGACCGTTGCGGCAACACATGCTCGCCCTCGAGCGATGTGTGTGAAATATGCATCACCGGCCCAGCCATCGAGCAGGTCGAGCGCCGCTTGTGAGTCGACGTCGGCGCCGAGAGCAAAGATGATCATGGCGACGCCAAGCCGACCCCGCGACTCCACAAGTCGTCCATCGCGAGCTGGGGTATCAACCGGTTCGGCCATCTGGCCGCTCATGTATTTGTCGGGGTATAGAACCTGCTCGGTCGACGTCGGCGGGTTTCGAATCAGCTCAGAAAGACCTACGGTGCCACGCGCTTCTACGACCCGACTGACAAATGCGGGGCCTGCGGAGTACGCGAAGTTGATGTAGCGCGCCGCTCCATCACCAATACTCGGGACCATGTCGTCTCGAATGATTGGCAGATCAGGCTCGACGATGTCCTGTTCATCCTGCGGCGCAAGCGAGAAGTAGGCGAACGCAACGTACTGCGGTACGCCTTCGAGTGCTGCCGCAAATGTGAATGGGATCTCGTTGCTCGGCGGCGGAAGATCCTCGAACAAGTCGGGGCGTTGGGTGTGCAGGGCGTGCACGAGCTCGTGCACAAGAATGGTCATTGTCTCGAGCTTGGTGGGATTCGGCTCAACGATCACCTGGGTGGTTTCTCGGGTTTCGCAGCACACGCCACGTATCCGGTCCCGTCGTAACTGGTTCACCGTTTCACGGTCGAACCCGCCGCCGAGGTTCAGCGCCTGCAGCAATCGCCAGTCATCATCGCTGAATATTTCAAACCCAGCGGCGAACGCTGCGCCAATGTCAGGTTCGGTTCGAAAGCCGACTGGTCCTAAGAACTCCAACTGATGCACTTCTTCGACGAAAGCAACAATCTGGTCGAACTCTGATTGTTGGATCGTCCACCCATCACCCTCAAGCAACACCGGGCCGGTCGCTGGAACTGGCGTGAAGGTGACCGGCGGAAGCTCGATTGCTGTTAGCGGAACATCGGTCGCAGCCGGGTCCGGAGTTGGGTCCGGAGTTGGCTCTGGTAGTGCGGTTGGCGCTGGTGTTGGTGTCGGATCTGGGCTGGTTTGCGGCTCAGCGGTTGGCTCGCCGCCGTTGGCAGCCGCGGGTGATTCAGTTGGCGCAGGTGTTTGCGTTGGCGTTGGCGCAGGTGTTCCAGTTGGTGCCGCTATCTCGTCAGGCTCGGCTTCGACCGTCGCCGGGGCAGTCGGTTGCGGGGACGGCGCTTCGGACGGCTGGGGATCAGGTGTCGGATCGGACTCGACCGCGGTCGAGGTTTCTGGCTCGGCGGGTGGCGCGATCGACCCAGACGACTCGACCACCGTTGGTCCGCACGCGCCGACAGTGAGCGCAAGCACAACAAGTCCTGAAACAACTCGATAACGGGCTCCGCCCCGGCGACACATCACGATCGGGAACGGGTCACGTGCCACATCGCGATTGCTGCCGCAGTTGCGACATTGAGCGAATCGATGCTTTGATGCATCGGGATACGGCCTCGGTGCGTGGCTCGGGACTGGGTTGGCTGTGTTAGGCCTGGCTCCTCAGCGCCGAGTAGCAACGCAACGCGTTCTGCTGGTGCCAGCGGTATCTCATCGAGTGGTGTTGCTTGGGGATCAGGGGTGAGCGCTATCGAAGTAAAGGCGGCATCGTGCAGAACATCGAGCCCGGTCGGGAACTCGTCGAGGCGTGCATGCGGCACAGCAAACACAGCGCCCATCGACACCCGACACGTCCGTCGAGCGAGTGGATCACAACTCGTTGGATCTACCAACAGCGCCTGCACGCCAAGAGCGGCTGCTGTACGCAACATGACGCCCATGTTCGTTGGGTTGTTCACGCCTTCGGTCACCACAACGTTCTGCGCCTGGCCAAGCACCTTGCTTGGAGATGATGGTGGCGGACGATGAAAGGCGGCCATGGCGCCTCGATAGCGACGGTGTGAGGCAATCTCTTGAACGACTGGCTCGCCCATGCGGTAGAGCGGCGTGTCCCCAAGTTCAAACTCAAGGGGCCGCGTCCGGGCAGCTTCGACGATGACCGAGTGCAGTTTGTGACCGCTCTCGATCGCCCGTTGGATCACGACATCACCCTCGGCAATGAAGATGCCGAACATGTCTCCGCCGGGCGCCTCTCGCACCTGGCGAAGAACCTGATCGCGTAGGCCCGTGAAAAGTCGCATCCGCTCATCAGCAGGGTCCATGATGACGTCGCCCTGTAAAGGGTCCGTTACAGAGGAGCTCATGAGTCCTTGGGCTTCTTCGCCCGACTGGGTGCGACCCGAGGCGGCTCATTTGGTTGTTTCGGGTAGACCGGCGGCCATGGCGCGTCCATGAGCCCAGCCGCCATGTCGCGGTCATGCAGGTCAAGCAATGCCTCAAGAGACTGTGCTGCTTCGGCGTAGTCGCCCCAGGCATCGCCGTTCGACGCGACAAGGTCGGGCACGGTTGCGATGGTCAGGTCATTTGGGTCGATCGAATCGACGTCGTCCCACCAGATCGGCATGGATACCTGCGCACCGACTCGTGGTCGAACCGACCACGCACCGAACACCGTCTTGTGCGGCGCATTCTGATTGAAGTCGATAAAGACTCGATCGCCTCGCTCTTCTTTCCACCACGCTGCTGTGAGCCGGTCGGGGTGGCGTCGCTCAAGTTCGCGAGCCAAGGCAACTGCCGCAGCCCGAACCTGATAGCTGTCCCACTGGCGCGCGAGCTTGACGAACACGTGTAGGCCCTTACTGCCAGTTGTTTTGACCCAGCTCACCAGTCCAAGTTCGCTAAAGAACTCACGCACGCGGTGGGCCGCCCACCGAATGTCGTCGAACGTGATTGCTCCGTGCGGGTCCAGATCGATTCGGAGTTCGTCGGCAATGTCGGGTGCCTCGGCCGGGTACGGCCAAACGTGAAAGCACAACGAACCCATGTGCGCCGCCCAAGCCACGTGCGCGATGTCAGCGAGAATAATCGCCTGGCTTTCGGTCCCGTTTGGTGTTGAAACCGTGGTGGTCTCTAACCAGTCAGGCGCCCCTTTGGGGACTCGCTTCTGCCAGAAGCTCTTACCTGACGCGCCGTCCGGGAATCGTTGCATGAGTGCTGGCCGTCCACCGACAACACGCATCATCGGTTCTTCGACCGCCCGGTAGTACTCAATGAGGTCGAGTTTGGTCTCGCCGCGTCTACTGAAAAAGACCTTGTCGGGGCTACTCACGCGAAGCGTGCGACCAGCGAGTTTCAGCTCAATGTGTTCAGCCATCTGGTTCAAGGACCTTGTCCAAGCCGATCGGCACTGGCTCATCGAGCTGTTCGAATGTGCACTGGGCTGGTTCCTTGTCGGGTCGCCAGCGCAACATCTTGGTCACTTCACGAAAGCGACCGTTGAGTGTCGAGCCGTACTTCACTTCGGCTACCCACTCAGGGCGCACCGGCAGCCAGCCCATGTCTTTGCCTGCGTTCCAGCGGTGCTGTTGCTGCGCGCCCGCCTCGTTCCAGCTCGCCCATGGGTGGTCGTCGAGTGCGTTTTCTGTCAGCGGCGCCAACTCCTCAAGCAGCTCAGCACGGCGAACCTTGGTAAAGCTTGCGGCTACACCAACGTTGCGCAGGTCGCCGTTGTCATCGAAGAGCCCAAGCATGAGAGACCCAACGCCGTTGCCATCTTTGTGGATTCGGTAGCCAGCCACGACAGCATCGGCCGATCGAATATGCTTTACCTTTAACTGCGACCGCTTGTTCTCGGCGTAGGGCTCAGTTGCTGGCTTGGCAATCAACCCGTCGAGGCCGGCACCCTCAAAGTCAACAAACCACGTTTGCGCGATGGCATGATCTCGGGTCACCGGAGTCAGGTGCAGCGGCGCCACTACATTCGCAAAGACATCTTCAAGCGCCGCTCGCCGCTCGGCGAACGGCGAAGCTCGGAAGTCGCGGTCACCAAGCGCCAGCAAGTCGAACGCAACGATGTCAGCGGGTGTCTTCTCAGCAAGCATGTTGACGCGGCTCTCGGCCGGGTGGATGCGTTGTTGCAGCTGATCGAACTCAAGGTGATTGTCGATGGCCACGATGATCTCGCAGTCAAACACGACGCAATCTGGCATCTGATCCCGAATCGGGTCGACGAGCTCGGGGAAATAGCGAGTCAGCGGCTTGCTGTTTCGTGACCCCAGGTGCACCTGAGCACCGCTGCGGAAGACGATGCAGCGAAATCCATCCCACTTCGGTTCGAACAACAGATCGGTGCGATCTGGGATGCCAACAACCGCTTTGGCCAGCATCGGCTTGATAGGTGGCTGGAAAGGAAGGCCCGCGAGTTCGTCTGACGTGTCGTCGCTCACGAACTGAGGCTAATTGAAACCGGCGCTTCCATGAGGCGAACCGTACATGTACCCATGTCGATGGGGGGCGCGACCTCGGTCACGAGCAGGTCTGCGATCCGATTGAGTTCATCACTGGCAGGGCCAACACCCAATGAGCTTGGTTCACCACGGTCTCCGCCGTCTGCAACCGCAGTATCGATTGGAATCTGACCAAGCAGCGGTACTCCAAGCTCTGATGCAAGGTCCTGGCCGCCTCCGCTTCCAAAGATCGGGTAGCTGTCGCCGCTAGGTGTAACAAACGCGCTCATGTTTTCAATTACGCCTGCGATGCGAAGGTAGTTCTTGCGGCCCATGCTGGCCGCCCGAGCGGCAACTTTTTGGGCGGCAAGCGCTGGCGTTGTCACGATGATCATCTCTGCCCGCGGCAGCATCTTGGCGAGACCCATCTGCACATCGCCAGTGCCTGGTGGCATGTCGATTAGCAGGTAGTCCATGTCGCCCCAGCGAACATCTTGCAGGAAGTGCTGCACGGCTCGATTCAGGATCAGACCACGCCACATCAACGCTGTTTCTTCTTGATCTACCAAGAATCCCATCGACACGACCTTGACGCGTCCTTTGCCGATCTTGCGCTGGTTGGGGGCGATCTTTGCCCCATCGCCGGTTTCGCTACCGGCGAGCCGACCCTCGACGCCCAACATGCGCGGCACGCTGTAGCCCCAGATGTCGGCGTCGAGCACGCCAACCGTGAAGCCCTGGCGAGCAATAGCCGCTGCGAGATTTACCGTGACCGAGCTCTTGCCAACACCACCTTTGCCGCTTGCAATCATGATGACGCGGGTCGACGGTGACACTTCGTTGTCAGGCGGATTCTCGGCGATGCGTTTGCGCGCCTTGGCCATAACTTCGGCCTTCTCGCCTTGTTCGAGTTCAGTCCACTCGATCTTGACCTTGGCGACGCCGGGAAGCTGCTCGACGCGGCCAACGATGTCCTTTTTGATCTGTGCTCGCAGTGGGCATCCCATGGTCGTCAGCGCAATGGTGACGTGGGCCGTGCCATCGTCGGCAAGCGACGTCTTTGGAACCATGCCAAGGTCAACGATGCTGCTGCCGAGTTCGGGGTCGATGACCCCACGGAGAACAGCCATGATGTCTTCCGGCGTCGCCCGCTCATCGTTACTGCTCACCCCCTCAATCTAGCGGCGCTGCACCAAGGCCAGCAGGCGGCCAAGCCATATCGCCTGTGACCCCCAGCCCAACTTGAAGGAAAGCCACGGCGGGCACCACCTTTGCGACCGCCGAACTGCGCACATGTCGACACGAGAAGTTGAGGCCGTCGCTGCACTGAGTTCACCCACCATGGTTCCCAGAGCGGGGGTTCGCAGAGCAGGTCAACACCGTTGCGACAACCCGGTGGCCGTTCTACGAGTCTCGTTGGGGGGAGCGTCGCGTTCTACACGGATGCTCGCGCCGTTCTACGTCGTACTCGCCCTCACCCTGGGCTTGGATCCGGACAGCTCGACCCTGCAGGGCCGAGTCTTGCAAAGGCCCAGCTACTTCGGCCGTTGCTCGTGATCGTCCCCAGCCTGATCGAAGAGTTCTTCTATCGCTAAATATTGCTACCGAAGCCGCTTCGGACTGCTTCGGCCGCCCGACGATTCACAGCGGTCACTGGGTCCACCCTCTTGTACTTTGCGGCGCACCCGATAAGTCCTCTACTCGGGCTGTCAACCTCGGACTTCTTCCTGGACCCCCGCATGCTGGTTACGTCGCGACCCTCGGCTACACGTGTGGCTATGCGTACTTGCGTTCGGGATCCCTGCGTGCGCCGATTCTGATCCACTGGGTCACTGTCGTGGTGTGGAACCTTCTGTTCAGTGGGGTGTATCCCTAGTTGGTCACGCAGTAGCGACCGACGAACGGTCTGGCGTGTCGACTGGCGCTCGCGGCAGTTGCCATCCAACGAAGAACACCGTGGCGCCCGCCACGCTCAACACTGCGGCAGCAACATAGCTCGACGTATAGCTGCGAATGTCATGCAGCCAGCCGAGCAGATATGGGCCGCCAGCAACACCAAAGCCCGTAACCAACAGTTGGCAGAGGGCATAGATCCTTGGGTAGTCGGCGACCCCGAAACGGTCCGCTATCACCAACGGCTGCAGCATCAACAGGTTGCCAATCGTGCAGCCAAAGACGACCGTTGCGGCGATCAACGCTGTTTGCGAGCGACCCTGACTCAGCCACAGCAGCGAACCACCTTGCACAAAGGACAGCACGGCTGTCATCGCCAACAGGTTGACTCGCCCTGCAACGACGCCACCGATGAGCCGTGCGATCACTGATGTGAGTGCGAGCACAGAAACGAGGCGTGCGCCGCTGCCCTCTTGGATCTGTTCGCCGAGCTTGAACAGATGAGCGATGCCGCCGACCTGCGAGCCCATCGCGAAGATAAACCCAACCGTGATGAGCTTGAAAACCGGCGATGCAACAGCCTGATCGTATGGCTCACCTTGTGGCTCTGCGACAGGCCTTGAGTCGTCGGCTACCTCGCCGTCCGGGAGCAACCCGCGAGCGGCCGGGTCTGGCCAAAGGCCAAGCAAGGCGACGGCCACAAAGACCAGATATATCAGCGAGAGCCAAGGTGCTGCGCCTCGCATGCCGTCGCGGTCGATCAATGCCGACGCCGCCACGGTGATCGTCACCCCGCCAAGTGAGAGCCCCGTGGAGGCAATCGACAAGGCGACCGAGCGCCGCACCTGAAACCATCGGGTGACCAATGTCGTTCCCGGAACCAGACCGCTGAGCCCGACGCCGAATGCGAAGACCACGTAGCTGAGGTACAGCGTCGCAAGATTCGTCGATTGGCCGATGAGCCACAGCCCACCCGCAGCAACCACGCCGCCGATTCCTATCACGATGCGAATATCACGCCGCGTTATCACGGGCGCAATGAGTCGGCCCGACAGTGCGCTCACGATGAAGAAAAGTGACGTCGCAAGCGATACAGACGCGGTCGAGAAACCTTGTTCGTCGGTGATGGCTTCAAGGAACACCGAGAGGCCGTAGAACCCCAAGCCTGCGTTGACCATGAGCAAGACGAACACAGCGGCAACGACGTACCAGCCGTCGAAAATTCGTTTCTGGTTGGTCTGCGACGGCACGGTGAGACCCTAATTCTTCTGCGCCGCGACCGAGTAGGCCATTTCGTCCGCGGTCGAAGCGTGTGCCGGTCGAAAACGACAAATGAGACTGGTGTAGCCAGCCTCATTTCATCGAATTTCTAGAAGCGAATTAGCTGAACGAGCTACCGCAGCCGCATGTGCGCTGTGCGTTCGGGTTGTTGATGCTGAACCCGGTCTCTTGCAGACCATCTTTGTAGTCAAGCGTTGCGCCCTCGAGCAGCATTGCGCTCGATGCGTCGACGACAACCTTGACACCGTCGTATTCGGTGGTGGTGTCATCGTCTGCGAAGTCTGAGTCGAAGTACATCTCATAGCTGAAGCCTGAGCATCCGCCCGGGCGCACAGCGACCCGAAGAGCAAGTCCGTCTTCGCCTTCTTGCGTTAGAAGGTTGCCAACCTTGCTGGCTGCATCATCGGTAAGGGTAATCATGGTTGCCTCCTGCTCATAGAGCGGTCGAAGTACACAACGAACTATACCGCCCAGATGTTCCCGGGAACCTAGCCCATAGGCAACAAGTCCCCAGATGGGGTCTATGCCACCACCCGAATCGGTGTAACGCCGTGCGGCACTCCTACCCTTGTCGAGTGATTGAGTTCGAGGTTGACGGACAACAAGTACAGGTTCCCGACGACGGTTCGTCATTGTTGGGAACCTTGCGGGACCACCTTGGCAACCGGTCGGCCAAGGACGGGTGTTCGCCGCAGGGCCAATGTGGGTGCTGCACCGTACTTGTCGACGGTCAGCCGCGAGTTGCCTGCGTCACGCCGACCCGGCGGCTCGCTGGTCGAGCGATTACCACGCTCGAAGGGTTCGCTGACCAGGACCGTGACCGATGGGCGAACGCCTTTTGCTCGACGGGTGCCAGCCAATGTGGCTTCTGCACGCCGGGCATCATCGTGCGCCTGGCCGGGCTTGAGGAGAAAAAACCCGACGCGAGCGACGACGATGTGCGGCGAGCACTTGCTGCGCATCTTTGTCGATGCACCGGCTGGCAGACCATCGTGGATGCGTGGAACGTGCGGGCATCTTCCGAATCGGCTCCTCGCGATCTTGAAGCCGCTGCTCGGCGCGCGCAGATCGAAGGTGCCAATCCTCAGTCGGTATCGCCGCAGGTTGCACTAGGTGATGGCGGATTTGCCGACGATCGCTCGCCAGCCGATGCCCTCGTCGCAGTTCGTAGCGAGTCCGGCGACTGGGTCGTGGGCGAGACATTGCATGAGGCACGAACCACAGCTGGCAAGATCCAAGGGCGTCGAACGACCTTGGAGCCCACCCATCCTGTCGATATTCCTGCGGGCGACTGGCATGCCACGCTGCAAACCAGCTGGGTCGATCCCGCATATCTAGAGACCGACGCCGCATGGGCATCACCCGGCGAATCCGCCGCATCGCCTCTCGCAAACGGCGGAGCGTTTGGCGGCAAACTCGACTCCGAGGTCGCCGTCGTTGCAGAACGACTCGCTAACAAGCACGGCCGCGCAGTACGTGTCCTATACAGCCGCGAAGATGCAATGCGCTTGGGCGCAAAGCGGCCCCCTGTTGCCGGTGGCGTGCGTGCCGACGGCACTGGCGTGTTGCGGGTCGCAGCGACCCCTGGGATCGATGCGGCCATTACCGCTGTCGCGCCGGGTCTTATCGTTGAACACGTAGCGATCACAACCGAACTCGTCACCTCATCGCAGATCCGGGGCGCCGGTTGGGTCGAGGCGCTCGCCCTACTTGCGCTCGCTCGCGGTGAGGTCGGCCGCATCACGGCCCCAAGCGGCGCTTGGGCCGAAGCCGAGATCGACGACGACGGCATTCGAGTGCGAGTGCAAGCGGGCGAGGTCCTCGACGACGTCGTACTTCGCAGCTACTGCATTGGTGCAGCACACATGGGCTACAGCCTGGTCATGGGTGAGGCGCTCACCGTCGATCAGCAAGGAGTCGCTCAGGACTTGACCGTGCGGTCCTTGGGGGTTGTGAAAGCACCTGCGACGCCGCACATCACGATCGAGATCGTTGAGCCAACCAGCGACCCGGTGAACGCGAGCGACTCGGTCTTCGCTGCGGTCGCCGCAGCAACTGCTTTGCGCCACAACGCAGTTGCTTGGCCACACGCCTAGCAGCGTTCCAACCGGCTCGAAGCACTACGATCAAGATCGTGACAAAACCACTAGGTCCTTATACGCCAGTCATGAAGGTTGGCGACTGGGTTATCTGCTCTGGCCAGATCGCTATCAAAGACGGGGCGCTCATCGATGGCAGCGTTGGCGAACAGGTCACCCAAGCATTGACGAACATGTCCGGCTTGCTTGAGAGCCAAGGCGCGTCGCTCAGCAATGTTGCAAAGACCACGGTGTTTATGGTCGATATGGATGACTACGCCGAAATGAATGAGGCGTATATCGCCGCTTTTGGTGACCATCGGCCGACGCGTTCAGCGGTTGCGGTAGCAGCGTTGCCTGTGGGCGCTCGGGTCGAAGTCGAAGCATGGGCATACGTAGGAGGCTGACGTGGGTGGCACGATCGCAATCATCATCATTCTGCTGCTAGCACCCGTCGGCATACTCATGAGCAGCACCGTGTTCGTCGGCCTCTTTGCCGCGCTACTTAATCGCGACGTCGACACCACGCACGAAGGATCCGAGCTTCTTGAGATCTCTGAGTCGGGCCTGCACCGAGAGCTCTAAGGCTGAGAGCGCTTCACGGCGTGCTCGATGTCAGGTGAACAGATCATTGCCGATTCCTTCGGCCACCTCGTCGAATCCGAATCCGGCCACGTCAGTCCAGACATCAAAGTTGTGCTCACCCAAGTAGGCAGGAGCGGCACGTTCGACCACGAGTCGTTGGCCGTCGATCAGAGCAGGGAACGAGTCCACTGGCCGTTCGCCAAAACCGTCATGCGCAACGGTTTGCCAGAATCCTCTGGCGTGATGTTGCACGTCGCTTTCGTAGAGCTGTTCTGCGTCTTGCACCTTGCCCGCTGGCACGCCAACGCCTTGCAGCGTGATCATCGCCTGTTCCGCTGTTTGGCTTGCAGCCCATGCGGCAATGGCTGCGTCGACCACGTCGCGTCGTGCTCGGCGACCATCTTCGGTCACGAGAGCGTCATCGTCGATCCCAAGTACGTTGGCCAGCCATGGCCATTGGTCGTCCGCCGTCACCGTCACAGCGACGTGTCCGTCGACCGTTGCGTAGACCTCGTTCGGAACGTGGTCATGCAGGCCGTCGCGATTGCCCCCTGGTTGTGCCGACCGGCCGTTGGCGAGATAGTCGATCAGTGCCGGGCCGATCGCATAGGTACCGATCTCGAGCTGCGCCATGTCGATCTTTTGGCCCACACCAGTGCGGTCTCGCGCCTCGAGCGCAGCGAGCGTCGACGTAGCGGCGCTGAACCCAGCCAAGTGGTCGTTGAGCGAGAGTCCCGGTCCAACGTCACCGCGGTCAGCGAAGTTCGTGAGATGCGTGATGCCACAAACTGCGTGCACGGTCGGGGCATAGGAGATGACATGTTTCCACGGTCCGTCGTGACCACAACCCGACATGGTCACGTACACCAGACGGGGGTTCCACTCGTGAACTGTCTCCCAGTCGAGGCCCCAGGCATCGAGAACGCCAGCGCTGTAGTTTTCGATCAAGACGTCGGAGTTCTCGATGATGCGACGGGCGGCCGCTACCGCGTCAGGGTGCTTCATGTTCAGGGTGGCACTGCGTTTCGAGCGATTCCATACGAAGTAGTAGGGATAGCCAGCTCGATTCACGAGCGTCGATCGCTCTTCATTCTGTATACGAATAACATCAGCACCAAGATCACCAAGCATGCGCGTTGCGAACGGACCTGCGAGAACCCACGTGAAGTCGGCGATGCGGACCCCTGCAAGAGGTCGATCGAGTGTCGCTGCATCGGCGTCGGAATGGGCGTGAAAAACCGAAGCTCCCCAATCGGCAAGCAATTCGTCAAGTCCCGTGTCGTCCGTTGCGGGCGGAAGCGGCGTGGCGACGGGGGTCTCGCTCATACGCACCATGCGATGCGGTAAAGCTACGGCGATATCGGGGAGTCCAGCTTCGGCGAAAAGTCCGCGATGTTCGAATTGCGGAATCGCCGCAACAGCTGCGACATCGTGCACGCCGCCGAAAGCGCAGTGACGGCCTTGTGCCTCCCACCACAGGTCCATTGCGTCGTAGTCGCTCACAAAGTCGCGTATGCACGCCATGACGTCATCGATCCGTTCGAGCATGGACTCGACGTCTTGGCCTTCCCATTCCTTGGCCGGTTCGTGGCCAGCCTCGATCATCCAGTTGACGAGGTGCTCGGGTATGGGGGTCGGGGTGATCATGGTGTAGCCGGTTTTGCATGCGGCGAGGTCGTACGCGCGTAACCAGTGAAGCGCCCCCTGCCGACTGGCGACCCGGGGCATCTCGGGCAGTTCAGCATCGAAGAAGTACTGCATGAAGATGTTCTCGATCGCACCGGTGACTGTCTCATGGATCGATAGGTCGATGTGGCGGCCCTTGCCGTCGGTCCGAGCAGCCCGATGCGCGGCGAGGCCAGCGATCGCTGCGGCGAACCCCGCATAGTTGTAGGCCTGGCGACCCCAGAAATTGAGGGGGCGGTCAGCAAGCCCAGTCGTCGACAGAAACCCGCCAACTGCTCCTGACACCAGGTCGGACGTCACCCAACCAGCTCGTGGTCCCGTTCGCCCAAAAGGTGTGATCGACACCTGCGTCAAACGCGGGTTCGCAGCCGCGAGGTCAACGTGGTCGAGCTCAAAATCCGCGAGGCGGCCTACCGGCTCGGTCTCAACAATAATGTCAGCGTGAGCCGCCAACGCTCGGTACGCGGCTCGATCAACTTCTGAGTCAAGATCGAGGTGATGTTGACGTTT
>Ga0114956_1002850_pt1 | contig 13528 bp, 5 predicted proteins | sample MaitaG_FD_87304 | JGI IMG/M metagenome (GOLD analysis project Ga0114956, IMG submission 87304) | Marine algal microbial communities from Maine, USA - Maine_Asex2 metaG | ecosystem: Host-associated > Algae > Red algae > Unclassified | place: Maine, USA | collected 2015-01-05 | reverse complement strand
GTTTCGTCAAATCGATGGGTTTGCCAACATTATATTGTCTAAACATGGTGATCAGTTTGATGAAAAAACTCGACGCCATTTCGACATCATAATGAAAGGGACAGAGAAGGGTGCTGGTATTGTAGAGTCTCTTTTGAGCTACTCAAGGATACGCACTGAGACTCCGAACATGTCGGCTGTAGATTGCAATGGTGTTGTTACAACAGTGCTAGATGAATTAGACGAATTGGTTCAATATTCTAATGCTGAGTGCTCTGTAGCTGACCTGCCAGTTATCAACGGCGATACTGCTCTTATAAAGAGACTTTTTTACTGCTTGATCCATAACGCGCTGCTCTACAATAGTCCCGGTTCTTCTCCAGTAATTGAAATCTACAGTGAAGAGAATGAAGCCGAGTGGACGTTTAGTATTAGTGACAATGGAATAGGTGTACCTGAAAATCAAATGGACAACGTTTTTAAGGTGTTAAAACGCGCTGTTGCCGAGAAGGATTATCCCGGCCATGGCATGGGTTTGACCATTGCAAAGTGTATAGTGCAACACCACCTCGGGAGTATCAGGATTCAATCGAATGATAGTAAGGGGTGTTTAGTGCGCTTTGTTATACCTAAATCTGCGGGTTATGGAAAATATTGATTGTTACTATGCGTTGATCGAGTTTTTCTAAAACCCCTTCGTGCTCCCATCGATTCACACGGCGTAATTTGCCTTGGTGCGTTGCTTCTTCAGCGGGCATTTTGAACAAATGGCTATTGACAAATTCAAATAGTATGCTCGTTCTCTTATCGTTTTTATTAATATTACAGAGATTGTAGAGGACATTAGTAAGCGGTAAATAAACGGCATCAAGCGCATACCGCGTCCATGAACCATGCTTGTCCCCATCATTTTCACTGGAGGCAATCATGAGCACCATCACCAAGCGTCAAACTTAAGGGCGTGATCATGTACTGGCCGCGGCTGCGTTGAATGGCACGATCGTGGAGTACGCCACGCTCCATAATCTCAAAACCAAAGATATCTACCAATGGAAAACCGCGCTAACCAAGCGCGGCTCTCTCTCGATGGCTGAACAGATAGAGCTGGCCATACATCACATTAAGCAAGATTGATCATCAGTCACTATTAGCCACGATAACCAAGATGAATTCCTCCATTTGAATCCGCACCGTTGTTAGGTGACGACCGACAGAATGGGGTTGCGATTGCTTGAGGATTCGGAAATTATCGTAATAGGACGCTTGTTAACGCCTGCTCTTGGGCGGCGTTGTCTTCTCTGAATCCACCGTTACCGAATTTGTTTAGGGGCGGTTACAGTCACAGGTAATATATTTGGCTCAGGATTTGCTTATCTTAGATTAATAAAATAGGGACAAGAGGGAAATGTCATCTGTTGCTACCTACGCTTGCAGGAGCAAGTGAATTAAATACTCTGCCTGATAGCGCTAAATACCCGTGCTCGCTGCAGATATTTCAATCGTATTAGCGTCGTAAATATCAGACCGTTTTTATGCACATATAAAAAGCTCATATTCCTGTTGTTGTGAGTTTGACTCACAGGTACGGTTTAAGGAGCTAAAATGGCCAGCGGACACAGCGCTAAAAAGGTGCCTCAAAATATACAATCGTCTGGTTTGGCTGCAATTCCACAACCGGACACCACCCAGAGCGCAAACCCTTCACTGATACCGGTAATCGGAATTGGCGCATCGGCTGGCGGTTTGGATCCCATCGAACAACTCTTTGATTCTATGCCTGTCGATTCGGGCAATGCGTTTGTCATTGTTCAACATTTGTCACCAGACTTTAAAAGTTTGATGGATCAGTTGTTGGTCAAGCACTCGAGTATGGACATACTCAAAATCACGGATGGTACAGAGATCAAGCCAAATTCGATCTATTTGAACACGCCCAGAACATTGATGACGCTGGACGGTAACCATCTAAGAGTCGAGCAGGCTGAACCAGATGAAAAAGTCTATTTGCCCATCAATATATTTTTCACCTCCCTGGCTGCCCACCGTGGCGTAAATTCTATTGCAGTCATATTATCCGGTACCGGGTCTGATGGCACCGTCGGCAGCGCACGCATTTGTGAAGTCGGTGGCCACGTTCTGGTTCAGGAGCCGGAATCTGCGCGATTTGACGGAATGCCTCGCTCGATACTAGCTGATGGATTGGCAACCGTATCAGCACCACCTGCTGTGTTGGCCAATTGCATCGTCAAGTTGTCAGAAGGTAAATCCATTGAGGCTTTTGATCTGAGTAAACGTTTACCGGTCTCAGATGCACTAGACGATATATTGTCGATGTTAAAGCACAGTCACACGACTGACTTTGTGCAATACAAGGACGCAACGGTTAATAGGCGTATTGAGCGTCGTGCTTTTATGCGCGGCATGGAAGGCATCGATGATTACCGGGACTACTTGTCCACAGACCAGGATGAGCTTGAGGATCTCTATGCAGACCTGTTAATCGAGGTAACAGAGTTTTTCCGTGATCGGGAAGCGTTTGAGGTATTGGAGAAAAGCGTAATTCCAAAGCTCATTGATGATCTGCCAGAAGGAGAAGTGCTACGGGTCTGGGTGCCGGGTTGTGCCAGTGGGGAGGAAGCTTACTCTATTGCTATTCTGTTGTTAGAGTATGCTAGAAAATGCCGTAAAGATGTGCTGCTTAAGATCATGGCTACCGATATCCACATTCGGTCTATGAACAAGGCGAGTGCTGGAATTTACGATGAATCAGCATTGAAGAAGGTTCCGAATGAGATCGTAGATCGTTACTTTGACCGAGCAGCTGATCAGGCGCAGATTAAAAAATACCTGCGCAATATGGTGTTTTTTAGCACACATGATATCACTGCTGATCCCCCCTTTACACGCATAGATCTGATCTGTTGTCGCAATTTGCTCATTTATCTCAAGGAACATGCTCAGGAAAAAGTGATGAGCTTGTTGCATTTTTCGCTGCGTAAAGATGGTTATCTTTTTCTGGGGCCAAGTGAGCACATTGGTGCTATATCTCATGAATTTGAAGCGCTAAGCGAAAAATGGCGAATATACAAAAAACTTCGGGATATAAAGCTGCTTAAAGGTGGGTCTATCTTCCAGCGTAAAGAAATTGGCGACAATATAACGAGAAATGCGCAGCGAGTACCCGTTCCGCAAGTAGAGATGGCTTCTACCGAACAATCTATCCCATTCAAAAGGGCACACCGTTCAGCCCTTGAAGACATCGTTAAAGAGTACGCTCCACCTGGTTTTCTTCTGAACCACGAAGGTGATGTTGTCCACATTTTTGGAGGAGCTGGAAAACTATTCCCTGAACAAACCGGTAGTTTCAGTAAACGTCTTGTCGATTTAATTAAACCGGAATTAAAAGTAATCGTAACAACGGCGCTTGAGCATGGCCGACATAAAGAGTTCTCAGGCTTTAATCGCAAAGCTTATATTAATAGTGGTTCAGAAGAGCCAATTTGTTACGAGGTGAAATTACGTAAAGTGGATTTGCCGGCAGAAACTGTTCGATTTCAACTGATGACAATCGAAGAAATCAAGCGATTCAGCAGCGAAACTCAAGCGGTTGGCGAGCTTAATCAGGCAGAGTTGATCAACTACGACTCGTCCGACGAACTGCATCAACATATTAGTGCGCTTGAGCTCAATTTACAGACTTCAGAAGAAAACCTGCAATCCACTATTGAAGAACTGGAGACCACTAACGAGGAATTGCAGAGTACAAATGAAGAATTGATGTCGACCAATGAAGAGCTTCAAAGTACTAATGAAGAACTGCACTCAGTGAATGAAGAGCTTTATACCGTTAGTTCGGAACACCAGCGCAAAATTGAAGATCTTACTGAAAAAGACGCTGACATCGAATTACTATTACGCACGTCAAAAATTGCCACGATCCATCTGGATGAAAAAATGCGCTTGCGCCGATACAGCGATGAAGCGTGCAGTGTCTTTAACATCCTGCCGTCAGACATTGGCAGGCCAATACAGCATATCACCGTAAAAGCAATCGGCGACGACGATATCGTGCAGATGGTCGAGCGTGTTAGTGCGAGTATGGAAACATTCGACTCGAGGATGAAGTCGGATGAACAAGTTTTTCTTGTTAGGATTATGCCTTATAACCCTGAAGACAATAGATCGAATGGAGTGGTCATTACTATTGTTAATATTACCGATGTAGAAGTCGTTAACTCAGAGTTAACCAGCCTCAATTCTCAATACAACAAATTAGCTGAAAAAACCGATACGGGTTTAATGCTCTGGGATGCACAAACTAATTTAGTTAAGCATTGCAATAGTCGTTTTGCAACACTCAGAGGGAGTACTATTGAAGACATTGTTGGGCAGAGCGTGTGGAATTATTTTCCCGCCGAGGGTCATCAGAAATATAAACAGCTGGTATCTGAAATTGAGCCAGATGGCGTTCGCAACGTTGAAATAGATCTGATTGATAAAGACGGACGACCAGGAACGAGAAACGTTTACATTCACGCTATCTCTTACGATGGAGTAAACGTTCAAGAATATCAATCTATGGGACAAGATATTTCCGATGAGGTGAATTACAAAAAAGCGCTTGAAGAACTCTTCTTACTATTCTCCAATGATGAGCTCGACTTCGATGAAAAAGTTGATGCCATGCTAATACTTGGAATAAACTATTTTGGAATGGAAATCGGTGTATTTGGTGCACTCTCTGGCGATCATTATCGGATAAGCAATATTAAAGGTACTGCAAAATCAGCGCTAACGGTCGGTCAGGATATACCGTTAAAAGAGACTTTTTCTGGACATTATTTGCTGGACAAACAAGCCTGTTTCTGTGTTGAACATGTTTCAGAGAGCCCATACGCCGATACGATTCCTCAAAATATGTACGAAGTAGAAAGTTATATCGGTGCAACGGTTTATACCGGTGCAGGTCCTTATGGCTCAGTCTATTTTTCTTCGCGTGAAAAGAGAGCAAGACCTTTCACCAGTCAGACCAACAGTTTTGCGATGCTATTGAGTAGTTGGTTAGGATTTTTGTTGGAGAACGAGGACCGTGTGGAAAATCTGAACATGCAGGCAGAGTTTCACAAAAGTATGTTTGAGAATGTACCGGTCATGCTTTTTCTGGCTGATAAAGAAGGGCTGATAATTTCAGCTAGCGACAGGCTGTGCGATATGCTTGGCTTTGAGCGCAATAGGCTACCAGGGAAAGAGTGTTTAAAAGTTTTTGATTTTGATGATGACACAGCGTTTCGCGCAGCTTTAGAAAAAGGCTCCGTGAGCGAGGTGCCGCTGACTCTGTCAATACCTGGGGGGAGAAAGATTGATGTCGAGCTAAGTAGTAGTATCAAAGCGCTCGGTGCATTGCAGGGTGTGAGATTGATGGCTTTTATGGACGTGTCTTCAAGAAACGTTGCATTAAAGAACGTTGAAATGCAGAACGATCGCCTTGAAATAGCCAATGAAAGCCTGAATAGATTTGCGTTTGCAGCATCCCACGATTTGCAAGAGCCGTTGCGTAAAATCCAACAGTTCAGTGGTTTTCTTGTAGAAGATGCAAAAGATCAGCTGGGCCATGATGGTCAGTCGCATCTAAATATCATTCTTGGCGCTTCAGAAAGAATGAGTGCGCTTATCTCTGACTTGCTGACATATTCTGGCGCCTCCAGGGGAGAGCCAAACAAACAAACTATATCGCTGAATCAGATATTGAAGGATGTTCAGGATGAGTTGCAGCTGCGAATTGATGAATCGGATGTAAAAATAGTTATAGGCAATTTGCCTGATGTTATTGGCGATAAATCGCTGGTACGACAGTTGTTTACCAACCTTGTTAGTAACGGCATTAAATATCACTCCCGCGATCGTCAGGTGAGGATAACCGTTGAGGCTTATTCTAAAAACGGCCGTAACGGCGTAACCGTCAGTGATAACGGAATTGGCTTTGAGATGAAACATGCCAAGAGTATATTTGAACCATTTAATCGATTGCACCGCACGAAAGAATACAGTGGGAATGGCATAGGGCTCGCTATCTGCACCATGGTATGTGAAAAACACCGATGGAGCTTAAAAGCGAAGAGTGAGGTTGGATCTGGAAGTGTTTTTATTATCGAGTTTTCTGACAATGATTGATCTTTATCGGTAGTGTCTACAATTACCGGCACTGAACTGTTTTTTATTACGATTATAGGGATGCTAATTCCCTCATTAATGGTGTTTGCACCGGTAGAGCGGATGCTGTTGTCAGCAATTATAGTAATCCTTCCGATAACGGACATTATGAAATAGCCTGGACTTGGTTTCGGAGGCCGCTCAGCTTTTCCTCGATTAATCAGGTGGTCGATGCATTGGAGTCTGCTGATGTTGAGATTACGGTACCCAACTGGCAGCTGAGCAGCGAACTGGATTTGATGCAGCTACTTGCCCCGTTTAGCCTGCGCGCTAACCCGTGGAATTTCGAACGCCTGGTTAACGGTTAACGGTTGATGAGTTTCTTGAGTTAGTAGCGAGGATATCGCTGCTTTATCGCCCTTTTTACTTGTCCGGCCTCTTAGCGTTACCGCTTTCATCTGGCAATTACATTCGGGTCGATTAGTTTTATGGTGTCGATTGCCATGCTGGTTTGCTTTTACTATAATTTATTGAGCCCAATGTCCACTTACTAAGGGTTATTTCATTACAATTACCTGAAAGCTGCCTACACTTTGATGCTGTGAAGTAGTTATTCAATCTACGCGTATACTCGCAGGTGTCTAGATGGAAGTAGTTAACGCCCCGATCGACGAGTCCAGTGCAGATCTGGAGCAAGATCGAGAATCACTTGATCAACTGCGTGAATTACTGCTTTCGGCAGATCGGGCAAAAGTTAAGGAAGCCTATCGCCGATTGGATGCAATAGAAAAACGACTTGACGACCACGTTGTACGTGCAAAAGACGTAAGTGAAGTTATTGTTCCCGTATTGCGCGAACATCTCGGTGCCGAACAGGAACTGCGCGATGTTTTAAAACCCGTATTGGTGCAGCAATTCCACCAAACTGCCAGAACTGAACCTGATGTCATGGCAGAGGCTCTGTTCCCGATACTCGGGCCTGCCATGCGCAAGATGATTGCCAACATCATTTCACCCGACAAGCAGTCCAGAAGACGCACCTACCGACTTGAACAATTACTGCTTATCGACAAGGAGACTGGATTACCGCTGAGCCAGGTAGCCTCTGAAGCTGTCGTTTCTCAGGATGCGGATATGGTTAGTGGTATGTTGAGTGCGATTCAGTCATTTGTGCACGATGCCTTCTCTGCTGATGAGTTTGATGGCTTGAATACACTGCAGGTTGGTGAACTTTCTGTGTGGATAGAATGGGGGCCATCTGCAGTTCTTGCGGCGGTAGTCAGAGGCGCTGCACCTCAGCATTTGCGTGAGTCAATGCAAATATACCTGGAGCAATTGCATCATGATCATGGTCAATCGTTAATAAAATACGATGGTGAAGCCAGTGAATTCGAGCACTTAAAACCCGAGCTGACGGAATTACTGGACAATCACGACGGTAGTTTGAAAAATCGGGTGAAAAGCCTGACACCGCAGATAAAGCGGTTGGTGTTCGGTGGGAGCGCAGTCGCGTTGTTACTTCTCGCCTGGTATGCCTACAGTGCAAATGATGCCCGGAACTGGCAAAGGTACGTTACCGATTTAGATGCTATTCCCGGCATTGTGATAATCGACCATGATCGTGGATTTCGCGCGTATCGAATAACCGGGTTGAAAGATCCGATGACCAGCATTCCTGATGCTTTGCTTAACAATACGAACATCAATCCTGCGCACGTATCACATGTGTTTGAAGCGTACCAGGCGCTGCACCCGAATCTGGTATTGCAGAGGTTGAAAGCGGCTGTTCCAGTCCCGGAAGGTGTATCGCTCGCGTTGGAAGGCTCTGTTCTAACGGTAACGGGAGACGTTAGCTACCCGTGGTTGCAGGAATTCAGGCAAAAGACCGGCTCAATAGCAGGAGTTGAACGTGTAGTTTATTCAGGTAACTAGTTGCACAGGGAGTCCGAACCTGTGGTTCAGAAGAACTTATGCCAGCCTACTTGCGCGGAATGGCAGGTTATTTGTTGGTGGTGAACCCACAAGACCGACGACAGTCGAAAGTGCGGTTAAATAAAAAAACGGGTAGACGAGGCGATCGGATAGCCGACTCCAGTTGAGTCTCAGTCAGGTGTTGTTTAATTAGATAATGATTACTGCTCATTTGACTTCCGGTAAGACAGAAATTTCAAACCAATACTCTCGCAACCTTGTGATGGCCTTGATGAAACCATCCAGATCAACCGGTTTGACCACATAGCTGTTCGCACCAGCGGCGTAGCAAGCATCAATATCGTCCGCGTCGCGCGAGCTGGTCATGACGACAACGGGTATCTTACTCAAATGCTCATCAGATTTAAGTTGAGTAAGCACTTCACGGCCATCGGTGCCGGGCAAATTAAGATCCAGCATAATCAAACACGGGCGGACTGGATGCTCTTCAGCGTGCACACCGCGTCCATACAGATAGTCTAATCCTTCATCACCGGTACTGCACCAGATGATTTTATTAGCAAGCTTATTATCATTCTTCAGGGCGCACACGCAGGCTTCATAGTCGTCAGGATTGTCTTCAATAATCAAAATGTTTGTGGATGATTGCACGTGTTAAGCCTATCTTTTGTTATGCTGCGCTTGACAGCTTTTGTTGGGTAGCTTTGGGCAATGTAAAATAGAATGTTGTCCCTTCACCCAATTGCGAGGTGAAGGTGATTTTGCCACCATAGGTTTCAATGATTTTGCGGACGAAGGACAATCCGGCACCGGTACCGCCCGCGTCATTCGTATCAAAATCTGCTCGCGGGTTCAACCGCGAGAAAATGCGAAATATCTTGTCGTGATATGTAGACTCAATACCGATACCGTTATCAGTGACAGTGAAAACACTGTGCATCTGCAAACCGTTTACCATCACCTTGTCTTTATAGCCGATTTTAATGGTTCTACTCTGTGACCTATTGTATTTCAACCCGTTCACGATAAGGTTTTGAAAAACCGTTTTGATCTTGGAACGTTCAGCATGCAAATGCGGTAGTGAACTCTCGACCATGAGTTGACCGCCTCGCTCATTCATCCAATCACGAAGTTCTACCTTGATCCCGGCTATAATTTTTACTGGATCGACATCGGAGGCCGCAGCTTCACCGCGACCCAGCTTGGAAAAAAAGAGGATGTCAGAGATCAGTTGCTCCATTCTTGTTGTCAATGTCACCATGCGATCAACTCGTTTTTGGCTCGCTGCGGAAATATCCTCGCGGCTTAAGAAATTGGCATTAATAGCAATACCTCTAAGCGGCTCTTTAAGGTCATGGCTCGCAGTATAAGCAAATTCATCCAATTCGCGATTCGAGCGCGCCAGCTCTTCATTCGAATCAGTCAGTTTACCGATTAATTTCTCGCGTTCTTCATCGGCCATGATTCGATCACTAATATCCCGAATGACAACAGCATATTGAACGTTTACTCCGCCTGCATCAGTGATGGGAGATATATTAATATCGGCCCAGAAAGATTCTTCATTTTTCTTAAAAAGCGTTAACTCACCAACAAAGGGCTCTTCCTTAGTGTGTTTTTTAAAAGATAATTCTAACAATTGATTATCTAATTCTTTGCCAAATAGTATCGAAGGTGAACTTCCGATTGCTTCATTGCGTGTATAACCAGTCAATCGCGTGAACGCCTCGTTAACAAACGCTATTTCTCCGTGCTTGCTGTTTTGATCATATCTACTTGCTTCTATTGTCATGAATACATCGTTTGAGTTTGCAATAATTAAATTTAATGCTCCTAGCTTTGTCGCTAAGGCCTCTACAGTTTCTCTACGTTGAAACAACTGTACCAGCCATACAGTTGTTAAAGCTGTAAATATCAAACTGCCTAGCAGTATGGCCCATGACACCCACCACATTGACAAAGGTGGTGCTTCTAATTCGATGGCGACTCGCCAGATTCTTCCTGCAACATCAAACGTTTCGTCATAGGAATAATCACTGGTTTTAAAGCTTTTTCCATATAGTGGGGTTGGGTTGTCTGTGTCAGTGATATCTTGAATATGTACCCCTGATATCAAAGCGTTTTTCGATAATGAGGAACTAACTACTTCCTCAATATTTAATGCCAATATGGTGAAGCCTTTAATATTATCAGCAGAATCGTTACTGGCTGAGGTGCTAGCGTTTGTATTTTTGTATACAGGGCTTAAGATCAACAGTTCGGGCTGTTGGGCCTGTGTTTTCTCTCCATGGGCTTTAGTTGAAATAGGCGATGTAAACGCTATTATTTGATTGCTTGCTCCGCCTCTTTCAAAGATGGACAATAACTCAGTATTTAACGCTATATCTTGATCGAGTACGGCTTCATTACCCTGAAGCGGTTCGACGTACCTAATGGGAAAGTAGTGACCTTGAAGGCTAGTTGATGCAGGCACATTGGGTACCTGTAGCTCCTTGATATCAGGTTCTTTAATCCCATCTTCTCGCGTATCATTTTCATGTATTACACCATCAGCAAGGGAGACTTTAGGCGCCCATAGCATTTTTTTTATACTAGTATTGCTCGCACTAACCTGGCTTGTGAAAAAACCAAATTCTTCTTGATCGACGAATTGTGAAGCTTCGAAGTAAGTCTTTGTAGACTGCAGTATATTAATGTTATCGGAAAGGGTTTTTCTGATATCTAGAATCTGAATCTTACTCTCTGCGATCAGCGCATTTTTCGTTGACTCATGCTGGTTATTCTTAATTGTGATAAATGCTATTAGGCTTGCAGCTACGCCTACTAGGGCAATCGTTATCGGAATTGCTTGCAGTCGACTGACTCTTCCAGCATCATTGCTGTGACGTTTTAGCTTCACGTACTCAACTACAACGAGCAGAGTAAATGAAATGGCCAGGCTTGCTAACAACACAATTGATATTGTGTTTCTAAGTAAATGCTTCCTTTCAGAAACGATTGCCTCGTCTGTAATATAGGTAAATGTAATATCGGCATCTTTTAGATACTTAGATGTCTGCCTTGTATGCGTTATCTGGCTAACGTCAGTATTAACTACAACAGTATCCTGCTTTAACCTAAAAGCAACAGGCCGATAAGATTGGGCTACAAATATTTCGGACAACGAGGTGGTTATTTCGGCACTCAACACGCCTTCAGCAGAACCTTTATAGAGTATGGGTACAGACAGTTGAAATAATAGTTGATCCTGGTTTTGACCTAATAGTCTAAAATAATAAGGTATGTCGCCCTCCACTAGTTTATTTATCCAATCACTGCTTTTAAGGTATTGGCCCTGCATAATATAAGGTGATTTTATGAGAACAGTACCCCCTATATCCTGTATCACTAAACGGCCATTCTTTCCTCCAATAACGACGTTATCGATTAAATCGATAAGGCTCTGATCCGTGGCGTCAGACATTAAAGCGGCATTAGCTAAGCTAGGAAGGCTGGATAGATCCAGTAGAACCGTTCGCTTACTATCCAGATAATTATTAAATAATTTGGCTTCTAGATCCAATTCTGCAGTCAAGGTTTCGCTGTATTCTGATTCTATTTGCGAGTTTAACTGTGGAATGATAAATAATGCTGTAAGAACAGAAGTCAGGAGAAAAAATCCAATACAGAACAGGACGAGCTTATGGATATAGCTGCGATCACCGGATGAGTCAGAAAAAAGTATGCTGCTCATTACTGAGTATCCACTAGTATGATCTCGTCGTCAGCGTTGAACTTACCGATGCAATAGTCAGACTTGTTTAGGGCTTCGTGCGCATAGAAATTATTAGTTAGGTCAAATTCGGAGAATGGGGAGCTATAGTTTTTAACCAATCCCTCAACAGGCACGTTGATATTTTCTAATGCCAGACGGACGGCGTTGCGATCTACAGCTATATCCCCTGTTAACTCTGTTTGTTTAAGAGCTTGTATAAGAATTTTTGTCAAATCGTATGCATGGATAAATCCCGCTGCGGATTTAAGGTCGCCATGGTGTGAGATGCCACCATTTGAATATTTTTTTAATTGTCCAAACACATTTTTAGCTAACTGGCTTTGTTCTGGATTGGTAAACGCAAAACAGGTTTGTATAAAGTACAAATCCAGTTGACTTCTATCAGTTGGCGTCACCAATTGGTGGAAATTTCCGCCTGTAATACCCCAATGACTAATGATTGGTAGACGGCTTTCTAAGGGTAAGTCAAGCATTTGTTTTGCGATTTCAGCGCCTTCATTAGTGTTACCAACTAAAATAACGCAGTCACTTCCAAATGATTCAACCTCATTTAAGAGCTTTTTCGCACCTGTGCGTCCAAGGCCCCAGTTAAAACGAGAAACGCGAGCATCATTGATATTGTTATTAGCCAATACCTCAGTCATGCTTTGTAAATTCGAATCACCCCAGGGTGTAGATTCAAGCAATAGATGGGGTTGTTCGCAGCCCTGTTCGTTCAACGCAAAATCGATTATCACACTGGCCGCTTGTGTGTCATCAATCGACAAGCGAAAAATCCAATTTTCTTTTGAAGGGTAGCGTGTTATCGAGCCACCGGCTGCCCATGGCACCAGGGTTAGTGCCTGGTTTTGATTGATAAACTCGCGATTTTTGATTAGCGGCGGTGAATGAATGCCAGAATATATAGCTAACGCATTAGGATCATCAATAAAATGTTGATAATTTTGCTTGCTACGAATAACATTTCCGCGATGATCAAGGTATTTATAGACAATTTTTAGCCCATCTAACTCTTGGCCCATATCCTCAAAAGCGACTTCTATCCCTTGTTGTATAGAGATTGAAGACTCCTGATAATTCGTTAGATCAGCATCCTGATAAATATGTATAACCTTGGAATCACCCAACGCACTCAACGGCATGCACAAAAAAAGCATGACGAACTTAAGGATGGTCGTATTCAGGGTATTGTCGCTGAAGTAATGTTGGTTGATTGACCCCATATCGAACCCTTACAATAAACAGCTCAATCGCTGCATAATACGAACCCTTGCAAAATTAACTAACAGGTTAGCTGCAAGCTCAAAAACTGTTGTGTGATATGTCTCACAGTGGGGTACAACTAGACATTTATTGGTTAGGCCTAGTGCTGTTCCTGAAAACCATGTAGATTTGATGAATGTGGCGTGCTCTGGCACCGGTCTTTTCAGTTTTGTAAAAATGACCCACTGGCAACAACGTAAAGTTGACTCACCCGTACATCACAGCCAGCTCAAACTATCTTCATTTCATTTTTAAATGCCACGCGCTCTGCTTTTTGTCTGGTCCGATAACTGAGGCGGTCACGGTAATGTGAGCAGATTGGCAGTTTACAAACATGAAACAATCTTTTCTACACCGAAGTTCAAGCTTTACCGGTATGAATTTACAGACGGGTAGGGGGTTATCCGTTACCGCATTTAAGTGGACGGT
>Ga0114956_1002849_pt1 | contig 13528 bp, 8 predicted proteins | sample MaitaG_FD_87304 | JGI IMG/M metagenome (GOLD analysis project Ga0114956, IMG submission 87304) | Marine algal microbial communities from Maine, USA - Maine_Asex2 metaG | ecosystem: Host-associated > Algae > Red algae > Unclassified | place: Maine, USA | collected 2015-01-05 | reverse complement strand
GTAGTCGATTGTGTGTCTAAAATAAATACAGGTGGAAAGTACGATTCCAAAGCCTTTAAGAAATCGGTTGGTTTGAATGGGGTGGGTACGAAAGCGGTGAATGCCTTGTCGCATTATTTTATGGTGCAGTCGGTCCGAGAAGGAAAAGCTAAAGTGGCAGAATTTAAAAGAGGAGCAATTCTTAAAGATCATAGACTAAAAAAAGTTAGTGAAAAAAATGGAACCTTAGTCGTTTTTCAACCAGATATAGACATTTTTAAGAACTACAAATTTCGGTCGGATTATGTAGAAAATCAATTGTGGAATTATGCTTATTTGAATGCAGGATTGAAGTTTCATTTTAATGGCAAAACGCTTTATTCCAAGAATGGGCTATTTGATTTATTGACTCGAAAAATTGGAGAAGATAAAATCCGTTACCCGATTATTCATTTAAAAGGAGAGGATATAGAATTGGCTTTGACCCATACGAGTCAGTATGGAGAGCAATATTATTCTTTTGTGAATGGTCAAAATACGACCCAAGGTGGAACGCATTTGAATGCTTATAAAGAGTCAATTGTTAATACGATACGGAATTTTTATAATAAGAATTATGACCCAAAAGATATTCGAGCTTCTATTTTTACAGCGATTAGTATAAAAGTCGAAGAACCTGTCTTTGAATCTCAAACAAAAACTAAATTAGGGTCATCTGATATTGGTCCAAAAGGGCCTACTATCCGAACTTTTATCAATGACTTTATAAAGAAAAAATTAGATGATTATTTACATCGAAATAAAGAAGTTGCGGAGGCCATTAAGGCACGTATAGAACAATCAGAAAAAGAGCGAAAAGAGATTGCGGGTATTCAAAAAAAGGCTAAACAAAATGCAAAAAAAGCAAATCTTCATAATAAGAAATTAAGAGATTGTCGCTTACATTTTAATGATAGCGGAAAGAAAGTAAGTGAAGAAGATCGACTAGGTTCTACGATTTTTATTACGGAGGGAGATTCTGCTAGTGGTTCGATTACGAAAGCCAGAGACGTGCAAAAGCAAGCAGTATTTAGTCTAAGAGGGAAGCCTCTAAATTGCTTCAATTTGACAAAAAAAATCGTGTATCAAAATGAGGCATTGAACTGGTTGCAACACGCGCTAAATATAGAAGACGGGATTGATGGTTTGCGTTTCAATCGGGTGGTGATAGCGACAGATGCCGATGTGGACGGGATGCACATTCGTTTATTATTGTTGACCTTCTTCTTGCAATTTTTTCCTGATTTGGTTCGGAATGGACACCTGTATATTTTAGAAACACCTTTGTTTAGAGTACGGGATAAAAGTAAAACTTTTTACTGCTACAGTGAAAAGGAAAAGCAGGATGCGATTAAACAATTAAGGGGCAAACCAGAAATTACCCGCTTCAAAGGTTTAGGGGAGATTTCACCAAATGAGTTTAGTGGATTTATCGGAGAAGATATTCGCTTGGAGCCTGTAATTATGCAAGAAAACACCAATATTGATAGCATCCTTTCTTACTTCATGGGCAAAAATACCCCTGCTCGACAGGTCTTTATTATTGATAATTTGAAGATAGAAAAAGATGAATTGGAGGAAGAAGAAGTGGAAGAATTGGATGACGAAAAAGCAGAAATGTTAGAAGAGGCTTTAGCGGAATTGGAAGGGTAAAAAATTATTAAATTCAAGTTCAAGTTCAACTTCAAGTTCAACACTAGACATTAATTAGACGTTGCCCAACATCTGATTAATGTCTAGTGTTGAACTTGAAGTTGAAGTTGATAAATTCTTATTTCAACAACTGCTTCAACACCGCCTGCGCCGCAAAGGTCCGATTATTTGCCTGCTCAATTACTAAAGAAGCTTCACTATCCAATACCTTTCCAGTCACCACCACATTCCGCCTAACTGGCAAACAGTGCATAAATTTTCCATTATCCGTTAAGCTCATCTTTCTAGTATTCACCATCCAACTAGCATCTTCTATCTCTTTTTGCCCATAATTTTTGAAAGACGACCAATTTTTGGTGTAGATAAAATCAGCCCCCTCAAAAGCTTTTTGCTGATTGTATTCTATTGTTGCTCCTTTGGTGAATTTTTTAGATAATTCATACCCAGGTGGATGGGTGATAGTTAAATCATAGCCCGATGCTAAAGTCCATTCTGCAAAAGAATTGGAGACCGCTTGCGGTAAAGCTTTTGGATGCGGTGCCCAACTTAATACAATCTTCGGTTTTTCCTTTGTCTTATGTTCTTGAATCGTAATCATATCCGCTAAAGATTGTAGTGGGTGGAGTATCGCAGACTCCATACTTACCATAGGAACAGTTGCATGTTCGATAAATTTATTTAGAATAAAATCTTGGTAATCTCGCTCTTTATCCGTCAAAGTAGGGAAGGTACGGAGACCTATAATATCTGCATATTGGCTGATCACTTTAGCTGCTTCTTTGATATGTTCTGCCTTATCTGTATTCATAATCACCCCGTCTTCAAATTCAAATTTCCATCCTTGATTGGCATTCATCACAATCACATTCATGCCTAAATTCATGCCTGCCTTTTGGGTGCTTAAACGGGTTCTTAAGCTTGGATTAAAGAACAATAGCACAAGGGTCTTGTCTTTCCCTAGTTCCTTAAATCTTAAAGGGTTTTGTTTTAATTTTAAGCCTAGTTTGACTAGCTTTTTTATATTTTTTACATCTGTTACAGATGTGAAGTTTTTCATTTTTTGTGGTTTAAAAATAAATTAGTTTTTAGTGGTAAAAAATAATGCACATTGTGTGTAAATCTACTAGGTTAAGCCTTATTGTTTAACTAAATAACTAGCAAACACTTTCTTAAAAGTCTGTACAAAAACATCCACTTCTTTTTTGCCAATATTCAGCGGTGGCAATAAGCGCAACACATTCGCATCAGAAGAAGAACCAGTAAAGATTTTTTCCTGATATAGCATTTCTTTACGCAATTCTTTTACAGGAAAACCTAAATCTAAACCTATCATCAAGCCCATGCCCCGAACTTCTTTTACGCCTTCGATGTTGGATAATTCAGCCATAAAATAGTCGCCTATCTCTATGGCATTCTCTCGTAAGTTTTCTGATTTCAATACATCCAACACCGCAATTCCTGCGGCACAAGCCAGATGATTGCCGCCAAAAGTAGTACCTAATAAACCATAAGAAGCCTCAAATCGAGGATGAATTAAAATACCGCCAATAGGAAAACCATTGCCCATTCCTTTGGCCATAGAGATTACATCCGGTTCAATTCGAGCATGTTGATAAGAAAAGAAATAACCACTTCTGCTATAACCGGATTGTATTTCATCTAGAATTAAAACGGCATTATGCTTTTTACAAAGCGCACTTAATGCTTCTAGAAATTCCGTACTAGCAACATGGATACCACCAATGCCTTGAATGCCTTCAATAATCACGGCACAAACATCTCCTTTTTCCAAACTTTCTCGAACCGTATCTATATTATTCCATTCATGGAATTCCTTAGCAAATAGTTTATTGATAGGTGCTTGGATCGTAGATTTATCGGTAACATTGACTGCTGCGGAAGTACGTCCGTGAAAGGATTTCTTAAAGGAAATGACCTTGGTCTTTCCATTATGAAAAGAGGCTAATTTCAGGGCATTTTCATTCGCTTCTGCACCAGAGTTACAGAGGAATAATTGATAGTTTTCACAACAAGAAAGCTCTCCTAGCTTGGTCGCTAATTCTTGCTGCAAACTATTTTCTACCGAATTGGAATAGAAGCCTAAATTTTCTACTTGCTCCGTAATTTTTTTTACGTAGTGGGGATGGCTATGTCCAATGGAAATCACTGCATGACCTCCGTAGAAGTCTAAATATTTAGTGCCATTTTTATCATAAACATAGCAGCCTTCACCTTTGATAGGTTCTATTTCGAATAGCGGATATACGTCGAATAGTTTCATATTGGATAATGTGCGTAAGACGGATTCGTAATCAGTTCCGTAATGCGATTGTGTAAAAAAATCAAAAATAAAAAAAGGAACAGAAAGTGGTAAGGAATGAATGAATCTAAATCGGTTGCCATCATCCGTTGCCATAAAACGCAATGGCAACGGGTGATGGCAACTGATTTAGATGTTAAGGAACGGTGTAGAAATAACTTTACACTTTTGGCTGCTTCTTTTATCCCTATTTTCTCCTTTAAAATCAGTCATTATATCAACATAACTCCCGATTTTAAAGAAAAAACTAGGAATAAAATAAGCTACCCAAAAATGTAAAGTTATTTCTACACCGTTCCTAACAGGTATGACCTGTTTATTTATATATTCCAAGCGTCAAATGAAATGAGTAGATAATTTATTTCCTTATCCCTTAAGAAAAAAAAACACCACGGTTCCTAGAAACAAAGATACAAGAAAAGCGAGAAATTAGAGGGGAAGTATATGGCCGAAATTAGCTTATACCTGTTCCAGTCTTGCTAAAATAAAGAAGCTAGCATCCTATCGAAAAGGATTCGTATTTTGCTTCTTACCGTATCAAATCATAAAAAGGAAACAGTAAGCTAGTGCCAACCAAAGCAATAGTTGGATATATGGTAGGAAGGAAAGAAGAAAGAAAGATACCTTAGTTACCACTATAAAATAGACAACCGCATCCACGGGAAAGAGGATACGGTCGCTATTTGCGTATTTAGAAAATGTAGTACGTACGGTGACTACAGTTCTGCGATGAACACTCAGCACAAATTCGTGCCATGACTACCGTCATGTACACAGATGTATAGATTTACAACTTATTTATCTTATTACTTAAATTGGTAGAGAAGTGGTGTGTTTGGTTCTATTTGGGGTCTGTACAAATGTAAGTATTTAGTTATGTGTTTCCTAATTTTTTTGTGTTTTTTTTTTAATTTTTTTTGAACCTATGCTTTGGTAAGTCTCATTTGGTGAGGGAACTATGCCAAACGTTTATAATTTTATCCACATATATCAAATAACTATTGCAGTAGAAAGTTTTTTATTTGCTTGTCTATTCATGGATTGATTCAGCGTATTTACAATTTCTCCAGCAATTGCTTCAACAACAGGAATAGCGACGGAATTACCCATTTGTCTATACATTTGGGTTCTGGAAACAGGAATTTTAAAGTCTTTCGGAAAACCCATGACTGCTTTACATTCGTTTTCAGAAAGTAATCTTAAGCCTGTTTCTCCATCTCGGACGAAGGTGCCTGTTAGTCTTTGGATTTTGTGGTAAGTTGCTAATAATGTTTTTACTTGAATGTTAGATGTCTTATCAATTATTTCGGGTTTACCATCATCTTTTTTAAAGATATAGTTTTTCTGAAAGCTTTTTGTAATTGTATAGCCTGTCTCATGAGACTCAACAAATTGACCAATTCCTACTTTATTTAATTGGTCTGCGGGCCACTTAAAGGAGAAATTGCTGTCATTGGATATGGATTTATCAAATCCTATAATATAAATTCGTTTTCTATTTTGTGGAACGCCATAGTTAGCAGAATTAAGTATTCTTTTGGTTACATGATAACCAAGTTCATGTTCTAATGTGTATAAAATTTGTTGGAAGGTCTTCTTTTTGTTGTGGGAAACTAACCCTGCGACGTTTTCTAATAAAAAGGAAGAAGGTTTCTTTTCTTTTAGTATTCTAACTATGTCAAAAAATAGAGTGCCTTGTGTGGGGTGTTCGAAGCCTTCCCTTTTTCCTATGTTACTAAAAGGTTGGCAAGGGAAGCCTGCTGTGAGAATAGTGTGATCAGGAATGTCTTTTGCTGCTATTTGGGTAATATCTCCTTTGGGTAGCTCTCCAAAGTTTTCAAAATAGGTTTTTTGACTGTACTTATCCCATTCTGAACTGAATACGCATTCGCAGCCGTTTCTTTCAAAGGCTAGTCTTATGCCGCCTATTCCTGCGAATAAATCAATGAACTTGAAAGTAGTTGTTGACATATTGTTTTATTGGTTACAAATTTATTTTTTCAAATAAAATATATTTGTAATATAAAACAAATTGTATTAAATGTCAATAAAATATATTGATATTACATGGCTGCATATTTAAGATTACACAAATTCTCTAATCTTATTCTAAAAATATAAGGGGATTTATGATGAAGGTGGGAGAAAAACAATTAATTGGGAAATTTTTTCTAGACAGTGGAAATTACTCAGGAGAGGAGTCTTTTTTAACTTGTTCAGCAATATTCCATTCTAGACAAGTTAATTTTCGGTAATTATCCTGCTTCAGATAGGTTTTTAATTTGGCTATAAAATTTTAATGTTATTCTCAATTCTTTATTTAGCTTTTTTTACAAAATCTACACCCACTCTTATTGGATGATTAAATGCGTGATTGGCTATTCTTTGAGTATAATTAGATTTAATAGTTGTTATGTATTTTACCTCAAAAGATTTGGGGGTACCTTTAGAATCTAAAGATTTAAATTCTAAATTATTGTCTTTAGTAAAATTAGTACTAGGAACTGTAAATTGTAATGGTTTTATATATACAGGACTAAATTTGTGATGTTCTAGTGCTATATATGTATTTACATCTGTCCACTTAACAATTTGTTTATCAGATAAATAGCTTATAAAAGCTGTGTCACCCAGAGGTAAAGCATCTTTAGTTCTTATTGGTACACCTTTCGCAAAGAAGAATGCATTACCTATTTTATCAGGACGTAAACAATCACACAAAGCAGTTATGCAAATGAAATATTCTTCTTTATCTTCTTTTTTAAAAACATCACCAAAATTCAATTGATTAGTTCCCTGTAGTTTGCTAGAATTATAGAATATATTCATTGCAATTAATTCCTTATCATTTGGCACTTTCTTTTCGTTTTGACCATCTAAAAAGGAATCCTCTAGTAAAGTAAATTGTTTACACCGAATATTTAACTTAGCTTTCTCAAGCATTATTTCCTTAATAAATTCAGGAAAGAAGTGTTCTAAACTTTCTTTTTTATAATTTTCCCTGTGATAGATGAGTGAATGTTTTGTACAATTAAGAAGATTTTGATCTATAAATGCACTACTTTTTGAAAATATTGTTTGCATTTCTAGCCCTAACAGTTGAGTGAAACTTGAATGATTTTTAACAATTTGCTTTGAAATATTCTTGATCAGGTTCGATGGACTATTCTCTGATTTGTTTAAAATTGTAATTATTGTATTCTCAATAATCAATGTTTTGTTAGCAAATGAACTTATACTAGGACAAGGATGAGGCTCAGAAGATTTTATTGTATTACTTAATGCTATTGATGCTTGTATTATAGCACACTTATTGTCCGTTTTTTTAGTAATTTTCTTTATTTCTTTAATTTCAGAACTGTTAGTCTTAAATAATTCGCCTACCTTTTTTCCGCAATCATCACTATGTCTATTAAGATTGATGTAATCTAATTGACTTTTAATCTTAGTAATGTTATAGTCTGATTCTAGTTCCTCCTGAATATCTTTGTAATCGTCAATGGTATTATTTGAAAAATAAGAAAGTATATTTCTAAATACATTGTCTAAGCCTGATGCTGATTCAGAAGTATATATTGTACAAAAATGAATGTAGGGTCTTTTTATAATATCAACTAATAACTCTAGGGCATGTTCTTCACCTCCTGAAGTTTCTTGTAAATTCCAATCTAAGAGAACCAGGTCTCTATCTTCAAATAAATATTCTTTTAAATTAGTGTCTTTTTCATCTCGAAGCTTGTATTTATGAATAGATAAAGAGATTCCAGCTTCTCTAAAGTTAGTGTATAAATCTAAAGAAATCTTTTCTTCTGCTGCTCCAGTTAAGGTTTCCTCTTTTTGGAAAGGCGTCCTAGCTTTTTCATCAATAAATATAGCCGACTTTATTGATTCTTTTATTATTTCGTATGCTTTATCTTGATAGCGTGCGACACTCATTATTGTAATGGTTTTATAACGAAACAAGCACCTTTTAGTACATTGTATTCTTTATCGTTTGTTGCATAAATATCTAAATTGCTCTCATTTAGACTTTGTTTACAAAGATACAATCCTATACCTCGTCCATTAGGTCTATTAGAATAAAATATATCAAATATTTTTTCGATTCGATGTTCCTCAATTTTCAATCCTGAATTACAGACTAAAATTTCATCGGTCTGAATTTTGTAATCTAATAAGATGTGTCGGTGATCTTTATTCCTCATCCAATATATAGCATTATTTATAATGTTTATATAAGCAGTATGGATTACAGGTTCCTTGATAGTTAAAACATGCTCTTTGAAACTAGCTGTTGCCTCAAATTGAATTTGATAATCTGCTATTCTTCGACTAAAGAATTTTAAAAGATAATCATATATAGCTAGACCACTTACCTTCTTTGGTACTACTCCTGACATTCTGTACAGAGGGGATAATAAGTCATATTTATCTTCTAATTGTCTAAAATATTGATTTAGAAATTGAAAATCTTCTATATTTGTTAATAATTTATTGGTACTCAATTTTGATAAAGCATGATTTATTTGCGCATATAACTGATTGAACTCATGATCAATAATTTCTACAGCAACACCTAGTTGTGCGGTTTCTCTGGTCTGTTCCCATTTATATTTTATTGTTTCATATTCTGTTTTATAAGCGCCTTGAACCAATTCTTCATCAATATCAAAACTAAGTTTATTCAGATGATCTATTAAGGGGATTAATTCTTTATTTATTTGTTCTCTTAAAAATTCAAATTTTTTTCTTAGTTGTTTAGATTGAATAAGAACACTTTCCTTAGAATCGATTGAATTAATAATATTTTCTTTATCAAAATTTAAGTCGTCAACAATTCTTCTTGATCGAAAAGAGAAGTCTTTAAAAAAAGTGTCATATTGACTTTTTAGTCGTTCTCTATTTTCTGTAATTATTTTTTCAAGTGTACCATTATACTTTTGATAATTTTTGGTGAATTCTATTTTGAGTTCTTTGATTTCAAGTTTTCCTTTAACTTTAGCCATTAAATGTTCGCTATTTTTCTTAGTCGTTTCAAGGAAGTTACTTAACTTAGTCTCATGTTTACCTAATCGGTCTAATTGAGTATCTGTGGGCTTATATCTCTTAGGTCTTTTAGGAATAAGATTTTTGAATTCTATATCTAAAGTGTGTAGCCTATCTAAAATATTTTCAATATCAGAATAAAGTACTTTTGTTGTATTTACTTTTTCTTCTAATCTATTTAATAGCAGTTTATATTCTTCCTGATACTTTTCTAATTTTGCAGGATATTCTTTTAATGACCGAGAAAAAGCTTTTTTTTCTTCGATAGCTCTTTTATTATCTTTTTTAATTGCTGCTGCTTGTTCATTTAGAAGTTTCTTTTTATCCAAAAAAATGGATTCATCAGCTTTATCGGAAAAATAAGTTTTAGCAAGATCAATTAATAGGTTCTCTAGATCACTTTTGAAGGCTCTATATCTGGCATTATTAATTAGACCTTCCCTACTAGATTTATCTTTTAGATATTTATTTACCCTTCTTGAAAGGCTAATATAGCCGAACATCCTTCTATAAGAAAAGAAGTAAGTTCCAAATCTTATATTTCTTCTTTCTTCAATATTTAAAAAATCAGCATTTGGTCGTCCATAGGGTAATACACGGAAATTGTCTCTATAGATGTATAATCCTCCATATTCTGATACCTTCTTATTTATTTTTTCATAGGTTGTTCCGTCAAATTGTGAATCCCTTTCATTTCCTTGTGAATAACCTATTTTTATTGGAACTATGCCGTAATTACTTCTTTTATCTTTTTTTCTCGGATTTATATATGTATATGGAATTTTTTCGTCGTATATTTTTAGTGAACCATTAAAAATACCTTCCCCGTTGAATTCTCCTTCTATTATTATATCTGCAGAAGCGTAATCCTTAGCAGTAAAGAACTTTCCACTTGAGGTCAAGAAATCAAATTCAGAATCTTCTTCTTTGAAAAAGAGAAAAGAAGTAGTTACTATTTTATTATTTTCTATAAAATCATTTGTAAATCCAGATAAGCTGGATAAAACAAAATTTCTATCTTCTAAACCATCTTCATCTTTTTTAGTTAAAGCAATGATTTGGTCAATTGGTTCAAAAATGATAAACTTTGTTCCATTATCATTTTCAATATCTATTAATTTTCTTGATAGTTTTTCTATTAAAAAATCTGGTATTTCAGCACTTAAAACGGATTCTTCTATTTTAATTTTTAATGCTGATTGAGATTCTTCCCAAATTAAATCTCCCTCAATATCATTTTCTTTTTCAAAATTACTTAAATAAGATTGTTTGAGGGACTCAAATTTTTCAGAAAATTGACTTATATTTTCAATACTTTCAACAGGAATATCAACATCATCTAAAAATAGATTATAATTTTCTAATAACCTCCAATCAAAAAATAAGGCTTGTAAAGGATGCCCTTGTTTTTTGGTAAGCATAAGCATTGGATTGCCTAAAAAAGCAACGGAAAGCCTACCGATACCTTTCTCTCCTGCCTTTATTCTCGGCTTCTTCCAAAGAGTTTCTTCGCTTTCTTTTTCTTCTAAACTTGCTCTACTTTTTGAGTCTGTTCCAAGTACTAACCATTTGTCAAAAATATCCTGTCTAGACATGCCTTTACCATCATCCGTAATCACAAACAAAGGAGTTATTACATCTTTATAGGTATCTAAATAGACCTCAGCAGTTAACTTATCAGCATAAGCATCATACCCATTCTTCCAGAGTTCCGTAATGGCTGTTGGTAAATCGGCTATTTGTCCCTTTCCCAGTAAATCTACTGCTCTAGCTTTGGTTCTGAATTGCATGCGTGTGATTTTTCAATATAGTTTTTCCTATTCTCTTAGCATATTCTGGAGGAACAGCATTTCCTATTAAACGAGCAATAGTCGCAATACTCGTTCCTATGAATTTATAAGTTTTAGGAAAGGATTGAAGTGTAGCTCCTTCTCTAATAGATAAAGCTCTATTTTCTTCAGGATGAACAAAGCGACCATTGGAAACGCTAAAAAACTTGGTAGTAATAGTGGGTGCAGGTTTATCCCACCATAGTCTTCCAAATGTATCTTTAAAAGAATTATCTTTTCCTACAAAACAGGCTAGTTGAAGTTCTGGATCACTAGCAAAATCTAGTCGATTTCCACCATTTTTCTTAACTTTCTTTAATCGTCTCAAAGTAAGTTCAGTAACATTAGGAACAGAATGCATAAATTCAGTTTGATCTTTATGACCAGCTTTTATTTTTGCAAATCCATTTTTTATGCCTAGTACATCTCTGACCGTCAACCTTTTTTTTGATTTAATAGGTTTTAATTCCTGAGTTGTAATTCTGTTTGCAATTAATGTAAATCTTCTTCTACTTTGTGGAACTTCGTATTCTGCTATATTGTGGATTTCAAAATGTACTGTATAGTTATTGTTTTCAAGATAAGAAATGAATTTACTTAAGCCACTTTCTTCTTTTCTTCTCAATACACCAGGAACATTTTCAACAACTATATATCCAGGATTAAAATATTTTACAAATCTTTCAAACTCAATTAAGAGATTTTTAGATTTTTTAGACTTACTTTTATCTGTGTTTATAATACTCCAGAATTGGCAGGGACTGCAACCAATTAGCAATAGATTATTATCATTTTTTTGCAAGCTTAGTCTATTTTTAAGGTCTTCTTCCTTAAGTTCAAAAACATCTGCTTTTATAAATTCTGCATTTTTTATATTAGCTTCATAAGTTTTTCTACAATTTTCCTCATAATCTATCCCTGCTAAAACAGTAATGCCTGCTTTTTGCATACCATAACTCATTCCTCCTCCTCCGCAGAAGAAATCAACCGCTTTTATTTTGTTTCCAAGTTTCATTTCTCTATTAAAAATTAAAAATTATCTGGTAATAACTGCCCAGAAAGAAATAAAAATGCACCTTTATCTGATTAGGTTTTATTATAGTCTCATCGAATATTCAAAGGTAAGAAATAAATGCTCGATACGCTACTTTGGAAAGAATAAAGTCAGCACTTTGTTATATGGTGATTTATTCTAAAATGTAAGTGAATAGAGAGGTAGTTATTTATAATAGCCTTTTGTGACAATCAATAAAAAACAAAAGCACAATTTCCCTATTTCACGCATTAAACTCCTCCACCAAATCCGCAACCGGCGGAATAGATCGCCGATAACTAACAATAGCCACCTCAAGCGGCACCCTTTGAAACAAGCCCAAAGCACGCCTCATCGCTGCTAAAATCCAAGTCAAATTATTTCCAAAAGCACCGCCACCCAATAGCGTTAAGTAGACTTGATTGTTACCTGTTTTAGCAAAGTTTAATAGTGCCGCATGAAGCGTCGCTTCATAAGAAGCCTCCAAAACAAGCTGTGCAAAAGGAGCCCATAAATGGTCTGGATGAAACGTATAGGCTACGGGTAGGGCAGAACAATAGGCCTGTGTGAGGGTATGGGTACTCGATGCCAATGTTACTTGTGTATCCCATTGGAGACCAATTCGAAGCGTCTCTCGCAAAGCATCTAGTTCTGCTTCGGTTATAGTTTGCAAGCGGTTACTTATTGCTACTAAGCCGTTTTCGCTGGCTAGGGCGTAGCCATTTCTCATGACCCATAAGCGATTATCTACATTGCCGAGGGCCGTTCCCATATCGTGCAAACAATCAATTTGGTTATCTAGTGTTTGTCCAACTTGGTCGTTTACAGAGGCAAAATAGTTGCGATAGATAGTGCCTGCGCCTGCTGCAATTGCACATGCAGGACCTTGGGTAAAGTCTCGTTCATAGATGTCAACACCTGCTTCGGGAGAAACGGACGGCGCAACCATCTCCAACAAATTAAACTGAGAAGCTGCCTGTACTAAACACCCACTATTGGCTCCTTTTTTATGTAATTCGGATACATCGGCGACTAATTCAGAAAGAACTAAACGTCCTTTAAAGGAAGGGCTTATTAGACTTGAACGGCTACGCAATTCTTTTAAATTAGGTATTTCTAAGCGACCAAAGGTATATGTTTTTCCATTTATTTTAGAGCTTAGTTGATTACCCGTTATTGTTATATTGGCACGTACTTGTGTAGGAGATTCTTCTGTAAAGCCTGTCAATTTTTTAAACCACATAGTGAAATTTTCTTATATTTATAAGCGTAAAACTTGGAGTTAAGCTTCACGTTGCTATATAACACTAAAATCACCGATAAAATTTCAATAATTCCTTTTAAAAATAAGCTATATGAACTTACATAACTTCGAAAAAATAGTGGATGATCAGATACTTCAAAGAGGTCATTCCTATTATGAAAATGACAGTATAGAAGATATTGAACAAACAGAACAAGGAGAGTTTAGAGCCATTGTTTCAGGCTCTATGGATTATGATGTAGTCCTTAAAATTGATAGTGAGCAAAATATTATTAGCCATTATTGTGATTGTCCTTATGATTGGGGGGATCATTGTAAACATGTCGTTGCGATCATGTATCATGTGAAAGAGCATAAATTATATG
>Ga0114956_1002848_pt1 | contig 13530 bp, 11 predicted proteins | sample MaitaG_FD_87304 | JGI IMG/M metagenome (GOLD analysis project Ga0114956, IMG submission 87304) | Marine algal microbial communities from Maine, USA - Maine_Asex2 metaG | ecosystem: Host-associated > Algae > Red algae > Unclassified | place: Maine, USA | collected 2015-01-05 | reverse complement strand
CCCTCATCACGCAGAGTGCTTCTCATAGGATGGAAAGTGTGCTGAGTAAAATTGAAAAAGATGAAGATTAAGTCATACGAAGCAGCTCAAGAAGAGCTGAATGAGATTTTGGAGTCTCTTGAAAATCATGAAGTCAACGTTGACGAGTTGGTGAAAAAAGTCGAGCGTGCATCGCAATTGCTAAAGTATTGCGAAGAACAGCTCAGAACTACGGAGAAGAAAGTGAATAGCATCATTAAAGAATTGGAAGACTAATGCGGTTTTTTTGTTGGTTGGGAATGTTGTGTCTTGCATTGATTGTTTCTGAAGAAAACTTGAATGCGCAATACAACTACAGTGGCGTTGCCCGTGTGTCTTTTATTGTGAAAGCAAAAAGCGGAACTGCTGGTGGTGCTGTATTTATGACGGGAAATCATCCGGCATTGGGTTACTACGATCCGGGTGCTTTGCAGATGTTTCCTGCTGAACAAGGTACTTGGATTGCCACGTTGAAATTCAAAATTGGCGAAGAGGTAGATGTGAAATTTACCCGTGGAAACAATGAAACGGAAGCCGTGAACAAGACAGGCTCTACTTATTCCTTGAATTTCCCGATAACTCGAGACACAGTCGTTTATCACAGTATTGAAGGTTGGGAAGACAGAGGAAGATTTCGAACGATCGTGCCGAGTGAAAGTGCAGATTCGATTTCGGAACCTTCTGTGTTAGTTCCCAAGCCGAAACCACGGAGTTTTTTACGGACACACACGAACTTGTCCTCAGCCAATATTAGTCCACGAAACGTGCGCGTTTATTTGCCGCCAGGTTACTATGACAATGAGACCTGGCATTATCCGGTTTTGTATGTTCTCGACGGTATGCAACAGCATTACTCACGTGACAGCTTTCTAGGCAGCTTGTGGAATGTGGGGGAGTTGGCCAAGGAAATGATGACCGCGGGAGAGATTGAGGAATTGATTGTGGTAGTTATCGATAATTCCAAAGACCTCAGTTTGCCTTACTTCGGCCGCGATCTCTATCGAGCTTACCAAGTCTTTATGACTCAGCATTTAAAACCTTTCGTCTCGGAACGCTATCGGGTGCGACAAGATGCCGCTTCTCACGGAGTGCTAGGAGGCAGCCGCGCCGGCTTGTTGGCTTGTGCCCTAAGCTGGTTCAATAACAATGAATTTGGAAAAGTGATAGCATTTTCTCCGCGCATTGAATTTCCGCAATACTATTACAGCTTTGTGAAGGAAATTGATAAATCCACAGAGCACAAAGAAGTGAACTGGTACCTCGATGTGAGCCAAGAAAAAGCAGAGCAACGATTGAGAAGTGGAGTGGCCAGCCTCTCACGAAAACTGCAAGAGAAGGGTTTGTATGTTCAAAAACAAGAGAGCCATGACTTTGGAAACTTAAAAACTAACGTGAAGGAAAGGCTTCGGGCAGCTCTGCAGTTTCAGTACTAGAGCACTAGGATTGAACGTTGGAACTGGATGTTTGATTTGTTTTAAATGGACTTGGACTACTTTCTGTAGACGATGCAATTGAAAAAATCATTCAAATTTGAAAAAGCTCGAATGCCTTCACTGATGTCGATGTAATAGTTCATCTGCGGACCCAATTGATTTGCCCTGATAATCCCTACCTTTTTCAACTCTAAGAGGTGCTGAGATACTGTGCTTTGTGAAAGGGGTAAAAAATCTACCAACTCACCACAAGATGAGCTTTTGTTTTTCGCTAGGTAGCGTAAGATTTGAATTCTTGCTGGATGTGAAATTGATTTGGCAAAATCTGCCACTCTGATGTCTTCTCCCGAAAATGAATTTTTCTTTGCAATTGCCATTTGTTCCCGTGCTTTACTATACTATTCTACGATCAATACTGATTCTCTGTTTCTATATCGCTAGGATATCTGATGGTCTTTTGGGGAATTTTTGCGGCGAGGCATTAAGTTAAGAAAAGATTGGAAAGAAAAGCGAAGAATCTGCGATTAGAAGGCCCTTGCTATCAATCTTTTTAGCAACTGTATGCCTGAGTCCTTTTTTTGACCCAGTAAGAAACAAGCCGCTTCTGAAATTGAGTTGAGAGCACTGCTTTTTCTACTCTTGATCCTTCACTTGACCCTCCTCTTCTTGGATCTCAGCCTTGATAGACCTGAATTGATTGATCAAGAATTTCAACTTGTCCTTTTCCTCTTCATTTAACTCCTGTTCTTTTGCTAGGGCATTGATAGCCTGAATGGTTTTGTAGACTTTCCAAAGTTCTTTTTTTAGAGCAGCTAATTCTTCTGACATGGATTTGCTTGATTCATTGTGTGCCAAAAATAGAAAAAAGTAAGAAAACCCTCATTTTGGCGATAGCTGGGCAGAAAAAATATTTTTTTGGTCACTTTTTCCTCTTAAACTGTAATTTGAGTGGATAAAAAGTAAAAAATGAGCTTCTTTTGTCCCTTTCATCAATAAATATCCAAGAAAAAATGAATAATCATCGTTTAAGTGCTTTTTTGACAGCTCAGGAAAGGCCCGTAATTGAAATTGAAAGACCTTCGACAAAAGTTTCCGACTTTTTTGGAGCGAATGTCTTCAATGTGCAAACTATGCAACGCTACTTGAGTGAAGAAGCTTTTGAAAGTGTAATGCAGTCGATGAAGGAAGGCAAAAAGATTGATATGGAGATGGCTGATCAGGTTGCTGCCGGTATGAAATCTTGGGCCATTGATCGTGGATGTACGCACCATACGCACTGGTTTCAGCCGTTGACTGGCTTGACCGCCGAAAAGCACGATTCATTTTTTGCTCCAATTGATGCGAGTAAGGGTTTGGAGAAATTCAATGGAAAACAACTCGTCCAAGGAGAGCCAGATGGTTCGTCTTTTCCCAGTGGAGGAATGCGTAGCACACACGAGGCGCGCGGATATACGGCTTGGGATCCTAGCTCGCCTGCTTTCATTATGGAAGTGGGTACAGTAGGTAAGACCCTATGTATTCCTACGATCTTCATTTCGTATTCGGGTGGATCGATGGGATACAAAGCACCCTTGCTCAAATCGCAGCATGCCATTAATGAGGCGGCCGTAAAGGTTTGTCAATTCTTTGATCGCAATGTGACACGTGTGGTTCCAAATTTGGGTTGGGAACAGGAATTCTTTTTGGTTGATGCAGCTTTATACAATGCTCGTCCCGATCTCATCGCTACAGGCAGAGCTATTTTGGGTCGACCGCCTGCGAGAGGTCAGCAATTGAGCGATCACTACTTTGGTTCTATTCCAGAGCGTGTACAGACTTACATGTTAGATCTAGAAACGGAAGCCTGGAAATTGGGTATTCCGATCAGTACCCGTCACAACGAAGTAGCGCCAGGACAGTATGAATTTGCTCCAATATTCGATGAAGTCAATCGTGCCGTTGATCAGAATTCATTGTTGATGGATTTGATGGACCGTGTCGCTCGTAGACATGACTTGCGTGTGTTGATGCATGAAAAGCCGTTTGCAGGCTTGAATGGATCTGGAAAACACAACAATTGGTCACTCGGAACCGATACAGGTGTGAATTTGCTTTCTCCAGGTAAAACTCCTCGGAAGAGCTTGCGATTTCTTTCGTTTTTTGTGAATACCATTCGAGCCATCAGCACTTACAGTGATTTGCTGCGTGCTTCTATTGCATCGGCTGCAAACGATCATCGACTGGGTGGGCATGAAGCTCCTCCAGCCATTTTTTCTGTTTTTATCGGCTCCACCTTGACTTCGGTTTTGGATGAGATTGAAAAGAAAGTGAAGAAGGGCAAGATGCCAGAAGGCAAGCAAGATGATTTGAAGCTCGACATTCACAATATGATTCCGGATGTTTTGCTCGACAATACAGATCGAAATCGAACCAGCCCTTTTGCGTTCACGGGTAATAAATTTGAAATGCGAGCTGTAGGCTCATCGGCCAATTGTGCTTTTCCAATGACGGTTTTAAATACCATCGTTGCTCATCAACTAAACTTCTTTCACGTTGAAGTGCAGGGCCTGATCAAAAAAGGAGAGAAAAGAGATGCGGCGATCCTGCGTGTTTTGCGACGTTACGTCACAGAAAGTCGTTCGATTTTGTTTGAAGGCGACAACTATTCCGAGGCTTGGAAAAAAGAGGCGAAAAAGCGTGGCCTGAATAACGTAACGGCAACTTCAGATGCTTTGGACTTCTTTATCGATCCTAAATCAATAGCGTTATTCACCGAGTATGGAATTTTCGATGAAGAAGAATTGACTGCGCGATACGATGTCATGCAAGATAATTACAAAATGAAAGTGCAGATCGAAGCCGAGATCATGGACGAGATCATCAATAATCAGATCATTCCTGCTTGCATAACGTATGGATCCGAACTGACTTCTCAACTGGTGCAGATGAAAGAGTTGGGGATTCCAACGAAATCCACCAAGCAATTCTCGGTTCTCACAGGCATCAATAAGAAGCTCAATTTGATTTCTAAATCGCTTGAAGTCATGAATGCTGAAATGGAAAAGGCAGAAAAGAAAGATTCGGCTAAGGCTTCCAAACACTACAGTTCAAAGGTGAAACCGCAGATGCATAATCTTCGGACAATGGTAGATGAGTTGGAGTTGGTGGTTTCTGATCAACATTGGCCACTTCCAAAATACCGCGAGCTGCTTTTTATTAAGTAAGCAGGCATTTTTGCCAATGGAAAGTCCGTAAATCGATAGAAAGTACGGTTCTAATGCTGTTTTTGGGCCTGTAAAGGCCTGAAAGGTGATGGAATGAGCCAGTTGGCTTATAATCTGAATCCATTTCAATAATATTACACTGTAATCTTTGTTAAATAGATGAAGTAAATCGCTTGCTCACAGCAACAGCTTATGAACTGTCTACTTTCTTATCGTTTTTTTGGATTCGCCTTCTTGATGACGGCTCTTTTGACTTTTTCCGCCTGTCGGGGAATGCTTGAAGTCGTTGATCCCAACGTCGCTTTTGATAGCAAACAGTACAGCTCAGCTGCTGCATTGTACGAAGTGGAGTTCGGTAAGGCAAAAGATCGAGACGAGAAAACACGCTTGGCTACTAGAATTGCCGATTGCTACCGTTTGTCGAATAAGACCGTGAAGGCGGAAAAGTGGTACGAAACAGCACTCGAAACCAGTACCGACTCTGAAGTGGCTTTTCAGTTTGGGTTGATGCAAAAGAGCAACGAAAAGTACAAAGAGGCAATTCGTACTTTCAAGTCATTCGCTTACAACAATCCTTCGTCGAGAGCGCGTGCGCAATTGCAAATTCAATCTTGCCAGTTGGCGCAAGACTGGAAAGAGGACAAACATTCGACGACCATTTTCAATCTTGAACAAATTAATTCGGCTAGCTCAGATTATTCTCCCGTTTTCTATGAAAAGGACCAATTGGTTTTTACCAGCGATCGAACCGAGTCATCTGGAAAAGACATTTACGGGTGGACAGGGGAGAAGTACAGCGACTTATTTGTAACGACTAAAAAGGACAGCCGAAATTATTCTACGCCGGTATTTTTCAGTGATACTTTGAATACCGTATACAATGAGGGAACAGCAACATTCACGCCTGACTTTTCGGAAATGTACTTTACCCGATGTGGAAATCCTCTAGAAGAAAATGCGTTTTGTAAAATCTATTATTCTAAAAAGAAGCGAGACGGTGGATGGACCCGCCCAGAACAATTGGAATTGTTTGACGAAGTCGAAGTTAATTTGGCTCAGCCGTTTTTAAGCCCCAATGGATCGGTGCTCTACTTTGCTTCTGATGCAGAAGGAGGTTACGGTGACAAGGACATTTATTCTGTAAAGAAAAGTCGAGACGGTTGGGGATACCCTGTGAATTTGGGGCCCGAGATCAACACTGCAGGTTACGATGGTTTTCCGTTTCTGCATGTTGATGGTAAACTCTACTTCGCTTCAAACGGCCATCAAGGAATGGGTGGATTGGATGTTTTTTCCGCAACTCGTTCAGGGAAACGTTGGGTTAATGCGCAGAACTTGCAATATCCTATTAATTCAGCGGCGGATGATTTTGGGTTGATATTCGATCCATTTGTAAATCCGGATGACATTGAAACCGTAGAGGCGAGTGGATATGTCTCTTCTACCCGAAAAGGTGGTAAAGGTGCTGATGATATTTACCGAATCGTAGTTGAAATTCCTACGGAAGAACCAGAGACTCCAGAAGATACTACAGAGCTTGTAAATGCAGATCCCGTGCAAATTGTAATGCTCAAGGGTTTGGTTGAAAGAAAGAAATTCGAAGATCCTGAAGATCCGTCAAGTAACTTTTTAGGTATGGTGCCGATGGGAGATGCCGTGGTTGAAGTGCTCGGTTTGGAATTGGGAAGTCGCGTAAATGAGCGAATTATTAGCAACTCCACTGGAGCTTTTCAGCTGGTCATTTCGCCCAATGAAGAATACAAGTTGACAGTAGGAGCTGCCGACTATTTTAGAAAGTCGGAAACCTTCCGCAGTCCAGTTTTAAGTGAGAATGAGGATACTCTGATTTACGAAGTGAAAATTTCTCTTGATAAAATTTACGAGGAAAAGGAAGTGGTGGTTGACAATATTTACTACGATTTAGACAGTGATCAAATTCGTGCCGATGCCCAACCGACACTCAACGAAATTGCTCAACTGATGCGCGAAAATCCTTCGATCTCTTTGGAGTTTGGTGCGCATACGGACTCCCGTGGACAGAAGCGCTACAATCAAGACCTTTCGCAACGAAGGGCTCAATCGGTAGTGGACTATCTGATCGCCCAGAATATTGCAGGGGATCGGATGAGCGCACGGGGTTACGGTGAGTCACAATTGGTCAATGAATGCGCTGACGGGGTCAATTGCGAAGAAGACCAACATCAAGAAAATCGACGTACTACATTTAAGGTGATTGGGAAATAGCCCTAAGAGACTAGCACCACTATCGCTCCCGCTGACCAAATTCCTGAATATTCATGAATCTGAATCGTAATCGCCTGGCGTATTGCTAAAGAGTCAAATTTAAACTCGGGAGGAATTTCGTCCTTGACGCGAATTCCGCTGACTTGACTGTCACCTTCGTTCAATAGCTGTATTCTGTAGAAGAACAATTGGCTGGTTTTTGCCGCGTCTACACTGGCATTCAGTTGCAACCTCCGATCGATCTGGGCATTCAGATTGGTATCAAGGTAGAGTAGGAATGCTGCTAGCATGAATAAATACCCCTTTCTGTTATCTATTATATATTATTCAATAATATATACATATGGCAATAGTTTATGTGAAATCGAGAGTCACATCATTGTCAATATCATGCGGTATTTTCGGAGCTTATTTTTTCAACAAATGTCAGATGCCCTTTATGTTTTGAAGCGATCATTTATCTTGTGGGCAAACAACTCCCATGCCTGAATTTTGTCACCTTCATAGCCATACCCAATTTAGTTTGCTCGATGGTGCCGCCGACATCACTAGTATGATTAAGAAGGCGAAAGCAGACGGTCAGAAAGCTGTGGCAATTACCGATCACGGTAATATGTTCGGAGCATTTAAGTTTTTTCAAGTCGCTAAGAAGGAAGGGATTAAGCCGATCATTGGTTGCGAAGTTTATGTTGTTGAAGATCGACACATACGGGAGTTTCGTGGAGGTAAGCGAGACAAACGCTATCACCAATTGCTGCTGGCGAAAAACAAAGTAGGTTATCACAATCTCAGCCGAATCGTCTCCACTGGTTTTATTGATGGAATGTATAGCCAATGGCCCCGTGTTGACAAGGAGGTGATTCGCCAGCACAGTGAAGGTCTGGTTGCAACAACCTGCTGTATTGGTGCTCAAGTTCCGCAAGCCATCCTATTCAAAGGAGAAGAAGAAGGAGAGCGTGTTTTTAAGGAATGGCTCGAAATATTTGGTCGAGAAAATTACTTTGTGGAGCTCCAGCGGCATGGAATCGAAAACATCGATGATACTGGCCTTTCGCAAGAAGACGTCAATCAGGTTTTGTTGAAGTTTGCCCGTAAGTACGATGTCAAAGTGATTGCTACCAATGACTCACACTACGTGGATCAGTCGGATGCGGAAGCCCATGACATCTTACTTTGCTTGCAAACGGGTGCCGATATCAGTGCGGATAAACGTTTTAAATTTCCCAACGATCAGTTCTGGTTCAAGTCTCAAAGCGAAATGATCGAGATCTTCCAGGATATTCCGGAGGCGATCGATAATACTGCCTTGATCGGTGACATGGTGGAGGAAATGGAATTGGTGCGAGATATTCTCTTGCCCAAGTTTCCATTGCCGCCTGGTTTTACCACCAATGATGAGTTCCTCAGGCATGTAACTTATGAAGGTGCTCAAAAGCGCTACGGTACCATCGATTCAAATTTGGAACAACGCTTAAACTTTGAATTGAGCGTGATCGAAAACATGGGCTTTGCGGGCTATTTTTTGGTAACCCAAGATTTGATTGCCGCCGCCCGAGAACGTGGAGTAATTGTAGGTCCGGGTCGTGGATCAGCTGCCGGATCAGCCGTGGCATACGCTACGAAAATCACAGACATCGATCCCATCGAATACAACCTGCTCTTCGAGCGTTTCCTCAACCCTGAGCGTGTGAGCATGCCGGATATCGATATCGACTTTGATGATGTCGGTCGAAGCAAGGTCATCGATTACGTGGTAGAAAAATACGGACGAAATCAAGTGGCTCAAATCATCACCTATGGTACGATGGCAGCCAAGAGCTCGGTGAAAGATGTGGGGCGTGTTTTGAATTTGCCGCACAGTGAAACCAACAAAATTACGAAAATGATACCCGATGGTCCGGGTGTGAGTTTGAAGAAATCCATTGCGGATGTCAAGGAACTCAAAGACATGACCAAGGAAGATACGCTCGAAGCGCGAACACTGGCCATGGCGCAAATTCTTGAAGGATCGGTTCGCCATCGGGGTATTCACGCCGCGGGTGTCATTATCGCTCCGGATAATTTGCTCAATCACATTCCTGTTTGTACGGTCAAGGATTCGCCGCTGCTAATTACACAGTACGATGGCAAATACGTGGAGTCTGCTGGTATGCTCAAGATGGATTTCTTGGGACTTAAGACGCTGTCCATTCTCAACGATTGTTTGAAAATCATTAAAAAGAAGTCAGGTAAAATCGTTGACTTGGATGAGGTCTCTTTGGAAGATGAAAAGACGTACGAGCTTTTCCAACGTGGTGAAACCATTGCCGTATTCCAATTTGAGTCTCCGGGAATGCAGAAGCACCTCAAATCGCTGAAGCCTTCCAATATAGAAGATCTGATTGCGATGAATGCCCTGTATCGACCGGGTCCGATGGACCAAATTCCGACCTTCGTAAAGCGGAAGCATGGTTTGGAGCCCGTGAAGTATCCGCACCAGTTGTTGGAGGGGATATTGAAGCCGACCTATGGCATCATGGTTTACCAAGAGCAGATTATGCAGGCGGCTCAAATTCTGGGTGATTTTACGTTAGGACAAGCAGATATGCTTCGTCGGGCGATGGGTAAAAAGAAGATGGCAGAGATGGATCGCCAGAAGGTGGTCTTTAAAGAGGGAGCTGCCAAAAAAGGCATTTCCTCGGATGAAGCGGAAGGTATTTTCAACACAATGGCCAAGTTTGCTGAGTATGGTTTCAACCGTTCGCACGCTGCTGCCTATTCCGTAGTGGCTTATCGAACGGCTTATTTGAAAGCACATTATCCAGCAGAATTTATGGCCTCGGTGCTCACGCACAACATGAACGACATCAGCAAGATTAATTTCTTCTTGAGTGAGTGTAACCGAATGGGCTTAACTACGCTCGCACCTTGTGTGAATGAGAGTGAAGCCACCTTTACAGTAACGCAGAAAAATAACATTCGCTTTGGAATGGCCGGGATCAAAGGAGTGGGTGGAGCTGCCGTTGAATGCTTGTTGGAGGAACGAGAAAAAGATGGACCATTCAAAACCATCTTTGACTTGACTACAAGGGTGAATTTGAAGTCGGTCAACAAGAAAAGCTTGGAGAATTTGGCGATGGCGGGAAGCTTTGATAGTTTCGAAAATACACACCGATCTCAATACCTTACTCCAGATTTGCGCGATGGGATGACGGGCGTTGAAAAGGCTGTGCGATATGGTCAAGGCATTCAAAAGGAAGCCAATAGCATGCAGGGTTCGCTGTTTGCCAACACCGATATTGAAGAACAGGTGATGCCACAACTACCGGTTGTAGAGAAGTGGTCGACTTTGGAGAAATTGAATAAGGAAAGAGAGGTGGCCGGTATATTTTTGTCAGGACACCCTTTGCAATCATATGCATTGGAAATTGGGAGTTTTGCGAATTGCAATTTAGAGACCCTCGAGAAGACTAAGTTGCAATCGGTTGCTGTTGCTGTAATCGTAGCTGCGGCTGATATTCGAATGAATAAGAGTGGAAACAAATTTGGAATCTTCACAGTAGAAGACACCAGTGGAACGACTCAATTCGCGCTGTTCCGTGATGACTTCATCAAATTCAGCGGCTACTTTGAAGTGGGAAAACTGATATTTATCAAGGGCAGCTATCAATTGCGATGGAAGTCAGAGGATCAATACGAACTAAAAGTCAAAGATGTGAGCTTGCTTTCGGAATTGAAAAAGCAAGCACGTACCATAATAATTGATGTATCTCTCGATTCCATTAATGATGGTTTTGTGCAAAAAATGACCAACTTGTGCGAAAACAATAAGGGCAAAATGATTGTGACTATAAGAATCAATGATGCTGTAAGCCAAGTACGCATGCACTCAACAAGATTTGCGATTAATCACAGCAGAAAGATGTTTGAGGCACTTGAACAGATACCAGGAATCAGTTATCAATTGAGCAAGTAGTACTGACAGCTCGGCAGTTCTGGAAGGTTTTTGGGATCTTAAGTTGTTTTTTTTGCCAATTAGACAGTGCTGGAAAGCTCTTAAGTTTGATGAATTATTCAATTGTTACTTTGAGTTATATGTTTTAATGAATTGATAATCAAAAGTTTATGACTGATTCTTTTGGAGTGGTTAAACTTTTCCTATTGATTCTTGTTTAATATTTGGAATGTGATTTGACACATACTAATCAACATTGAAAATCAAAATTGTCAAGTAATGGCTTTAGAATTAACGGACAGCAACTTTCAGGAGACAGTTCTAGATAGCGACAAGATCGCTGTTGTAGACTTTTGGGCTCCATGGTGTGGACCTTGTAAAATGATCGGACCGATCATCGAAGAATTGGCAGAGGAGTACAAAGACTCAGCTGTAATTGGTAAGGTGAACATTGACGACAACCAAGAGGTATCGGTAAAGTACCGTGTGAGAAATATCCCTACGGTTCTATTCATAAAGAATGGAGAGGTAGTAGATAAAGCAGTTGGTGCTGTTCCTCGATCAGCATTGGAAGCAAAATTGAAAGCACTACTATAGTAGTAAAAAGTAAGTAAGCAAAACCCCTTTGGTCATCGATCAAGGGGGTTTTTTGATAAGAGCGGTTTGAAACTCATAGATTCTTAGCTCAATTTTCATCCAGTAACTGAGATTGTTCAGAAGCATTCTTGTTAAGACATCCATGTTGATAGCCAATAGTCCCTTAAGATCTGTTCGAAAAGACAACTCCAGAAGTCTTTGAGCGTTAAGTATCCATGCGGCGTTATATTTGCAGATATAATCACTACAACAAAGACAGGCAGTGAACGAAAAGCTCATAAAGTTAGAAGACCTCCACCGATTCGATAATCTCGAAATTTTGGCTCGACAGGTCGTAGAAGGAACCATCATCGGCTTGCACAAGTCTCCTTTCCACGGTTTCTCGGCTGAGTTTGCCGAGCATCGTCTTTGGAATCAAGGGGATCCCGTAAAGAGCATTGATTGGAAGGTCTATGGTCGCACTGATAAGCTGTTCATTAAGCGCTTCGAAGAGGAAACCAACCTGCGTTGCCGTTTAGTGATTGATGTCAGTTCTTCGATGAATTTTCCATTGGATGAGGAGTCGGAAAGGCTGGTTCCTTACAATAAACTCGGCTTTTCGATTGCCTCGGCGGCTTGTTTCATGCACATCTTCAGAAAGCAACGTGATGCCGTTTCTCTGTCGGCTTTTGGTTCGGAAGTCGAAGTTCATACGAAGGCCAAGTCAACAACGGTCCACCACAACTTGCTGATGTCTAAATTGCAACACTTCTTGGAACGCAATCAGCAAAAGGTAGAGACGGGACAGGCAGCTTGTTTGCACGAAATTGCCGAAAATACCCACCGCCGATCTTTGGTGATCGTCTTCAGCGATATGATGTCAACACGAGAATCGGAAGAAGAACTTTTTGGGGCGCTTCAGCATTTGAGACACAACAAACACGAGGTCATCATGTTTCACGTGATCGACAAAAGATTGGAAGTTGAATTCGAATACGATAATCGCCCTTACCATTTTATCGATTTAGAAAGTGGCGAGGAAGTCAAATTGGAATCGAATCGAATCAAAAAGGAATACAAGCAAAAAATGGAACAGCGATTTACCGACTTCCGAGTTCGCTGTGCCCAATATCGAATCGACTTTGTAGCTGCCGATATCAATCAAGATTTCACGCAAATTTTACTCCCATATTTGGCAAAGAGGGGTAAGATGCGTTCTTAAATGACATCATCCTTTTAAGCCAAAGCCATTTCAATCACTATTTTACTGTAGAAGATGCTTGTATTTTGTCCCGCCAAAATCAATCTGGGTTTGTGGGTACTCGAAAAAAGGAAGGATGGTTTTCATAATATCGAAACCATTTTCTACCCCATTCCATTGTTTGATGCTTTGGAAGTCCTTCCTGCCGATGCTTTGTCCATTCATTTACACGGCATCCCCGTTCCTGGAAAAGCTGTCGAAAATCTTTGCTTGCAAGTTTACTTTTTGTTGAAAAGAGAGTTTGACTTGCCACCTCTTGAAATCCATCTACAAAAGAACATTCCGATTGGTGCTGGTTTAGGTGGAGGTTCGTCTGATGGAGCTGGAATGATGCTGCTGTTAAATGATTTGTTTGAATTAGGACTTTCCGAAGCTGAAATGCAAGAACGTATTGGAAGGCTGGGAAGTGATTGTCCGTTCTTCATTCAAAAAAAAACCGTTTTAGCTACGGGTCGTGGAGAACAGATGTCTCCAATAAATTTGGATTTAAGCGGGAAAAAACTATTGTTGGTTTATCCCAATATCCATGTTTCAACTCCTTGGGCCTATGGGCAAATAAAACCAAAAATGCGATCGAATTCTTTGGCTGAAGTATTAAGAAGTAAAAGTGAAAAGTGGCAAACTGAAATGATCAACGATTTTGAGATTCCTGTCGCTAAGCAACATCCGAAAATCAAAGAGCTTGTAGCACTCTTAAAGAAGACTGGTGCTTATTACGCAGCAATGTCGGGCAGTGGCTCCACTGTGTTCGGTTTATACGATGAAATTACCGAAGTGGACTTGACTTTGTTTGAAGGAAAAGAATCAGACACTGAAGGTTGGAGAATTGAATTATTGCCTCTTTAAATTGTATTGCTAGAT
>Ga0114956_1002846_pt1 | contig 13538 bp, 6 predicted proteins | sample MaitaG_FD_87304 | JGI IMG/M metagenome (GOLD analysis project Ga0114956, IMG submission 87304) | Marine algal microbial communities from Maine, USA - Maine_Asex2 metaG | ecosystem: Host-associated > Algae > Red algae > Unclassified | place: Maine, USA | collected 2015-01-05 | reverse complement strand
ACATACATTTCTATATACTAGGACCTTTATCATTCTTTGTTTATGCACTGCTTTTCTGAAAAGATATTCCTGTGCATGAAAAATTAAGTGGCATTAATTTTCCCAGAGATTGTGAAAAAGTCTTAGTCTGTGATTCTTTTATTTTAGATGATTAACCTATAGAATTAGTTACAAATGAAAGCTACAAAATACTTTCTATAGGAGTTTCCTTGTTCCCTTCTTTTTGCCAAATACCTATTAAATCTTTCTACCTTTTACCTGAAATCATTTATAAGCCATTATAACCTGCCCTCGCATCTTTTTCAAAAAATGACTTTTATATACCTCTATGGCCTATGCACCGTTGAACCTTTGACCGTTATACCTTAAAATCAATCCTTTTTTCCTACTTTTAAGAAACTCTTCTACAATGGCACAATACAACTTGACCATCAATGGCACTCAGCATATAGTAGACGCTGAGCCGGATATGCCCATCCTCTGGGTACTCCGAGACAAGCTTAATCTAGTCGGCACCAAATATGGTTGTGGCATAGCTCAATGTGGCGCCTGCACTATTCATGTAAATGGAGAAATGACCAGATCTTGTGTAGCACCAATATCATCCATCGGTGACAAAAAAATAACAACCATAGAAGGATTGGACGGAGCAGCCAAGCATCCTCTACAAGAAGCGTGGCGAGAACATGATGTTCCACAATGTGGCTACTGCCAAGCAGGCCAAATCATGTCAGCCGCAGTACTCTTGGAAAATAACAAAGCCCCTTCCGACTCAGACATCGATGATCACATGCAGGGAAACATATGTAGATGTGGCACTTATCTCAGAATCAAAGCAGCCATCAAAACAGCAGCCAAAAAAACTTAACCAATGACAACACAACATAAATCCAGAAGAAATTTTATTAAGATTGTGACTGCAGCGGGAGGTGGACTCCTGGTAGGTTTTAATTTCTTGGCTTGCAAATCTGACAAACCAATCACTACACCTTCCAAGGCTATGCCGACCAGTTGGACTGGGTTCGATGCTTATATTAAGATAGGAGATACGGGTCTGGTAAGCATCTATTCTCAAAATCCTGAGATTGGGCAAAATATCAAAACAAGTATGCCCATGATCGTGGCAGAAGAACTCGATGTAGCATGGAGAGATGTCGTAGTGGAACAAGCGCCACTCAATACAGAATGGTACGAAAGACAAGTGGCGGGCGGTAGTCAATCCATAAGACAAGGCTGGGAAACTCTACGTAAAGCGGGAGCAACAGTCAGACAATTATTAATGGAGACTGCTGCAGAACAATGGGATTGTGAAGTTAAAAATATTTCCGTGTTTGAAGGTGTCATCTCACATCCAGATGGCAGAACCGTCGGATATGGTGACTTGGCTACAAGTGCGGCTGAAAAATCCATGCCGGATGACAAAGAAGACATACCCTTGAAAGATCCAAAGGACTTTAAGATTATCGGGAAGAGCAAAAAAAATGTAGACTTGGAAGGCATCCTCACAGGCAAGCCTCTCTTTGGCCTAGATTATACTAGAGCAGGTATGGCATATGCTAACGTACTACGTCCACCCGCTTTTGGCAAGAAGTTAGTTTCTTTTGATGACTCAGCAACTAGGAAAGTTTCTGGTGTTACAGCTGTCATCAAATTCGGAGATAAGATTGCGGTACTTGCTACAGACACTTGGTCGGCAATCAAAGGTAAGAAAGCACTGAAAGTAGAGTGGGCACAAAAAGACAAAGCAGAAGATACTACCTATCATTCCCAGATACTTAAAGAACATCTGGAGAAAAAAGCAGCTAAGCCGCGAAGAGTGGATGGGGATGTAGATAAAGCTTTTAAAGAAGCAGATGAAATCGTAGAAAAAATTTACGAAGCACCGTTCCTCCCGCATGCTTGTATGGAACCTATGAATTTCTTTGCGGATGTTACTCCAGAAAAAGTAGAACTGGTCGGCCCTATCCAAACTCCTAAGTGGACTGAAGAAAAGGTTGCTAAAAAATTAGGCAGAAAACTGGAGGAAATCACCATCGACATGACCAGAATGGGTGGTGGTTTTGGCAGGAGACTCTATGGTGATGATTTTGTATTGGAAGCTGCGGAGATTTCACATTTATCCAAAAAACCTATAAAGTTAACGTTCACTAGAGAGGATGATATGCTTGCAGGTATCTATAGACCAGCTTCTGCCTATAAATTCAAAGTCGGTATAAAAGGCAACAAGATTACAGCTTATCACCTGACCGAGGCATGCTTCAATGGACAAATGTTCGGCACTATGCCAAGCAATTTCCCTTGTGGAGCCATCCCTAATTATAGAGTCGATAGCCACAAGATCGAAAGCAACATCACTACAGGTGCCTGGAGAGCACCTTATGCTAATTTTCTGGCCTATGCGGAGCAGGCATTTCTGGATGAGTTGGCAGGCTACTTAGGAAAAGATCCCGTTGACTTCCGATTAGAATTATTTCAACAAGCAAAAGAAAATCCTGTAGGTGAGGACCACAATTACGAAATAGATAAATACATCCGTGTCATCAAACTCGCAGCAGAAAAATCCAATTGGGGTAAAGCGAAGGCTGGAACCCATCTGGGTTTCAGCGCCTACTTTTCGCATAACACCTATGTAGCTGAAGTCGCAGAGGTGACGATAGAAGACCAGCTGCCTGTTGTCAAAAAAATCACTTGTGCTGTGGATTGTGGGATAGTCATCAATCCTATTGCGGCTTTAAACCAGATCGAAGGGGGCATCATTGATGGCATAGGACATGCGATGTATGGAGACTTCAGTTTTGAGGCAGGCCAAACTCAGTCAAGTAACTTTCATCAGTATCGTTTACTGCGGATGTCAGAAGCACCAGAAATTGAGGTGCACTTTGTGGACAGCAATAATGATCCTACTGGTCTAGGAGAGCCCACTCTTCCGCCTGCTGGAGGCGCAATAGCTAATGCTGTCTTTGCTGCGACCAAACAAAGAATGTACAGTCAACCTTTTATCAAGCATATTGAAAAAGCAGGCTAACTAAAGCTCTACCCTAATAAACCAACTGGATGAAAGTGTCCTTCAAAAAAATGCTGAAGAATCCCTGACTACCTACCTTTAATTTTCACAAGATCAATCCATTAGGCCTTAGCACTATTTCCAATTGTTTCATTTTCATTATTGTCAATGCGGCGCTACAGCTCAGAATTTCACAATAATTAAATTTAATAGAAGGCCTTAAACTCCTTGAATTACTAAAAAGTCTAACTAGTAAATTAAGTTCAATCCACTACGCCTTCCACCTCAACTCCAGCATATCGTCCTTTAGCCAAGACATCTCTGAGTGCCAGCATCGTATCTCTAGGCCCGACACTTATGGCCATATTGATGATCCAATCGGGGATTTTGCCACCGATGTCTGCCCTGATGTAATACTCCACTGCAATTTCCTTATCCGCTATCGGGGTCAAAATATAAGAGGCGGTAAGCGCAGGCATTCTAACATATGAGGAATAATCAGGTAGCCTATCTGGGAAGGCTTTGTAATCAATTTCGATAACTTTGGTTACAGGATCTTGGATTCTCTTGTACTCTATTATTGCATCTCTGTCCTTGGCAGGGAAAGGAAAATCTGTAGCAATATAGAAATAGAAGTGTTCAGGGCTTATTTGCTCCAGCTTTTTTGAATCCTTGGTATTTTTGATCCAATTCTCTTGTAACTCAAAATCCTCCAAGGCCGCAATCATTTCTTTCAAGCTCGTCTTCAGAGTAGTATTTATCCTGACATCTTTTATGGGGATGCCATCCACTTTTCGAGTGTATACGGCAACACCATCGCTATTTTCATGAAGCTTCCATTCTTGCGCCATACCCAAGGCACTTACAAGAGTTAATAGAAGAATTAGAATGACCTTTAGTTGTTCTTCAGACCGCATTGATTGGATTATTTGTCCATTAAATTTTCTGTAAAATGCTCCTTCCTTTTTCCCTCAGCTGTTGCCCTTTGATTGTAAGCACGAGATTGCCCTTTGGGAATTGAAAGTGATTTCCAATCTTCTTTGCATAGCATTCTGGAAATAAAAACCAGTTGCCCCACGTGATAGGCATAATGTGCCAGCTGCCGCTGCAAGGCCTCATCTATGGTATGTCCTTTACTCCTTATGTAAACGAGTTGTCCCTTATTCTCTTCTGTAATCGTCTCCAAAGCAGCAAACAGACAAGTCCACCCCTGCTCCCACAGAGTCATCACTTCTGAGCTACTCTTCACATACAATTCAAATTCCTGCTCTCTATTTCTACTTTCCTTTTCTCCATCACTGGTCAAGAAATCTGTCCACCTAGACAGCATATTACCATATAAATGCTGCACGGTAATCGCAATGGAATTACTTTCTGGGCCTGGGGCCCAAAAATATTGATCCTCGGCCGTAAGTTGACCTAAGGCCTTGTATCCAAGTTGCTGATAATAAAGAAAGAGCTGATTATAAGAATGCACTGAAGGTATCATAGGCTTGCCGGTTCTAATCTTACAAGTTCTGTGAGTTTTAGGGTTTTGATCGTTTCGGTTTTGTAACAGGCATACCACTCATTAGCCTCAGTCATATTTGCCATTGCCAGCTCTGCCTTTTGTGCGACTGCTTTGGATTCCCAATAGACAATATCAGTATAAGAACCTTCTGCATTGGAATGTATTTCCCACTTGACGAAACCTGGCTGAGCCTGCATCCAAGAGTCTATGATTTTACTAGCTACTTTGAATAAGTGCTGCTCTGTAACCCCGTCAGCGAGCTGATAACTGATGATGTCTTTGTACATATTGCTGTTATTGACCTACAAGATACCGCAGTAATTCCTAGGAGTTGACATCTTAACATTTTCTTCAAACTTTATCGGTAGGTCCTCTCGGAGTTGCCCTGTGTTTATTATGAAGCGTCAAATTACTTTAGCTATAAAAGACTCAACCTGTCCATTTCTTTTCACGAACAAGTCTGACTGAAGGAATCCTTTGTTTATATTATTGTTGTGATTAATTCAGATGGCGAGACCTGTACAGTCGGATATAAAGATGAATTGAAAGAACTAAAATATCTTGCAAGGGAGAAGGAGCTGAGAGAGGAGAACGATCCAATTGTTTTAGATTAATCTATCCTGTGAGCTATACTCATGAAGATGCTACGACAATCACAGCAGAAAGTCAATTTGAAATAAAAGCTTCCATAAAAGAATTTAAATAAGATAATCCTGATCTGTCAGAAAAACCTGTTTTACAATTCCCTGTAGAAATAACAAATTCTAACGAAGAAATTGTAACGGTAGAAGATGCAGCTGCTCTGGATCTCATCAAGTAAGAATGCCCAGATAGAGGAAGAAGAATTCTAAAGGCGGCAAATAAATATGAAATTGGTTTTATAGTGATAGTGGTAAACTCTCATCACCGCTTCGGTGATGAGGGTTTCCTTATCTACCTCAACAAAGTTATTGTCCCACTCACCTGTTCCGCTTTCTCCCCACCCAGCTGCATCACATACACATAAACACCTTGATCTACCTCTGCTCCATTATAAGTGCCATCCCACCAGCCTGTAAAAGTCAGCGGATTAATATTCTCTGCATCATAGATCAAATTCCCCCATCTATCATAAATACGGAAAGACTCGATCAGAAAATTACTCGCCTCAGGCACCCCTAACTTGAAAGAACTATCCTCTCCATCCGCATGAGGATTGAAGGCAGTGGGAATATAAATCGTACAGTCCTCTTTCCTGATCACTATCATCTCTGTTATACTACAACCCACCTCATCTGTGACTGTCAGCGTATATTGCCCCTCAGGTATGCCCAAAGAAATATCCAAAACCTCTCCCGCACCATCCATCAGCGCATAAGTCAATTCTCCTGTGCCACCACTCGGTGAAAATTGTACTTGACCTAAAATATCTCCACAGAACAATTGCTCAGTTATCAACTCTGCAAATCCAACCGCAGGGGTCGATGGGATTTCTATCTGTGCACTGGACATACAACCTATGGAATCTGTCACCACCACTGTAACCATCCCCGCTTCCAAGTTTGTATAATTAGTCTCCTCAGAGAATTCTCCTCCATCCACTCCATAAGTCAAAGGCCCGTAACCTTCCGTGCCCACTATCGACAGGCCACCCACTGGCTCTTCACAAAGGGCAGCAGTGATATCCTCAATGGATATCTCAGGAATGCCATAGTTCACCATTTCTATCGCCACCGTGTCCAGACAATTATCGGCATCTTGCAGGTAGAAAACATACTCACCTTCTTCCAGATTATTCAATTCTGATATCGTACTGTAGATGCCATCCTCTCCTGCAAATTCTGCACCTCCTCCTCCACCTGTCGCAGCGAGAACAATACTGCCCAGCTCACCACATACACCTGACGTCACTTCCACTGACAAGACAACCAGCTCGCTGATGTCGATATTCAGATCAGTGCTGTCGAGGCAATCATCAAAATCCTGCACATATGCAAAATATTCTCCTGCTGGCAAGGTGTCAAACATACCATTGTCGGAACTCAATGAATCCAAACCGTAAGTGTAAGGCCCATTGCCGGACAACACATCCAGATCCACTGACCCGTTATTCTCTCCACAACTCGTATCATCATAATCCCCTATCAATAATTGTGGTGCCGTGCTCGCTCCTATAATGAATTCTATCGTATCAGCACAACCCGCGGACTGCACATAATAATTGTAATCTCCAGCAGACAAGTCTTCAAAGTTCATCTCTGAATCATACGCCACCCCGTCCAGACTGAATTCACTTGGATCACCAGAAACATCAGTTATTTCTATTGATCCATTATTCTTATCACAGGTCGTGGAATCCACTTCATAACTCAATATGGCGACGGGTACACTTGGCAGTAATTCCACTTCCAAAGTATCAGTACAGCCTTTATCATCCATTACCTCAACTATATAAGTGGCAGGAGGCATATTCACATTCAATAATAAACTGGCTGATTGTCCATTGATCAAAATATCCGTCACACTGCCAGGGTCATTGACTTGCACCGCAATACTTCCATTATCCAGACCGCATGATGGCTGAGTCACTAAAGTATCAGTGAATAATATTCCCTCGCTGTCATCAATAATCACGCTTATTGAATCTTGACAGCCATTAGCATCTGTCACTAGAATACTGTAATCGCCGCCAGCTAATCCATCATAAGATAAATTATCAGTAGGTGCTCCACCATTTATGGATACATTTACATTTCCCACACCACCTTGAATTTCTAGTAAAACAGATCCATTATCCTTGCCGCAGATAGAAGATGTTACGCTGAGTGTATCTAAAGACAAATCCGTATCATTATTAAGTAATACCAGTTTTTGTAAAATACAATTGGTATCAGCCTTAAGCCTCATACTGATGATGTAGGCATTAGCTTCTAGGTCAATGAATAAATTATTGTCCGTATATGCACCGCCATTGATCGAGTAAGAATAATCCTCGACAACACTAGGCGGAATCACTGTCAGACTTCCATTGTCTTCACCACAAGTAGCACGGACTTCCTCAACGTCAAAGCTTTCATCATCCAGATTCTCTATGGTGAACTCTCCCAAATATATTGTACAGCCATCCAGATAAGCTCTAGCCCATAGTGAATAAGTCCCAGGTGCCAAATTCTCAAAGTCATCAGCTTGATAAATAATGCCATCCAAGGAATACTCCGCATAAAATGGAACCAATATCAAAGGATCGATATAACCCGTATATTCTATTTCTATAGAACCATTATCCAACCCACAAGTCGCATCCACAGTCGTAACCGTATAACTAGCCAAGTTGCTCTTCACCGCCTTATTGATACCAATATCCGAGGCAGATCCCTCATAGGCTACTCCCAGATCTGTTCCTGCCTCTTTGAGTGGACTTGAATCACCGATAATCTTACATCGTGCCACTGATGGATTTAGAAAAATCGGATTTATATCTGTTGTATCTCTATCAGGAAATAGGACAGTCGTGTTAAAGCTGTTAGGTATGAAAAAGGGGGAAAGATTGGAATTATATGCAGTTAATGCAATATCTCCGGAAGCTTCTACCAGTCTGATGGAAAATGGGTTGTTGCTATCGCCACTCCAGATATTAGAATTATAAAGGTCAACATTTAAAGCACTATTAGCCTGGACTAAATATGCTAATCCGTTCCACCACCTATCACTCAGGCTTCTATTCATTGTAGTATTCAATACTCTCCAGTCGGCTTGTGCGCCCTGAGAAATAACACTTCTTATGACACCTTGTCCAGTCCCCGAACCATTGCCTTCTTCAGTGATATGAGAAAAGGAACAGTTCAAGATTTCCGTTTGATTATTCTGAATACCATATAGATCAATATCTATATCCCCAGAATTCTCGTAGAAATCACAATTGTAAAAACTGAAATGGCTCTCTCCAGAACGATGTGTGAGATAAACAGCTCCATTCAAGTTTCCGGATTCACTCATATTTATTCCATCCATAATAAAAGCACACCATTGTACACCAACATCGGAATTTATACTTAGAACACTGTTTATGTCTGAGCCATTGATCCATAAGCTTTCATAAGTAAACGGATCATATTCTGTAAATCCAGCATTCCATCCGCCTTGTAGCATAATACCATAAGCATTATTATTGCCCGTGACTTCGTGCACATAGCTATACTCACCTTCTTGCATCTTTATACAAATGGCTTCATTAAAGCCTTCATTGAATAAATCTATGAATTCTGTTTCAGTTGTTTGAGGTGTGACTTCAATCTGACGTGGTTGTTCTTCGTCATATAAGTCTGTCTGTAATTGATATTCGAAAAGATTCATGACTTGATCTCCATCTGGATCACAGAAGGCGTCTCTTGGGTCACATTCATCCAGACCATTAGCGATCTCCCAGGCATTGGGCATGCCGTCGTTGTCTGAGTCTTCTAGGGCGGGATCGCATTGAGGTCCGCAGTTATCCTCTAGAATGACCTTCTGCTGAAAGTGGGCACAGTTATCTGCTGTACGGATATAAATGATATATTCTCCCTCTGACAATTCCGTAAAAACAGGACTCACACGAATATCACTCACAAAGTCATCTAAAGAAAATTCTAAAGTTTTATTCGTCAACTTCAAGGAAAGCGAAATCTCTCCGTCAGATGCCATGCAACTTGGTGAAATAGTATCGATCCGCTCCACTAGCCTAATGGCGCTGTAAGCAAACTGGTTGACACCTATGTCTGGTGCAGCGCCCTCATAAGGTAGGCCATTATTCACACCACTATTATTAGCAGGGCTTTGATCTTCTAAAGTATAATGCGGAAGTGATTCTTGTCCGAACATTGGATCACCAAAGACAACACCTGCATCTTCTACCACGCTATTCTCAACCCGTCCTCCACTATCATTTAGATTGTAAGGAGAGAGATAGCTTGCACTCACTTCCATATTTAAAAAATTACCTCCAATATCTGCATTACTTACTCTATTTTGATCATACGAAAAAGCGGAGGGATTTCCTTCCCAGAGAATAGCGTTCTCTATATCAAGGTCCAACTGACTCATAAAACTGACTGTGGAATTTATTGCTGTTAGATTAAAACCACCTGACCTAAAGTCAGTAAAAACTGAGTTCTTTATATATGCTCTCAGAGTAGAATTACTTCTAGCTGTTATAAGAACCGGCCGCGTATTTATTATAGAACTATTGATAAGGTGAAAATTCATATCTAAGGAATTACCTGTACTAGATATGCTTATCCAACTAGTGGAATTTGGCTCTGTAATACTTGAGTTACTTATTGCGGTGAATGATTCTGTATACTCAGAGCGATAATCTATCATCATGTCAATTAACTCCAAGCCATCTACTATCGCTGTTACTCTGTCATATGATGACGGATCCAAGGTGAATTGAGGATTTATATTTATAAAATTTTTGGTGCCAGAAGTAGAATTAAAAATCGTTCGGTGGATAAATGGATCGTAGTTGCAAAAATCTTTATCCCAACCACCTTGCATCATAAAGCGTATGTTAGTCCTATCTGACGGTATGAATCCACCACTAGTCAGATCGAAGTCTGAATAGGTGCCTGCCTGTAACCTGACGACTATGGCTTCAAAGATGCTACTATCTATCAGGATCTCTTTTAAAGTCTCCGGTGTTATTGTGTTGCTCACATTGAATATGCGTGGTGAGCCAGATGCATGTGGATCCGTATTTAGCATATATTCATATAAGTTCCAGACTTGATCTCCGTCAATATCACAAAAGGCATCTACTGGATCACACTCATCCAGACCGTTAGCTCTCTCCCAGACGTTAGGCATACCGTCGTTGTCGGAGTCTTCAAGAGTAGGGTCACAAGGATCTGGTGGGCAACTATCATCTAAGATCACCTTCTGTTGAAAGTGGGCACAGTTATCTGATGTTCGGATATAAATGATATATTCTCCCGCTGACAAATCAGTAAAAACAGGACTTACACGAACATCACTTACAAAATCATCTAGAGAAAATTCTAAAGTTTTATTTGTGGACTTTAAGGTAAGCGAAATTTCTCCGTCAGATGCCATGCAACTCGGCGAAATCGTATCGATTCGCTCCACCAGCCTGATGGCGCTGTAAGCAAAAGTATTCACACCAATATCAGGAGCTGATCCCTCGTAGGGCAAACCATTGACCTGAGCTGCAGCCTTGGCGGGACTTGTATTAGAAAGCGTAAAGTGAGGTAGAGTAGTCATGTCAAAAACTGGATCGTCGAAAAATACATTATTGTTATCTTCCATGTCTATGACCAGTCTTCCTCCTCCATCATCTATTTTATATGGGGATAGATAACTATTGCTTATTCCTACGTCTAAAGAATTATCTCCGATATTATCTTGAGCTCTTGTTTGGATAGATAAGGAAGAAGCGGCAGAATCACCATCCCATAAAATAGAATTATCAATTATCAGATCCATTGTACTTTGCCTATCTATCATAAGTCTTATCGCATGTCGTTCATCAGTTGCAAATCCACGATAATCCGTGATGACGCTATTCTTTATATGTGCTTCCATAGGTGATGCAGAGGAGACACCTAACAAAAAAGGTCTGCTATTTAACAGAGAACTATTTATCATAAAAAAAGATTGTTCCACATCATTAAGTGGTGCCAGATTAGTACTTGCACTTAACCAACCCGTAGTATTAGGAATACTAATACTTGAATTACTAATACAAGTCTTAGTGTCCTGAAATTTGGATAGGAAATAAACTTTAAAATCAAAAATCTCGATGCCATCAAAGACTATAGAACAAGAACCCTCAGTAATCACCGATGTTGTTATTCCTATAAATTGGTCAGTGCCACTAACTGGTCTAAAAATTGTTCTTCTTAGGTATGGGTCATAATCACTGTAGGTACTATCCCAACCGCCTTGTACCATGAATCTATAATCAGATCCATCATTAGGTATAAAGCTAAAACCTAAAGCGACATCTTCATAAGTTCCTGATTGCATTCTGACAGCTACAGGCTGAGTGCTCGCAGAGTTGAGAATAAGATCTTGGAGGCCCTCAGAATCAATATTCGCTGGTGCATTTAAAATGAGTGGTGAGCCATATAGATTGGGGTCAGATTGTAGGATGTACTCGTGAAGGTTCCAGACTTGATCGCCGTCATTGTCACAGAAGGCATCTACTGGATCACATTCATCTAATCCGTTAGCATTCTCCCAGACATTGGGCATGCCATCATTGTCGGAATCTTCTAAAGTCAGATCACAGTTGTCGCTGCATACTAGCTCAAAGCTATAATCAAAATATCTGCAATCAAGCTTGTCGATTACAGATAGATTATATTCGCCTTCAGGCAGATTCAGGAATTCTGACTGATCTTGGTAAGGCATTCCATTTAAAGAAAATTGCAACTCAGGATCAATTGCGCCTATAATATTTAAAATAATTGAGCCATTACTTTCGCTACATGTTGGGTCAATTATTTGTAAATCCAATTCAAATTCAAAAGAATTAATAACAGCATTCATGCCTAAATCAGGCTGCTCTCCGATAAAACCAATTCCGAGATCTGTTCCTTTTCCTGAGAATGGACTATTGCTTTGAAGTCCTAATCTTTTATTATTCCTTAGTACAAACAAGGGGTCAAGGCTTGTTATATCTTGGTCAGGTTCATTGACTATATAGTTGCCGCCACTAGGCAAGGTAAACTGCGAGATATTAGAATTATATAAATTTACCGTAATAGATTCATTATCATTCTCATTTGTAGAAATGGCATTAGATAAAGCTTCATTTTCACTCCAAATAATTGAATTATAGACATCAGCTACAATAGACCCATCCCTAGCCTGTAAGAATAGTCCATTCCAAGTGTTAGAATCATTTTCTCTATGTATTGAAGTATTTAGTATGCGTAAATCACAACTCGAAGATGATGCATTCACATAGAAAATTCCATCATCTACACCAGAATTAAGTACGGTGCCTTCACTATCAATAAAGGAACAATTTATTATCTCAATATTATTTTGAGTTTGATTATTATAAGATGTAATACCTATTCCTCCACCAAATTCATAAAAAGTACTGTTGTAAAAACTAAAATAAGAATTGCCTGCACGATGCTGAAACGAAATTGAAGAACCTCTATTCCCGTCTCCTAATACATTCATTCCATCAAAAATAAAGGCACCATGCCTTGAGCTAGTAACAGCACTTATATATATAGCATATCGATTTAGCTCATTTACATTCCATCTCGTTTCTTGGGAAAAGGGTTTATAGTTTTCGAAGGAAGCATCCCATCCCCCCTGCAGCATGATCCTGTAAGACTCGGTTATAAAATCTGTCCTATCATAAAAAAAATCATAATCTCCTTCTTGTAAACGGATACAGATTGCTTCATTAAATCCTTGATTCATTATACCTTCAAACTCTGCTTGTGTTATTTGAGGCGTGACCTGAATAATCCTTGGCTCAGAAGCATTATAAATACTGGTTTCAAGTTGGAACTCAAATAGATTAATGATCTGATCACAATCGGGATCATGGAAAGCATCTGTGGGATCGGATGGATTTAAATTATTCGTCATCTCCCAAGCATCTGGCATCCCATCATTGTCTTGATCTTGGGCATTTGCTAGTACTGGTAAATATAAATAAATAGTAAGTACTAGAAGGATTCTAAGAGCACATAAGAAATTTACCATACCACTATTATTTTAACCAAAATAAGAAAGATTCAACGATAGGCAAAATAGCCTACAATCATTATCTCCTATATACCTATTTGCTAAAAAGACAAAATAGTTGCATTCAACCTTAATAAAGTCATATCACTTAATCTGCGCAACCTCCTATTATTTTGTTTTCAAGAAACTTTTTTAGAATTTTTAGAGGGACGTCGATGTCTTCGCTAGCATAAAGATGTGCGTCAATTGGTCGATAACTTAGGTCTAATTTATATCGAATTCATAGTGCAATTTGGTTTAGCCCATCTCATTTTCTTGTAACCTGTTTTTATT
>Ga0114956_1002843_pt1 | contig 13541 bp, 8 predicted proteins | sample MaitaG_FD_87304 | JGI IMG/M metagenome (GOLD analysis project Ga0114956, IMG submission 87304) | Marine algal microbial communities from Maine, USA - Maine_Asex2 metaG | ecosystem: Host-associated > Algae > Red algae > Unclassified | place: Maine, USA | collected 2015-01-05 | reverse complement strand
CCGAAGAAGTCGTCTTCGAAGGCGAACTGGTTGAACGAGAACCACCACGGCACCCAGATGCCGAAGGTGTACTCGGGCCAGCTCGGCGGCGAGTAGCTGGTGGCGTTGCCGTTGACGCTCCACTCGACCGGCGACGCACCAATGGCGCCGCCCGCGAAATAGTCGGCCTGCGCGTCGACGGTGAAGGGATCACCAGTCAGATAGGGCCCGGCGTTTGCGACTTCGGCCATGACCTCGAAATCAGGGCGACGGAACTCTTGCACCGGCAGCTCGTGCCACGCGTTGGCGTTCCCGGCGCCTCGGAAGGCGTTGGTGCTGAACTGCACACCCGCGCTGCCCAGCGTGATGTCCGCAGGGATCTTGAGTGCGAAGTCGAAACCGCCCTGTGCGCTCAGGTCGACTTCACCCGATCCGATTTCGTTGCCGAATGCATCGTTGGCGATCCAGGTGACCGTGCCGCCGGCAGGCGGCAGGGACAGGTCGGCTGGCACCTCGACGTCGGCTTGTCGGACCCAGCCCTTCAGCTGCGCGGTTTCGCCTGGCTTGTACAGGCCGCGATCGTCGAGGATGTACCAGCGAAGCTGATCGTTGCGATTGAAACGCTCGGCCCAGAACTCGCCGATCAACGCAACGTCGCCATTGGACTCGGCCAGCATGCCTCGACTGCGATTGGCGAGATCGACGCGGGCCAGGCCATCGTCATCGGTGGTGGCCGTGCCGCCACCAATGACCTCGACGCGTACTCCGCCGACCGCTTCACCGGTTGCCAGGTCGGTGACCCGGGCAACCGCCTGCTCATTGTCGGTGACGGCGTCCAGAGCAAGTTTGGTGTTCTGCACCCATACCGCAAACGGCTCATTGCGGAAGTCGTCGGGATCGCGACGGGTCGGACCCACAACGACCACCAGATGCGAGCTGGTTCCGAGCGCCTCGGACAAATCGATCGCGGCCTCGGCGAAGGTGTTCTCCTGGCCGCCCACCGTGACTCGGAACTCAGAAACGACGGGCCAGTCCAGGCGAGACTCGTCGCGACTGATCTCCCACTGGTTCTCCAGGAAGGTCTGCCAGTCGTTGGTCGGGTCGACCTCGTACACCGTGACGTCGAGTTCATCGTTGTTGATCGACGTCACGTTCAAGCGCCCATCATCAACGATGGGATCGAGCGTGATCAGCGAACGGTTCGGCCGGAACAACGCTGGCCGGGCGTCGCCCACCCGAAACTCTTCGGTGACGGCTTCGCCGAGTTCCTGCCCGTAGATGTCGGTCAGGTCTGCGGCAATCGTCACGGTGTAGTCGGTTTGCCCTGCGGTCAGGCCCTGCACCGTGATCTGGTTCCAGCTCACGCTGATCTGCATGCCCGGAATCGCCGGCTCGACGGTGAGTATCTCTGCGGTGAAGATGTCGGTATCGATGGGGTTCGACATCTCGATGCGGAAGGGGCTGGCGGGCCGGCACCCATCGCCGAAGCCGCAGGTGGCATCGATGATCTCGAACGGCCCGTAGGTACGCCCGGAGTGCGTGCTGACATCGGGTGATGTCTCGTGGCCTTCGGCCGAGGGCACATCGGGGCCGATGTCGAGGCGGATCTCTGCATCGGTCGGGAGCGGCTCGACCGGGCGGATGGCGACCCAGCGTTCGGGCAGTGCGTTCTCTGCCAGGCTCGCAATCTGGGTGTCCTCGTTGACCTCGTCGCCGGTTGCAAGCCGGATGGCGATGTCGCTGCCGTCGGCCGATAGATCGACGGCGCCCAAGACGGCTTCGGGATTTACTCGCTGGTCGAACCGGATGAAGAAGATCTGTTCGGTCGCCAGCGAGCTGTTCATGGGCGTGACCGACTCGACCTGAGGGGTGGGCGTCGAGAACTCGAACTCGACCGCGCTCTCGAGTGCGGCGCCGGTGGCCGACTGGGTGCCAGCGGGAATGGACACGACGTAGTTGGTCGCGGCCGGGATGCGGTCGATGGCGTCGCCCTCGTACTCGAAGCGTACGGTTTTCGTACCGAGCCAGATCCAACGACCCGGCATCTCGGGTGTGATCGTGATGGGAATGTCGGCCGCTTCGACTTGCGACACGGTCGACAACGCCACCATGGGTTCGGTGAACGTCACCGAGATGAACGGCGCCAGATCCACGGGGCCTTCGGGTTGGAAGCGCACTACTTCGAGAGGTCCAGAAGTGATTTCGGGTGCTTCGTCATCGACAGGCGGAGGGAACTGCTGGTCGACCGTGGCGCCGGGAACAGGGCGAGGGCGGGTGTCAGGTGGCCGTTTGAAGTCGACCTGGTCGTCGGCTTGGGCCTGTAGATCTGGCAGTCGATTCAACAACCTACCGACGTCGTCGGAGTCGAGCGGGTCGCCCGGCACCGTCGTTTCACGATCGGCGACATCACCCTCGCTGCCGTCGGCATTGTCGAGCGTGATGATGACTTCGGTGTCACTGGACTGTCCCCCGAAATCGTCGATGCTCACGGTCACTCCTTGGGTGGCGGTCTCGCTGGCGCCTCCGCCAGATGTTGCTTCGGTGTCCTGGCCGCTGTCGCTCTGATTGTCGGTATTCGGATCTGTATTGGCGCCGGTTTCGGCGTCTGGATCACTGGTGCAGGCGGTGGCGAACAGCGCGATAATCACGAGCGCAGCAAGAATCATCGGGAGCTTTGACGAAGACTTCATGTACCTCAGACGTCCTGAGCAGGGGAAATAGTTCCCAGAATCTCAGAATTCTCTCATGAATCCACCTCGGGTGGAGGCGTTTGGCATGGAGGGGCGGAATCCTGGCTTCTGGCTCGTAACCTATTGGGCTGGCCCCATCAGCTTCGGGCTTACTGGTTCTAGGCTCGATTTTCGAGCACAGCGTACGGAGACACCGTGAAGACTTTCACCCCAAAACCAAGCGATATCGAGCGCGAATGGTTCGTCGTCGATGCCGAAGGCCTGATCCTGGGTCGTATGGCCACCGAGGTCGCCCGCGTGCTGCGCGGCAAGCACAAGCCGATCTTCGCACCTCACACCGACACCGGAGATCACGTGATCGTGATCAATGCCGACAAGGTCGTTCTCACCGGTAACAAGTTGACCGACAAGAAGGTCTACCGCCACTCGGGTTACCCGGGCGGTCTCAAGACCCGTGCCTACGGCGATCTTCTCAACGAGAAGCCAGCCGATACGGTGCGCAAGTCGATCACCGGCATGTTGCCAAAGAATCGTTTGGGCGCCCAGATGGCGACCAAGCTCAAGGTCTACGCAGGTGCCGAGCACCCGCACACCGCGCAGAAGCCCACCGAGATGGTGCTCGACAAAGCCCGCGCTGCGGGCTGAAGCCAAGAACAAGGTCTGAGGAGCTAGCTCATGTCATTTCTCGTACAAGCAACTGGTCGCCGCAAGCGTGCCGTCGCTCGCGTTCGTCTGCTTCCCGGCGACGGCAACGTGATCATCAACGGCAAGAGCGGTGCCGACTACTTCCCGCAGGCAGCAGTGCGCAACGCCGCACTCCAGCCGTTCGCCGTGGCCGAAGCAACGGGCATGTACGACGTGCACGTCTCGATCGAAGGCGGTGGCATCTCGGGTCAGGCCGGTGCGCTGCGTCTGGGTATTGCCCGCGGTCTGGTCGAACTCGATCCCGAGCGACGCGACGTTCTGAAGAAGGCCGGCCATCTGCGCCGCGATCCTCGTAAGAAGGAAAGCAAGAAATACGGCCTCAAGAAGGCCCGTAAGGCGCCGCAGTACTCAAAGCGTTAATCGCTGGGCCAGATCGTTATGGCCACCATTAAGTTCGGCACCGACGGAGTCCGCGGACGCGCGTACCAAGATGTATCGCTGGCAGACGCGTTCTTGATCGGACGCGCTGCCGCCGACGTCTTCGGCGGCACCCACGCAGTTGTCGGACGCGACACCCGCGAGTCCGGGCCGGCTCTGACGTCGGCACTCGCAGCGGGGCTGGCTGCTGGTGGCGTGACCACTTACGACCTGGGCGTTGCCCCCACGCCCGCAATTGCGTTCGTCGCCGGTGAGCGGGGTGCGGTGGGCGCAGTCGTCTCGGCGTCGCACAACCCGTGGTTCGACAACGGCATCAAACTGTTCGGTCCCGATGGATCAAAGCTGAGCAATGCCGACCAAGCGGCGGTCGAAGCCCGTTTGTCCGCGCTCGAGTCGCCCGCCGCTGCGCTGATCGAGGCGAGCTCTGACCAGGTTCTCGAACCCATCGAAAGCGACGTCGGCCACTGGGTGCGACAGGTGCAGAGTTCGGCAGAGATCGATCTCGACGGTTTACACGTCGTGGTCGACTGCGCACACGGCGCCGCAAGCCATGTTGCCGCGCCTGCGCTGGCCGATCTCGGAGCGCAGGTCACGGCGTTGTTCAACCAGCCCAACGGCCGCAACATCAACGAGTCGTGCGGTTCGACCCATCCCCAGGCACTCGCCGACGCAGTGGTGGCGGCGCGTGCCGACATTGGTCTGGCACTCGATGGCGACGCCGATCGCTTGCTCGCCGTCGATCATGCTGGGGCCGTGATCGACGGCGACCAGATCATGGCCATGCTCGCCCTGGACATGCAGGCGCGGGGCCTGTTGGCGGAGTCTCGACTCGTGGTCACGGTCATGTCGAACCTGGGGTTGCTGCGAGCCATGGAAGCAGCCGGCATCGTCGTTGAGGTGACACCAGTGGGTGACCGCAACGTGCTCATTGCGCTCGATCGGCTGCAGGCCAGCCTGGGCGGTGAACAGTCTGGGCATCTCATCTTCACCCAGTACGGAGGCACCGGCGACGGACTGCTCACGGGTGTGCAGTTGTTGAGCCTCATGGCCCGCACCGGCAAAACTCTCCACGAGCTCGCCGAGACCGCGATGGTGGTGTTCCCCCAGGTGCTGCAGAACGTTCGCGTCACGGCGAAGATGCCAGATATTGCCGAGCGGTTGGCGGTCGACATTGCTCTGGTAGAAGCTCGTCTGGGCGATCAGGGGCGCGTGCTCGTGCGGCCATCGGGAACCGAGCCCGTGATCCGGGTCATGGTCGAAGCTGCAGACATGGAGCAAGCACAGACGGCGTGCGACGAACTGTGCGCTGCGGTCGCCAAACTGTCCTAGCCATACCCACTTCTGCCGCCATTATCATCGGGGTCTGACCCCGGAGATGAGGCACAGACAGTGTGTAATAGGACACACTTGGCGCGGAGAGTGGCTGATTTATGCGCTTCGACGGCGACCTGGCTGGTGTGGCCGTGGCCAGCTGCACGTTCCGAAGGCGCCAGCCTCCTAGAATCGTGGCCGTATGTGCGGAATCGTTGCCATTGTTCGTCGCCCTTCGACTCGGGTGGTGCCGACCTCGGCCGAAGTGCTCGCATTGGTGGCGGCGGCCACATCTGATTTCGACCTACACGATGTCGATGCACTGACGGATTGCCGAGCCACCCTGGACTCGCTCAATGCGTTGTTGCTGGGTGTGCCCGGTGCCATTGCGCTCATGGAGACACCCGGGCTCGGCGCAGAGACCTCGGCCCAGCTTGCGCCGCTGGCTGCAGCGCTCACGTCGGTAGCCGACGACGACTTCGAGCGCGGCATCGTGATCGCGGAAGACCTCAATGCGGCACGTCGCTCGGTCAAGGATGGACTGTGGGCGGTGCTGCGTGATCGCCTTGCCGTTCCACAAGGAATCCGAGCCCTCGGTGGAGCAGCGGCATCACACAGCGCCATTGGGGCGTTGTGTTCGGTGCACGATGCGCTGTCGGCGCTCGACCGTCTCGAAGTGCGGGGCCGCGACTCGCTGGGCCTTCACCTCTTCATCAGTGGCCACGGCCAGGATCTCGATGACCCGGCGTTGGCACGAGCCATCACGGAACGCAGCGGCGACCCGTCCTTTGTGAACAAAGCAGTGCGCCGGGTCGGCGATGTCGTGAGTTTCGTCTACAAGGAGTCCGCTGAGATCGGTGAGCTGGGCGACAACACTGCTGCGTTGCGCAGCGCCATTGCGGCCGACGAACTGTTGCACAAGTTGATCAGCAACGATGGCGCCGAAGCCATGGTGGTTGGTCATACTCGCTGGGCCAGCGTGGGCATCATCAGCGAAGCCAATGCACACCCGGTCAACAGTGAAGCCACCGGATATGCCAACGATCCCTATTTCATCGCTGCGCTCAATGGCGACGTGGACAACTACGCGGATCTTGCAACTGAGGCCGAACTGGACTTCCCGGCCACCATCACCACCGACGCCAAGGTGATTCCGGCCCTCGTCGCCGACCGGGTGCGCAATGGCGAGCACGACGCCGATGCGTTCCGATCTTGTGTAGCCGCATTCGATGGCTCGGTGGCCATTGCTCTGGCCGGTGCACACGAACCCGACGTACTGCGCTTGGCACAGCGTGGCAGTGGTCAGGCCATCTACGTGGGTCTGGCCGAGGACACCTTTGTTGTTGCAAGCGAGCCCTATGGGGTGGTCGAGTTGACATCGGACTATGTACGTCTCGATGGCGAGACCCCGGTGGACCCCATGAACCCGGCGTCGGCACGCGGGCAGATCTTCACCCTCGACCGAACCCAGGCCGGCACCCTGCAGGGGGTCTCGCGCCAGAGCTACGACGGCACTGTGCTTGCGATGACCCAGTCCGATGTGGTCACCGCCGAGATCACCACCAGCGATATCGATCGTGCGGGTTACCCGCACTTCTTGCTCAAGGAGATCTCCGAGGCGCCGAACTCGTTTCGCACCACGCTGCGAGGCAAGCTCATCGAGACCGACGGCTCCTACCAGGTCAGGGTCGGCGAACGCACCCTGCCCAAAGCAATCCAGCAGCGTCTGGCTGACGGCACGATCAATCGCGTGCTGGGCATCGGCCAGGGCACGGCGGCTATTGCAGCACGAGCATTTGCCGACGCCCTCAATGCTCAAGTCGACGGCAAACTTCTTCGGGTCGATTACAACCTGGCCACCTGGCTCTCTGGCTTCGGCATGGAATCCGACATGAGCGATGTGTTGGTCGTGGCCGTGAGCCAGTCCGGCACCACCACCGATACCAACCGCACGGTCGACCTGGCTCGCGAACGGGGCGCCCACGTAATCGGCATCGTCAATCGCCGTGGCAGCGACCTGACCGAGAAAGCCGACGGCGTGCTGTACACCAGCGATGGTCGCGACGTCGAGATGAGTGTCGCCTCGACCAAGGCGTTCTACAGCCAGATCGCAGCCGGCTTTATGCTCGCCACCGCTATCGCCGACCAGGTCGGCCGCTCGAAGCCGGCCAATGCCATGACCCAGCGGGTGTTGGCTGGGCTTGTCGAGCTGCCCCAGGCCATGGAAACTGTCATTGCATCTCGAGATCGGATCGGTGAAATTGCTTCCCGCGTCGCTCCGAGCGAGCCCTACTGGGCCATCGTGGGCAGCGGCAGCAACCGCATCGCCGCCGAAGAGGTCAGGGTCAAGCTCAGCGAGCTCTGTTACATGGCCATTGCCTGCGACAGCATCGAAGACAAGAAGCACATCGACCTCTCATCGGAACCGCTCATTCTCGTGTGTGCTGCAGGACTGCAGGGCAGCACCGCCGACGACGCCGTCAAGGAAGTCGCGATTTTTCGAGCGCACAAGGCCACGCCCGTGGTCATTGCCAACGCAAGCGAAACCCGCTTCGGCAGCACCGACGTGATCAGCGTGCCAAACGTGGAACCAGAACTCGGCTTCGTGCTCTCTGCTGTTGTTGGTCACCTGTTCGGCTACGAAGCCGCCCTGGCAATCGATGCGCTTGCAATGCCATTGCGCAAGCTGCGCTCATCGATCGAAGCCGAGATTGCCGCCCAGCCCGACAGCCATGGCTCCGACATGCTCGCCCGGCTACAGCCGGCGATCGCCCAGGCACGCTCGACGTTCGGTAGCGACCTGCGCCAGCGCCGTTACAACGGGCACCTGTCGAGCTCGGTTGCCGTGGATATGGCATTGTTGCTTCGCTACGCATCTGGCGTCGCCGAGCTGGGGTCATATGGGCTCGATTTCGGCAAGGTCGGCACACCCGCAGTGGTGATCGACGACCTCGCCCGAGCACTGGGCAAGGGCATCGACGAGCTGACCCGGCCGATCGATGCCATCAAGCACCAGGCCAAGACCGTCACCGTTGGTATCAGTCGTACCGACGAAGGCCTACTGCATGTTCCGTTGGTGGCCGAGACCATTGCTGCCGGGGCCTCACGCGATGCACTTCCGTACAGCATCCTGCGCACGCTTGCCGGAATAGATCCGGCCGTGGTCGAAGTGTTGGGCTACACCCGCTATGGCATTCAGGGAGACCCCACAGGCGATGACGCCAGCATCGCGATCATCGACCGCGGCGGCCTGTCGGTGGGTATCCCTTCACGAGTCGATGTGGATCCCGTGCTGCGTGGTACCAAGCATCGGGTGGCGAACGAGCGCCAGGTTCTGATCACTCGTGGGCGCCGAGACGATCGATTGATTGCGTTTGTCCCCGAGATCAAGGACACCCAGACCGTCGGCATCACGCTGCTGTACATCAAACTGGCCGAATCGCTCGAGTTGAACCTGGTACGGGCTGTGCTTCAGGCGTACCGAGGTCGCTATGGCCAGATCCGCGATGCGGTACTCGAGACCGAGCCGTCGTTCGATGAAGCCCTGCTGACAACCATCCCGCTCGACGATCTGCTGGTCCGCCCCGCAGTGTTGATCGCCGACCACTGGCGCGCCAACTAGCGGTGTTGCCAGCTCGAGCGCTGCGGTCCGTCAGTGACCACGGGGCGAAGTAACCTCGGTGGCCGCAGCGCGTTGCATCCGAGTTGAACCTGCTGCCTGATCTTTTCGACGGAAATCATCGCCATGCGCCCAACCGAAGCAATTATTGACCTCGGCGCCATCGGGCGCAATGTCGAACGCTTGGTGTCCTATGCCGCACCAGCGAAGCTCTGCACCGTGACCAAGGCCGACGGCTATGGACATGGCAGCGTGGTCGCCGCCCAAACCGCCCTCGAAGCTGGTGCCAGCTGGATTGCCGTAGCGCTTGTCGAAGAAGGCATTGAGCTTCGTAATGGAGGTGTGACTTCACCGATTCTGCTGCTGTCAGAACCGCGACCCGCAGAGATGGTCGAGGTCGTGGAAGCGGAACTGACTCCCACGGTGTACTCGGTATCGGGCCTGCATTCGGCCAGCGCAGCCGCGCAGGCCATCCGGAACGCGTCTCCGGTCGACATCCATCTCAATCTGGACACCGGAATGAACCGGGTCGGGCTTCGCCCCCACGGGCCCCACGACGTCGGCGACGGCGCACATGCCAAAGAGATCGTGCAGGCGATCCACGCCAACCCCGACATTCGACTGCAAGGGGTGTGGACACATTTCGCCGTGGCCGACGAACCCGACCGGCCCGAAACGGCCATGCAGCTCGATCGTTTCCGAGCCCTCCTCGATGTGCTGCGCGACGATCTCGACGACTCGGTCATTGTGCACGCCGCCAACTCTGCCGGCCTGCTCGCAAACCATGATGCAGCGTTCGACATGGTCCGCGTCGGCATCAGCACCTATGGCCTCGAACCCGCCCCTGGCGTTGGCAGCGCACTGAACCTCGAACCGGCCATGACCTTGACGACGGAGTTGTCTCTGGTCAAACCCGTGTATGACGGCGAGGCGATCTCGTATGGGTTACGGCATTGCTTCGATGCTCCGACGATGGTGGGCACCATCCCCATGGGATACGCCGACGGGCTGCGCCGCGACTACTCCCGGGCAGGTGGCCAGGTAATCGTTGGTGGCCGCCTTCGGCCCATTGTCGGTGTGGTCACGATGGACCAAGCCATGGTCGATCTCGGCCCGGACGCGACCGATGTGGCAGGAGATCCGGTCGTGATCATCGGCGAGCAGGGCAATGAGTCGATAACGGTGCACGACATTGCCGAGCGCCTCGACACGATCCCCTACGAGATCGTGTGCGATATCGGCCGCCGTGTGCGCCGTCGGTATCGCTCGAGCTGACTCATGGCGCGGGTCGTACTCATCGAGCCGTACTACGGCGGGTCGCACCGCTCGTGGGCTGATTCGTGGGTGCGGCACAGCCGTCATGAGATCTCGTTGGTCACGCACCCGGATGAGTTCTGGCGGTGGCGGCTACGAGGCGGAGCCGTCACCCTGGCCGCAGACTTTGCCGAAGTGGTTGCCGCTCACGGACAACCCGATGCCGTCGTCGTCAGTGGATTGGTCGATGTTGCCGCGTTTGCAGGCCATGCCCGACGGTCCTTGCGCGACACGCCGCTCGCCACCTATGTACACGAGAGCCAGGTGCTCTACCCGCTGGCGCCCAATCAACGTGCCGATACATCCGCAGCGCTGGTCAACTGGCAATCGCTGGTGGCGTCCGACGCAGTTTGGTTCAACTCGGCCTTTCATAGCGTCGCTCTGCGTGAAGCGCTGCCTCGCCTACTCGGTTCACAGCCCGAGCCGACCCACAGGCACCTGATCGAACCGGTCTTCGAGCGGGCCGGCGTGTTGTGGCCCGGTGTCGAGTCGGCGGCGCTCATCGAAAGCGAGCGCACCGTACGCGCTGTGCCGAGAGTTTTGTGGAACCAACGCTGGGACCACGACAAGAACCCTCACGCAGTCTTCGCCGCCCTGGCGCACATGGCCGATCAGGGCATCGCATTCACTCTGGCGCTCGCCGGTCAGAATCAACGGCCCGACAATCCCGATTTCGCCTGGGTTCACGAACAACTCGGTGACCGCATCGATCACCACGGCTATCTGCCGGCCGACGACTATCGACAGCTGTTGTTGAGCAGCGACGTGGTTGTCAGTGCAGCCGACCACGAATTCTTCGGCATCGCCATCGTCGAGGCGCTCGCCGCCGGAGCCGTGCCCGTCTTGCCGACACGACTGAGCTTCCCCGAACTCATCGAGCCCCAATGGCATGAAGCCGCGCTGTATCCCGACGGCGATCTGCGGACACGATTGCGAACGGTGCTTTCTGATCTCGACGGTGCTCGAGGCCGGGTCGAGGGTTTGCGAGCATCCATGGCGCGCTTCGACGCGTCTGCGTCGGCCACAAGCCATGACGAGGCGGTCGACCGCCTGATCGACAGTCAGAAAAAGAATTCGTAAGTCGATGGATGGAAAGCACCCGGTCGTCACGTCAAAGAGGTGATGGACAAATGTTCAACACCCACGCTCAGGCCGGTGGCACGCACCATGGATGACGTCGATGAGTTCGTGGCCGCACTGAAGCAGCACCACGAAGCGATGCGAGCGCTTGCCGTGCGCACGATGCATGATCAGAGTCTGGCCGACGATGCGTTGCAGAATGCCTACACGAGCGCCTTCACCAATCGGGCTTCATTCCGAGGTGACGCCGCCTTCTCGACTTGGCTGTACCGCATCGTCTACCGGTCGTGCATCGATGAGATACGTCGGCGCAAACCAACACAACAACTCGACGACGACCTTGCGACCGATCTGCGGTTCGAGGACGTTATCGAGACAAAAATGCAGTTACGTCGAGCGTTGGGAACGTTGACGCCAGAACACCGTGCGGCGGTGTGGTTGATCGACGCCGAGGGCCACAGCTACCGCGACACGGCAACCATTCTGGACATCGCCGAGGGCACGGTTGCATCTCGGGTGGTGCGAGCTCGTGCTGCGCTGCAACAAGCGCTTGGTATCGACGCGAAAGAGATCGAATAATGACGGTCCCGAACCACACCGAAAGAAACGAAGACATCGGCGAGGCACTGCGTGCGCTCGACACGGGTTCGACCCGCAATGGCTTCTGGGAGGACACACGAGCTGCACTCACAACCGCTGCACAAGACAACGCCGAACCGGGCACCGTGACCCCCATTGGGTCGAGAGTCATCGGCGCACGGTCTGATGAGGCCAGCGATGGAACAGCGCCGAGTGGCGATTCGACTACCACGTCGAATACGAGGTGGCCGAAGTCTTTGAAACCGTGGCTCGCCGTGGCTGCGGCGGTGCTGACGATCGTGGGGTTGGCGTTCGTTCTGCGACCCGCTGGCGACAATACCACCCACCTCGACGTGGCGAATCCAGACGTTACCGATCCAGCCATCACCGAGGCCGGGCCAGCCGAGATCAGCGGCGCCGAAGCCACGCCAGTAGCTGTCGACTCGCTCGACTCCGCAGTAGGCGCTGCCATCTCGCTCGGTGATGGCGGTGCCGCGACCTCGGTCGACTACACCGTTGCACCGGAAGTGACCGAGCTTCCCGCAGGGAGCCGTGTGGTCGCAGGGTCCGTCGCCAGTGACCTGTCGATCATCGACTGGCTCCTGCCGGGATCGGCGCAGCGCCCATGCGAGACGTCGGTGGGCACGTACGGCTCGTTGCCGGTCATGAGCTCGGGCCACAGCTTGGTCGACAGGCTGACGATGATCGGCGGGTCGCACTCGTTCGTACCCGCTTCGGGCGACGTGGGGGTGCTCACCGATGGGTGCGGCGACAGCGCCGTGCTCGCAGAGATCACTCCGCAAGGCCACTTCGAGATCCTTTCATCGCTGCAAATCCCCACCGACTCCCGGCTGTTGGCCTTTCCCGCCGTGTGGTCTCACGACGAGTCGCAGGTTCTTCTCCACAGCACCGATGCCACCGGCATCACGTCGTTGCTCGCCTATGACATCGGATCAACTGGCGACCAAAACGTGCTCGCACCCGCAGCCATCTCGGTACTCACCGACGCTGAGCCCAGACGGGTCCTTGCCGAACTCGACGGCGGGGTCCGAGTAGTGGCCGCCCAAGGCCAGATCATGGTCGGCGATCAGGTGATTGGTCGGTACCCGGCCGGAGAAAGCCTGGGCAACGTGCTCGCAGAACGCTCGGTCGACGGGACCCGCGTTGCCGTTGCGTCGCAGGATCAGCTCACCATTGCGCACGCAGATGGAGGTGGTGCGACCCTCGGCGGCAGTAGCGCGTTGGCACTGGAATGGTCGCCAACCGGGCAGCTGCTGTTCAGCACCGACGGCGAGCCGTCGCTTCAGGTGTACGACCCACAGAGTCCCTTCGGCACCGAATTCACTGCCGTCGCTGGAGTGGACGAAGTGTCGTGGTTCGAGATCGAAGCATCGGACAACGGCACGGTGCTTGCTCTGTCGGGATTCCGGGCATCTGAGCCGGTGGCGGTGTTTCTGCGCTTCGAAGGAGATCGTCGGGTGCCGGCGCTGGACCCCGAAGAGCGGCTGGCGATCCTGGCATCTCCCGACCAGACGATTGGTGACCAGCCGTTGTCGCTACGAGGCATGGGCGTGATCGAAACGGGCATGACGGTTGCCCAGGCACAAGCAGCGGTCGGCGGCGCGCTGGTCGCCGTCAACACGCTCGATGGCTGTAGCCATGCCGTACTGGCGGGCGATCCTTCGAGTCCGAGTTTCATGTCATCACCTATCAACCAGATGGGCCGAACCTTCCATTTCTGGATGGCACGATCGAAAGGATCGAGTTGGAACCGAACCAGGCAACACGCTCAGGAATCCGAATCGGTAGTACCGAAGCCGATGTGCGCGCCGCCTATGGCGATCGTCTCGAGGTGACACCGCACAAATACACCTTCGACCAAGGGG
>Ga0114956_1002840_pt1 | contig 13544 bp, 9 predicted proteins | sample MaitaG_FD_87304 | JGI IMG/M metagenome (GOLD analysis project Ga0114956, IMG submission 87304) | Marine algal microbial communities from Maine, USA - Maine_Asex2 metaG | ecosystem: Host-associated > Algae > Red algae > Unclassified | place: Maine, USA | collected 2015-01-05 | reverse complement strand
ACCCCCTCTCCTCGTGAATTCGGTCAACGCTTGATTCAATGGCAGCGTCTTTAGGTCCGAATTCACGAGGAGAGGGGGAGCTAATTTTTTTATGTTTGGGTCTAAAGTAAGTGCCATTGGGCGCAAGCCGCTCACGAAAGTGGCGCTGTCCAACGAGACTCGTTTTAGAAATATAATCCAGGTAAGATTTTCAGGCGGTTTCAATCGATGTTCGTGTTCTAACATATCCCGTTTGCGGTGAACGTCATGATCGCGGTCGGCTTCTTGGGGTTCTGCGCGATGGCGTGGATTGTGAACCAGTATCTGGGCGGTGAAGTAGGTTGATTCTGCGCGGCCTCTGGCTATCAAACCTCGGCCACCTTAAACGATCAAGCTCAATCATCGGCCCATCGCCCCATCGGAATTGCTGTCAGAACTTACCAGCTAGTGTTAAGATTCTCTGATTACGCGGTTTCTGCTAAAGAAGTAGCCCCTGACGCGCCGATGAGATATGACACAGCAGAGTTCTATCGATCGAAGCTGGAAGAGTTGCTTGCACAAAACATGCAAGCAAACGACTTATTTGGCCACCCCCAAGGATGGAACCGGCCACGAATCACTCGAATGATGGCAACGGAGTAGTCATGTTCATACCGTATCTTACCGCTTTTGTACTCGTATTTTCAGGAATGGCGATCGGCTATTTCCTGTGGCACAACGAAAGTTCGCAAGACGATGCGTTGCGTGATGAAATGCTGCGCCAAAACGAACAGCTAAAGAAGACGCTCAGCACCGCTCAAACGTCATACAGCACTCTGGACGATCGCTTCAGCCGCCAGCGCGGTCAGCTGAACGTCCTACAGAAGTTGTGCGACGATTGGTCCTCCAGTCGCGAACAAGCCGACCGAGAGCGTGTCGAATTAGAGGTTCAGGTCGATGATCGAACGCGTCGCTGCGATGAGCTGACGGCCGAACTTCAAAAGATGAAAGAGAAATCGCTGAAGCTCGAAGATTCACTCCATACTAATTCGCAATCACAGCTGGCAAAGCTGACCGACATTGAAGGTGGCTGGCACAAGAAGTTCTCAAAGACGGAATCTTTGATGCTTCAACACCAGTCGGATGCCAAATCTTTAAAATCAGAAAAGTCAGCCACGCTTAAAAAACTCCACAGCGCCGAAGCAAAGATCGCTGAACTGGAAGCGGAGCTTAAATCAAATACGACAACGCTCGAAACGGCCAAGGGCAACGTCGTAGGTCTAGAGAAAGAACACGTCTCTTTGGAAACCGCTCTAAAGCAAACCAATGGTCTGCTGAAGAAGGCCGAAGGCCAAGCCGCCGCCGAACGATCGGAAAAGGAAAGCCTCAAGGAATCCCTCACGTCTTCTCAAAACCAATGTGCACAACTCCAAGGCCAAATTGAAACACTGCAGGATGAACTGGCAGAGAAGGCCACCTATAAGCAGAAATCGGAATCACTGATTCAGTCCTTGAGCAATGCCAACGGCCAATTGGAAAAAGTACTTTCCCAAAGAGACACAGCCCTGACAGCTCACTCGACCGCCCAAACCGTCTCCAAAGGCCTTCAAGCACGTATCGACAATCAAGAACAAACTATCCATCGTTTGCGAAAATGCCAAGACGATGCTTTGGAGAACTTGAAACACGAATTGAAAATCCGCAGTGACATCGAATCAAAGTTTGACGTTCGCCTGAAAGAGCTGCGGGACCAACTGACCGAGCAAAGCGATCACAAGACTGGCCTGGTCAACGAATTGCGAGATCAATTGAAGGCTTCCAAGTCTGAGGTCTCGCGGCTACAGCAGGAAAATGAAGCGATATCTAAAACACAGAAGCAGGACTTCGATGCAGAATTGGAAATGCTGCATGAGGTCGCCGAAACAGAGCTGCTGGATCTGAAGAAGCAGCTGGACACCGCCAACGCCCAATTCACAACGACCAAACAAAAACATGTCGGCGAGATGCAATCTCTTCAACAAACGCTGCGTCAGCGCGAAATCGAAGTGCAATCATTCGCCGTCGTGCAGCAAGAGTTGTCAGAGAAAGAGCTGCAATTGAGCCAATTGGCGTCTTCGATTGACGAAAGATCAAAGGACTACAGCACAACGATCGTCAAACTCAACACGCAACGCGAACAACTGCACGACGACCTAGAGACGGCTCGAGAGCAAATGAAGGCTCAGCTGAAACAAGACAGTGAAACGATCGGATTGTTGCAGGGCGAACGAAACGAGCTTCGCACAGAGGTTGAGGAACTGAATTCGAAAATCGGAGAACTGCAAAGTTCTATGGTGCATTTAGAGAAGACCAGCCAGCAATATGAAGCGGATTCTAAACTGATCGAAACGTCATTGAATCGCATGCGAGAATTAGAGAAAGCCTTAGAGAAGAAGGACAACGCTCTCAAACATCTTCAGGCCGAATCAAATGAACTTTCACGTCTGCGGGACGAACACGCCGCAACATTGCGACGACAGGCAGAACTTCAAGCCCGTCTGGATTCGATGATGGCCGAACACCTCAGCACGCGCAGTCGCCATGAAGATCGCGAACAGGAAGTCGTTCGACTGCGTGAGCAATTGCTGCAAAGTGAAGCCACGATCGCTCAACTGCGAACACAGCGCAGCGAAATGCTGAACGAAATAGCCACCCAACGTGACACCTTCGAAGACGCGGCGGTCATCTCTTTCACCCAAGCGATGAAGCAACGTGACGAGGCAAATTTCAATCCAGAATACGGTGGTATCGTACGAATGGATCCCACACGCGGCGTCGTGTTCACCGAAGCTCCTCAATCCAAAGATGATTTGAAGTTGATTTCAGGCATCGCAAAGGTCTTGGAAAATCGTCTGAACGAATTTGGGATCTACACCTTCAAGCAAATTATGGATTGGAAGCCGAACGAGATTGAAGAGTTTTCGCGGCTGCTGACCTTCAAAGAACGAATCGAACGCGACGACTGGCAGGGACAAGCTCGTTTCTTCTACAACAAGAAGCAAAAAGGGACGCTGCAAGCGGCTTAGAGCACCAATGCACGACCGCGTCATTTCCCGAAGGCTGAGAGTGAGTGGCAAGATGGCAAGACGGCGAGACGGGCGAGACGTTAAACCGCCGATACGATAACGACCCTCAACAGGCTGCGACACCTGCGGTCTCCGCCTAGCGGCAATGTACATGAGAATCATCAATTCAATTTCGAATCTGAAATTTGAAATGTTAGAAAACTCTGTCCTCGCAGTTGAAATTGAAAAGATATCAGGCAACCTTAGTTGAACAACGCCACTATTGTGAGCGGCAAGGCGCTAGCCGCCGGTGAATGTCGGGCAGAACCGGCGGCTAGCGCCTTGCCGCTCGCAGCTTCGTTACCACGTTAATAACCAGTGTTTTGATTCAAATGTGGCGCTGTCCAATTAGGCAACCTTAGGCAACCTCAGCCGATGGTCAATTTGACATCAGATGGCTGAACGGTTTGGAAATTAGAAGATCCAATGGCATGGCGCGTCTCCACTGAGAGACTTCCATGCGTTTTTTATGTCGTATTGAATGCGAAAACCGGGAGCCAGCAAAGAAAATTTTTACATCGAATCCTTGGCGAAGTACTGCATTGGACATGGGCTACTTTGGGATAGTTATTGGCCCATCCTTATCGCAATGCTGCTATTAAGTTTCCTCGATTCCGCAAAAACTTTGCTTACCACCTCACCCATAAACGGGCGGTTTGGAGTATCCTGTGAGGCAAGTGACTTTTACGCTGATCAGGAATTTTCTCAATGTTTCATCGCTGTTTGACTCTTTCAAAAATACTTAGTGCCGCCTGTATTGCCTGGGTATTCATCGGATCGGGTGCTACACAAGCTCAATTGGAAACTGGCTGGAAGGCGCATGACCTTAGCAGGCCACTGCCTGAGGTGGCAACGCCTGCCGATGAAGACCTGTCGATCAAACCGCCAAGCGACGCGGTAGTTTTATTTGACGGATCCGACCTCAGTCAATGGTCTGACAGCCAGGGTGGAAACTCTAAATGGAAGATTGACAATAACGTGTTGGTCGCAACTCCAAAGTCTGGCAACCTTTTCACCAAGAAAAAATTCGGCGATTGCCAATTACATTTGGAGTGGAAGATTCCGGCCAACATTAAAGGTAAGGGGCAGGGTCGCGGAAACAGTGGCGTCTACTTTATGGAATCGTTTGAGATTCAAATCCTCGATACGCTCACCAACAAAACTTACGCCGATGGAGTGGCGGGGGCTTTCTACGGTCAATATCCTCCGCTGGTCAATGCGGCGCGGCCGGCAGGAAAATGGCAAACCTACGATATTATCTTTCACCGCCCCCATTTCAACGAAGACGGTTCTTTGAAGTCGCGGGCGCGAGCGACTGTTTTGCTCAATGGGATACTCATCCAAGACAACACTGAATTCCTTGGCCCAACGACATGGATCAAACACAACGACTATGAGAAGGGGCCCGACATGCGTCGTCTGTCTCTGCAAGATCACGGTAACCCGACGCGCTTCCGCAATATCTGGATCCGCCCTCTCACCGGTCAACGGCCGCTTCCCGAACATCCCTATCCCAACCCAGATGTAAAATTAAGCGATGAAAAGATGCAACGGTTGGTCGGAGACTATGGAGATTTTCAGGTAACGAAATCAGACGACAAATTGTATTGCCGTTTTTTCCAAGTGAAGATGGAGCTTTTGCCTTTATCCGAATCTGAATTTCTCATGAAAAAATGTGCGGGAAAATTGGCTTTTGAGTTTGATACCGATGGTCAGGTGAAAGAGGCGAAACTCCATCTGGACGCCGCTGGAAAACGAGCCGGCACCAAGAAAGCCGCTACTGCGAAGTAAGCCACCGTGATACAATCTCGGGCAAAATTCACCGACCGTTTATCACCACAAAAATTACATCATGGCGCTTCTCGACTGGGTTAGTCAAAAGGTTTTCAAATCAGTTCACGGCAATAATCTTGTCTACAACACTTGCTGGGAAGACCCGCGGTTGGATCGGGTGGCCCTAGAATTTACCCCAGACGACAATGTGCTGGTAATCACGTCCGCAGGCTGTAACGCGCTGGACTACGCGCTGGCGGGACCCAAACACGTCAATGCCGTCGACATGAACCCACGGCAGAATGCTCTGCTTGACCTCAAAAAGTCGGCGATCAAGAACCTTGAGTACGAAGACCTCTTCAAAATGTTCGGCCAAGGACACATACCTAATGCTGCCGAAATCTATCGTTCGACGTTGAGAGCTGATCTTCCTGACTGGTCCCAGCAATTCTGGGACAAAAAGATTAAATGGTTCGATAATCCGCGGAAGTCGTTCTACTACCGAGGCACCTCGGGAGCATTTGCACGGATGGTGAAGATCTACAACGAACGAGTTATCCGAGTCAAACCTTTGCTAAATGAAATGCTTAACGCCGACACCGTTGAACGCCAGCGCGAGATTTATGACTTAGAATTACGTGAAAAATTCTGGACGGGGCTGATGAAGTTCACCATGAACCGCGACACGACGATGTCAATGTTGGGCGTCCCTAAAGCTCAGCGACGACAGATTGAGAATCAGTATCCCGGCGGCCTGGTGAAGTTCATCCAGGACTGCATGGAGAGCGTTTTTGCCGAACTGCCGCTGAAGGACAACTACTTTTGGCGAGTGTATATAACAGGTCAGTACACGCCCGAGTGCTGTCCTGAATATCTTAAGCCCGACAATGTTCAAAAGCTGAAAGACGGATTGCTGGACAAGGTATCAACGCACACCGATTCCGTGCAGGGCTTTCTTGAAAAACACGACGGCAAAATTTCCAAGTTCATCCTGTTGGATCACATGGACTGGTTGTCGGACCACTTCTTCCCCTTGCTGGAATCAGAATGGCAAGCGATCATCGACAAAGCGGCCGACAATACGCGGCTGATTTGGCGTAGTGGCGGGCTCCGCACCGATTTCATCGACGAAGTGGAAGTTACCATCGATGGCAAATTACAAAAGATCGCGCCAAGGTTAAAATATAACAAGCCATTAGCAGATGAGTTGCACTTGATTGATCGTGTTCACACGTACGGCAGTTTTTTCATTGCGGATTTGCAAAACTAAAGTGACATTAATTCCTTAATCCATTTTCGCCTGCGGGTTAACGAAACTGCGGTTTCAAAATCCGAGCGAAGCAATTTTCTCTCATAATCCTTGACTTCGGAACATCTTTCTATGGCATTCTTCGCCGATATGAAGGTCCTGTATCACATGCTGATCAAACCGGTGCGCGGTGACGATCATGCTCAGCGGATGGAGAGCTTTTACGGAGGACAGGCGGGGGCGTACGATGACTTCCGCAGGCGATTGCTCAAGGGCCGCGAATCGCTGTACCAGACACTCCCTAAACCAGAGAACGGAATTTGGGTGGACATGGGAGGCGGCACGGGTTCAAACATCGAAAACATCGCCGCCGACATTGAGAAACTGCAAAAGGTCTACGTCGTTGACCTTTCCGAATCGCTGCTGGGTGTCGCATCAAAACGTTTTGCCGATAAGGGTTGGAACAACGCAGAAGCCGTCGTGGGCGATGCGACGAGTTTCCAACCGCCCGAGGGGCAGGCCGATGTGGTTACGTTTTCGTATTCACTGACGATGATTCCTGATTGGTTTGCAGCGATTGAGAATGCCAAACGCATCCTCAAACCGGGTGGGCATATTGGTGTTGTCGATTTTTATGTAGGCCGAAAATACCCGCATGATGACATGAAAAAACAAGGCTGGCTTTCAAGAACATTGTGGCAGCCTTGGTTTGCGACCGACAACGTGTTTCCCTCGCCGGATCACATCCCGTTTTTGAAGCACCATTTCGACCAAATCCATTTGGACGAACAGAGAAACCGCATGCCGTATGTGCCTCTGTTGAAGACGCCGTATTATCAATTTATCGGTAAGAAGCAGTAAAGTGAGACAGGTTATCGACCTGTTTCTCTCACCAACACGCGCACTGGCAGGTTAAAAACCTGCCACACGACCATTGCTAACGCAATCTCTTGACGACTTTTGCCAATGCGTCGGCAAAGGCATCGACTTCTTTCATCGTGTTGTACAGATAGAAACTGGCGCGACAACTGGATTTGAGGCCAAGTTTTTGATGCAGCGGCATCGCACAGTGGTGACCGACACGGATCGCAAATCCTTGCTGATCCAGCAGAATAGAAAGGTCTTGCGGCGAAACGCCATCGACGACGAAACTGACGATCCCCGATCTATGCTCAATACTGGGGCCAAGAATTTTCAGGCCGTCTATCTCAGCCAATCGCTCCATCAGTCTCCCCGCCAACTGTTTCTCATGTGCGGCAATCGCCGGTAATGAAATTTGATTGACGTATTCAATCGCCGCTGCTAAACCAATCGCTTCAACAATTGGCGGCGTACCGGCTTCAAATTTTGCGGGGAGTTCTCCGGGTGTAAAACCTTCGGTAGTTACCTGATTGATCATGCTCCCTCCGCCTAAAAACGGCGGCATCGCTTCTAACATCGTCTGGCGGCCCCAGAGCACACCGATTCCCGAGGGACCCAAAATTTTATGGCCGGAAAAGACAACAAAATCTGCGTTCCAGTCTTGGACGTCGGTCGGTTCGTGCGGCACGTGCTGCGCCGCATCGACCAGCGTCTTCGCACCGACGGTGGCGACCAGTGCGATGATTTCTTTGACTGGCAAAATGGTGCCCAACACATTCGACACCGCCGTAAAAGCAACCATTTTAGTCTGCGGACCTAATTTCGCTTTGAAATCATTCAGATCTAGCAACCCATCGTCGGTGACGTCCGCGAAGACAACTTTTGCGCCAACATCGGCGGCCACCTGTTGCCACGGTACGATGTTGGAATGGTGTTCGCAGATCGTCAGCAGAACTTCATCACCGGGACCCAAATTGGCTCTTCCCCAACTGTTGGCGACCAGATTAATCGCCAGAGTCGTTCCTGCGGTGAAAATAACTTCGTTGTTGTGCGGCGCGTTGATCAATCGTTGCACAACGCCACGCGCATTTTCGTATTGATCAGACGCTTGTTCAGATAGCCAGTGAATGCCCCGATGGACGTTGGCGTAGGTGCGCGTGTAGCAGTCATTCATCGCATCGATGACCGCTTGGGGACGCTGTGTGGAGGCTCCGTTGTCGAAATAGACCAGCTGTTTCTGGCGGTGGATTTGCTGGTCGAGGATTGGGAAGTCCTGCCTCAATACAGCCGCATCAAGTTTTTTGCTCATCCTAAAAGTCTAACACCGAGCATCCGTCTGACAATGGCTCAGATTGTCCCAAGTGGTCTCAGTTGGCCACAAGTGGTCCCAATTGGTTTCAGTGTTGGCTCATGTTGTCAGTCGTCAAAATCGGGACGTTTGAGAATTTCGGAAATTAGGATCGACTGTCGAATCGTTTGAGGTTGCTTAAACAACTTCAGCAATCCCACTGCGATGTGAGACTTATCAGGGCCTTCGGTTTTAACACGGTCACCCTGAATTGAGGCCATACCTTCTAAGTCCCCGATGCCGTGATCGAATTTCGCCAGCCGCGCTTCCAACTTTTCGTCGGCAAGACCAACTTCCTCGCCAAGATGCATTGCGTTTTCGGTGACATCGCTGACGACGATTGCCTCACGGACGTGTTCGGCGATAGATTCGCGTTTCTTTGACCGAGACTTTTTAGCTCTGGCGACCGGTGGAGCCTTGGGCGGCGGTGTTGCTTTGGATTGACCGGCTTCACGAGAACGAGGAAGTTCGCGATAGGGATCAATTTCGTCTTTTGGTCGCCGTTCATCAGCTTCATCGGCCAATCGCTGTTTCACTTGAGGCGGAGCTGGGGGGCGCGCTGGTGCAGGGGACGCCGGTGGCGACGCTGGCGCGGCTTGACCCTGATTCTGTTTCCTGCGTTCGGCAGCGCGGCGTAGGAACTCTTCAATATCTCTGGCCATTGCGTCTAGTTACCCTCTCCAGCCTGAGAAATGGATTTACGCATATCGGTATCCGCTTGGACATTTCGCAGCTTGTAATAATCAAGAATGCCAAGCTTTCCCGATCGGAAACTGTCTGCCATCGCGGCGGGCACTTCCGCCTCAGCCATCACCAATTTAGCGCGGCTTTCTTCGATCGTCGCCAGATACTCTTGCTCTTGGGCCACCGCCATCGCGCGACGTCCTTCGGCACGGGCGCGTGCGACACGCGTATCAGCTTCGGCTTGATCCGCTTTTAATCGCGCACCAATGTTCTCACCAACGTCAATGTCGGCGATATCGATGGAAACAATTTCGAATGCCGTTTGAGAATCTAACCGCCGGGCTAACACGGCTTTGGAGATCATGTCGGGGTTTTCAAGAACGACGTTATGTTTCTCTGCCGAACCGATCGCGCTTACGATACCTTCGCCAACACGCGCGATGATGGTTTCTTCGGTCGCTCCACCAATCAATTGTTGCAGGTTTGACCGAACCGTTACCCGGGCGCGAACCTTCAGCTGAATCCCGTCTTTGGCAACCGCGTCCAGCGACCGGCGAGCCGACCCCCGTTCTGGGCAGTCGATCACTCGGGGATAAACGCTGGTTTGAACCGCTTCGAGCACGTTACGGCCGGCGAGGTCAATCGCTGTGGCTTCGCGATAGCTGAGCTTGATCGTTTTGGCTTTGTTGGCCGCGATCAAGGCTCGGACAACCGTCTCCACATTTCCACCGGCCAGATAATGAGCCTCCAGCGCTTTGGTCGTCATCTCGGGATCATTGAGCCCGGCTTGGACAGCCATAATCTTGCTGGGTACGATGACGCTGGCTTTCACTTTTCGGAAGGACATTCCGATCAATTCACCCAATGAGACTTTGGCTTTGGTGAAAAACGCTTGAATCCACCAGCGGAAAAAGGACAGGAAGACAATTCCAATCACAAACAGGATGAATAGCAAGACTCCCGCGACGATGATACCGACCAAAGCGCCTGGCGAAATATCCTGTGCAAGTAAAGGAAAATCGAATCTCATAATCGTCTCATTCAAGATGGTTGCGTGTGCAAAATTCAATTTGTAATAGCTCTATAAGAAAACTCTATCAACCGTCTTATCATATCGGATTTCCGACCGACTGTAGCGTGGTCTGGACCGTAAGTCACAAAAAATCCTTCACCAACGGTCCGTCGGAGAAGGATTCGAGTACATTTGTTTTTAGACTGATTATTCTTTGATCGAAAATGTGGCTTCGGTACGGGAATGAATCGTTTGGTCGATCGTTTGCGCCTGAGCGGTGACCGACATCACCATATTTTGATCAACGTCGATTTTGTGCGTATGGCCCTTCACAGAATCAAAATGCATTCGGCCTTTGGTGTCTTGGCTGGTGATTTCGATCTTGATCGGCGACCCCTCCTGCGGCTGAAACTGCATTTCCATTTCGATATCGACCAAGTCCAGCGTTTTGCCATCCAATTCCTCGGTCCCTTTATAGGTGTAGGTCGAATCAATCTTCATTCCTCCCATGCCTCCAGGCATCGCGGTTGTCGATTCCTGTTGCCAGGACTCTCCAACGGCGACGGGTTTGTCAGGGAAAACGGGAGACGCATTCTTGATCAATTGAGAAAGTGCTTCCTTGGACATCATCGGATTACCCGCGGCAACTTCGTCAGGCATATCGACCGATAGAATCTTTCCCTGCGAGTTCATCGTTTGTGAGAATTTTTTCCCAACCATCTGTGACACTTGCTGAGCCACCTTAGCCGCCGTTCCTTCAAGTTCCTCTTCAGAGGCCGTGTCGATGTCGAATTTGCCTTGTGGGCTGTCCATCGAAATCGTCATCCGTTCGATCTCGCTGTTGACCGTCGCGATGCCTGCGTCGTCAACCTTGTCGATCATCCAGATCATGAAGTTGGTAGATACCATCTCCGTGCCAAGCTCTTGACCGGCAACCTTTTGTTTCATTTCCATCGTCTGTTTCATTACCACGTCGATCTTGCGACCAACAGGCAACTGCCATGCGAGGTTGGTTTGTTCACTTTGGCCAAAAGAATTCGTCGGCAGCATCAACGTTGCCAACAAAGCCATCATTATAAATCGAATCATTAAAAATACCTCGGGTCAAGCGTGGGGGAGACAAACGGCTTGCTCCTTTCTCATGAGTGATGAGTCGGTGAGGCAAACAACGCCTGTTGTTTCTAAAAAATTTTAACGGCGAGCGGTCGCGTGCTTCAGCGGCAACCACGCCCCGTTGTCATTACTGCTGGCGACGCTTTGTTGGATAAAGTACATCCCTTCGACGCCATCGTAAATGTTCGGATAAAGTGTATCAGTCGTTTCAAATTTCTTACCAGAAATCCGCAGACACATATCATCGTACGCAGCGGAATAGACGTTGGCAAATGCTTCAAAAAACGCCTCTGGGTGCCCCGCTGGCAGACGGCACGATGCTGCTCCTACCTCGGACATATACGAGGCGTTGGGGTCGCGCGTGTACAATTGATGGGCTTTGCCGTTTTGACGCACCCATAATTCGTTGGGATTCTCTTGCCGCCAGCAAAGCGATCCCTTGGTCCCATCGACCTCGATCGTGACATCATTTTCGCGGCCATGCGTAATTTGCGAGGCCGTCACGGTGCCCAAGGCTCCATTTTCATAAGTGATCACGGCATGGCCGTAGTCGTCCAGTTTCCGACCGCCGACGAAGGTTTTTAAGTGACAGCTGATCTTCTCGGGTAGTTGCCCACTAATGAAACGCCCCAAGTTATACGCATGGGTTGCGATATCACCAAAGCAACCCGCCGCACCGCTGCGTTTGGGATCCGTTCGCCACGCCGCCTGCTTTTGATCGGAGTCTTCCAGTTTTTCAACCAGCCATCCCTGAATATAGTTAACGCGGATTGCCATAACGTCGCCAAGTTCGCCAGAGGTCACCATGTGCCGCGCCTGACGAACCAATGGGTATCCCGTGTAGTTATGCGTGACGGCAAAGACGACGTCCGATTTTTCGACAACTGCCAACAGCTCTTCGGCCTGTTGCATATCGAGGGTCAGCGGTTTGTCACAGATGACATTGAAGCCTGCCTCCACCGCCGCTTTGGCGATTTCAAAGTGCATGAAGTTCGGCGTCGCAATCGAAAGGAAGTCGATACGTTGATCTTCGGGGAGGGCCAATTCTTTTTCGATCAACTCTTGGTAAGAACCGTAGGCGCGATCCGGAGCGATCGCGTAGTCCTCAGCCGATTCCTTGGCCCGTACAGGGTCTGAAGAAAGGGCGCCCGCAACCAGTTCGGCCCGATTGTCTAAAACTGCCGCTGTCGCATGGACACGACCGATAAATGAGCCTCGACCTCCGCCAACCAGTGCCATGCGGAGTTTACGATTCAGGGGTTCATTAGTGGGCATGCCGGGCTTTCATGATTACGTGAAATGATTCGGAATTTGAATCCCTCATCATATCAAATCAGATCGGCCCGCAGCACCTCCCAACCCTTTGGAAAGCCTTTTTTTAACCCTTCTCTAATTGGACAGCGCCACTTTCGTCAGCGGCAAGCCGCTGGCCACCGATGAATCGCGGAGTAAAACCGGCGGCTAGCGTTTTGCCGCTCACAGTTTCGCTCTGTCCAACTGAGCAATGATCGAAAATTTAACGTCGGCTTTTACTTCAGCTCAACATGCTACTTTCGAAAAGGCGAAAGGTGACTATCAGAAAATCACACGCCGCAAAACTACTCCGCTGCAATGGTTGCCAGTTGCTTCAACGCATCCAATAAGCCAAGCAACTCCTTCTGTTCCATTTCTTCCCACTGGGCCAGTTTGTGTTTGATGATGACGACTTTGAATTCGTTGGCAGCTTCCATCACATCGTCCGGGAGATCTTTGAAGGATTCAAACGGACGAATCTGATGCGGCTTGGCGGGCTTGTCATCTTCTTCGCCGCCGTCTTGGCCGGCATGGTTATCAGCCGACTTACCATTGGATTGGCCTTCGTCACCAAAGTCAGGACCTTCGTGTACGGGGCCTTCGACGTAATCGCTATCGCCGCGTATCGCTTCTGCTTTTTCCGCCAACGCCAATGACTGGGTTTCCTCGGCCATTTCCAAAGTCACGATATCGCCATCCTGCGGTTTATCTTCGGCGACCTTGCCCAACGTCTCCCAACGTTGATGCCGCATCTGAGAGATCGACCATTTGTTCTGAATGGCTCCTTCAAGCCACATCTCCGCATCGTCCCAATCCAAAGCCGCGTAAAAATGGCTCCAGTACAGTCCTTGGTACTCTTTGAAAACATGGCCAAAGCGCTCGCTGGTTCTCCGCAATCGGCCAACGTGTTGCGAAGACACGCCGCCCACCATCTGAGCCCACGCTTCATCGGAATACTCGGCGGCGGAGGCTTCCTGTTCTTTGAGAGAATCACGCCACTGGCAGATGATCGCGCCCTTGTCCCAGTTGGTCGTACTGATTAACTGGTTCCACTGCCCAATGAAGGTTTCCGATTGCATTTGAGTCTTCTCGGAAACCAAGTGGCTCTCGGAAACCAAGTGGTTCTCGCTGGAATCTTCAATAGCGGTT
>Ga0114956_1002839_pt1 | contig 13545 bp, 19 predicted proteins | sample MaitaG_FD_87304 | JGI IMG/M metagenome (GOLD analysis project Ga0114956, IMG submission 87304) | Marine algal microbial communities from Maine, USA - Maine_Asex2 metaG | ecosystem: Host-associated > Algae > Red algae > Unclassified | place: Maine, USA | collected 2015-01-05 | reverse complement strand
AGGTCGGGGAAGGTGAGCAACAGGTTGCCCATATCTCCCTTGGGGTCGATGATCAGCGTTGGAACGCCTGAGAGCAGCGCTTCTTCGAGCATGATCACGCCGAGCCCGGTCTTGCCAGATCCGGTCATGCCCACGATCACGCCGTGGGTGGTGAGGTGTCCCGCCTCGTAAAGGAGTGGGTCGTCGCCACCGTCTCTTCCGAGATACAACTCGCCTTTCGGGACATCAATCGTCATCTGCGATCCTCCTGTACGCCAAAGTGTATGTCGCCTAGAGGTGTCGGGACGGCTGCGGCGGTCCTAGCCTTAGCTCCGAGGTTTCTGCGACGTGAACCACTGCGTCGCTTTAGACGAACGGAGGACCCCATGGGTCTACTCGACAAGATCAAGGCAATGCTGTCAGGGAATGCCGACAAGGCGAAAGCCGGACTCGATAAGGCCGCTGACATGGTTGACGACAAAACTGGCGGCAAGTTCGCTGACAAGATCGACATGGCGCAGGAAAAGGCCAGCGACTTGATCGACAAGCAGGGCGACGAAGCCTGAGCCAGCGAGGCTAAAACCTAAAAAGGCTGGTCCTCGTCGGACCAGCCTTTTGCGTTTTCGAGACTTCGGTTTACAGGTCGACGAGTTCGGCAAAAACCTCTCGGCGCGAGGCTTCGATCGAGGCGATCCAAGCTGCATCATCGATGTCGAGCTCGCGCCATTCAGGAAGCACGGGCCGGGTGGAGGCGCTGAGGGGTGAGCGTAAGTGCTGGGTCATGAGAGGGGTCCTGCGTCGCGAAATGCTTATGACACAGATTTCGGCCACATGGCAACAAAGTGAAGCTATTGGACCAGTTAATTGCGGATCCGGCCACTTTCGGCTCTGGGAAAAATTGCCTATGACTGCTCGAAATTCCAGCCGTCAGGGTGCATCGACAAGCGATGCCGAGGACCGGGAGCGTCAGCTTCACCAGATTCGTACGCCGCGTCACCGTGCCAGCACACGGTTGGGACGCCGGCCTTGATCATGCGGGTCACATAGAAGTGCGTCTCGTTGTGATTGATGGCCTCAAGGGCATCAGCCGTTGACACGTAGGTCGAAAGGTCACGCAGCGTAAGCCAGGTTGGCGGCACGAGTAGGACCTCGCCGGCGGCGTGCCTCGCGAGCGCTTCCTCAGGCCGTACCCATAGATGATCGACGATCTCGCCGCCGTCGATGGTTACGTCGCCGTCGGTGCCCGATGGCGCTTGCGCCGCATAGAACCAGGTAGCGAAGCGTCGAGGGACCTCGCGAGGCGGCATCCAATGGCTGAATGGCACCATTGCGTCAGCGTTGACGATCACATCAGCCTCTTCATGGGCCTCGCGACTTGCCGCTCGACGGCTCGCTGCAAGCATGTCGTCATCATCACCAAAGTCTTCGGGGTCGATCTTTCCGCCCGGGAACACCCAGTTGCTCGCAAACGTGCCTTTGGCATTTCGCTGCACCATCAGCACCTCAAGACCTGTGGTCGCGTCGGGCGGATCGCGCAGCAGCAGCACAGTGGACGCGTGGGTCGCTGGGCTCTCGGGATTGTCGTATTCGGCCATCCAGCTATCGAAGTGGGCGCGCAATTCAAACATCGCATCGAAACTAGTGTCTAGGCGATGGGAATTAGCCACCGGCAGGTCCACTTTCGGACCGACGACATCAGCGAGGTGGTCGCGAACATTGAGCGAATCGCAGCCGATGGCACTGGTAGCGAATGGATCACGATCTCGCCGTGGGTCGATCAGGAACACCTGCCGGTCACGAGCGTGTTGCGTCGCATGTTCACCGCTCGCGGTCCCAAGGTTCCTGAGGCCACCTGGTTTCCGCCTGTCAAAGGCGACCCGGCCCAACTTGGCATTCTTCATTCATCAGGCCCTGGCGCTCTTGAACGCCTCAACTCGGCCTGTGCCCTTGCGCCCGAGGCCTGGCGGTTGGTCAGCGACCACTCAAAGCGCGGCGTGCTCTTCGCAATTCATCCCGACTCGGCGCCCAAGCAGATCATCGATTTCGCGGTCGAAGCAGCCTCAGCGCTCGCTGGCGTACCAACCGATGATCGGTGGATCGCGCAAGTCTCTCTAGCTAGCTGAGTTTGGTTGCAGGTCTAGTCATCGACGCAGGCGCTCAGCAGAGCGTCACGGTCAAGAATGCTTACCTGCCCCCGAGCCGTGGCGATCGCGCCCATCTTGCGCAACTCGCCTAGCGCCTTCGAGGTCCACTCTCGGCTGGCATCGATGTACTGCGCAAGGTCGTTCTGGGTGAGTTCGACGAACCCACGTCCGTCAGACAGGTCGACCAACCGCTGTGCGGCTCGAGCTCGCACCGATCGAGATCCGAGCATGCTTCGCAACAGCATTTCGTTGAGCCGACGGCTCTGCATGCGCAACAGTGCCAAAGAGGCCGCTGGTTGCTGCTGCAAGAAGTCGATGAAACGCTGCGACGTGACCATAACGACATGAGTGGGCTCTATTGCGCTGACGTCGGCCGAGCGGCGTTCGTTGTTGAGCGAACTCATCTCACCAATGAACTCGCCCGACGTGCGCATGCCAAGCACCGACTCGGTGCCGCTCGAAGAAATCACGACAATCTTTACAAGCCCCGAAAGCGTGTAAAAGACCTCTTTTGATTGGGCCCCGATACTGATCAGTCGCTCGCCTGGTTGGTACGAGCGTTCAACGCCAATGGAGCGCAACGCCTGCAGTTCATCGGGCAAGAGCAATGGACGTTCGGGCCGATCAACCATGATCAGTCGCGACGCTCGTGGTCGACGTGAACGACGAGATCATCAAACGAGACATCGCCAAGCCCGTCGCTGCATCGAAGTAGATGCGAGTCGCCGGTTGATTCAACGATCATGCCTGCATTGCCGAGCCAGGCTGAATCGACGCCTTGGAACGACCATGCATTCCAGAGATCGACCGTGCGGGTCCGTCGACCGACCACTTCAACCACGACTTCTGGTGGCGCCGTGTGGCTCCAGATGGCAACGACCGGCACGACGATGCCGTTGGCACGTACTTCGCCGCGGTCGGTGGCGACTTTGAGCGCTTGGGCGCGAGACGGTGACGATGTTCGGCGCGAGATGCGAAGAATGTCACCCTCGCCAACCTGGATGCGCAGTACCGAGTGCACGGTCGTGCCCTGCCATTTGGCTTTGCGGGCATTGCCGCGCTGAAAGGCCGCGGCGAGGGTGGCTGTCACGACCCACTCCAGGGATCGGCCGAGTCGTCGGGCCACAGCATACGAACATCGTCTAGCTGAGATGCCGCTCGCAGTCCGACGAGTTCAACCGATTCGACCGCACCGTTGCGGGGGTTGCGGCGCCGCGGCGCTTTGCCCTCGGCCATGAGCGCGAGCATCGCGTCGTCGAAATGCGATCCAGGCCCGTGGCGATGCGCGAACGTTTTCCAGAAGCGCTCAGCCTTTTCAGCTGGCGAGGGGCTTTGGTCGCGAACCCGGCTGTCGAGCGCCATCCCCGGTTGCCACGCATTGGCTGATTGCACTGGCACCGTCGAAGCGATGCGGTCGCTCTGGGTCGGTCCGTCGTTGGTGACAACCGAGTCGGAAAACGCAGATGCGGATGCGAGTACTGGAGCGGGCGGCGCTGAGGCCGCGGGAATAGTCGTGAGCGGCTCGGGTGACGCGGCAGTGTTGGGATCTGCGGGGTGCAATGCGGGCGCTGCGGGCGCGAGGTGAGCGGGAGCGTAGGGTTGGGCCACGGCGGCATGCGGCGGTGGCGCCGTTGGATAGGCGACGGGTATCTGGGCTGGCGTACCGAAGCCACCGCCAGCTTCGAGCGTGCCGGGAATTTCATCGCCGTAGCGATAGATGCGCGGGATGAATCGGCGGTTTCGCAGCGGCTTGCCCACCCAATCAATGGCAACCGCGACGAGCGCGATGAGGGCCATGAGGGCACCAAACACGATGAGCATCTCTGAGGTACGCATGGAGTACCGACAAATCTAGTCTCTGCCGCGTGGCCTACCGGCTCACCAATGCACCGTTGATCATTGATCTGCCCGTAATCAATCGTCTGTTAGTAGTGGTAGGGGAAACCTGACCAGTCAGGGTCGCGCTTGTCGAGGAACGCGTCGCGTCCTTCGCGGGCCTCTTCGGTCATGTACGCGAGGCGGGTGGCTTCGCCGGCAAAGACTTGCTGGCCGACGAGACCATCGTCGATCAGGTTGAGTGCGAACTTTGCCATTCGTTGGGCGGTCGGACTCTTCTGGCAGATCTCGCGAGCCCACTCGAGCGCGGTGTCCTCGAGGTCAGCGTGCGCCACGACGGTATTTACGACGCCTTGAGCATGGGCTTGGTCAGCGGTGTAGGTGCGACCGAGGAAGAAGATCTCTCTCGCAAACTTCTGTCCGACCTGGCGGGCGAGCAGCGCGGATCCAAAGCCGCCGTCGAAACTAGCGACATCAGTGTCGGTCTGTTTGAACCGAGCGTGCTCAGCGCTAGCGATGGTGAGGTCGCATACCACGTGCAGACTGTGCCCACCGCCGGCAGCCCACCCCGGAACAACGGCGATGACAACCTTTGGCATAAAGCGGATAAGTCGTTGACATTCGAGGATGTGCAGCCGACCGCTGCGGCCCGGGTCAATGGCGTCTGCGGTCTCGGCGTTGCCCTCGGTATAGCGATAGCCATCAGTGCCGCGGATGCGTTGGTCGCCGCCGGAACAAAATGCCCAGCCACCGTCCTTGGCCGAAGGGCCGTTACCGGTGAGCAGTACTGCGCCGACGTCGCTGCTTTGGCGGGCATGATCAAGGGCTCGGTAGAGCTCGTCGACGGTGTGGGGCCGAAATGCGTTGCGCACCTCGGGACGATTGAACGCAATGCGGACTGCTGCGACATCGACCGCCCGGTGATAGGTGATATCGGTGAACGCAAAATCAGGCACCTCGGTCCAACGTTGTGGATCGAAGATCTCAGAAACCGTCTCAACAGCCATGATGGGAGTCTGTCATCCGGCTGGGCCAGTCGAGGTATTAGAACGCGACTTCTTCGACGTCGCTCATCTCCCAGAACTCGTGGTTCTCAACCCATTCAGTTGTGGCAGCGGCTTGAAGCAGCAGCGATGAGTCAGCCGAGCGCGCGGTGCGGCGGTGACGGCCGAAGAGTTCGCTGTACATGCCCGACGTAACGAGCATCGCCATCACCGACGCTTGGGTGATGATGAAGCAAGCGACGAGTATCGCTGTCCAAGACATAGCTAGAGCAACATAGGAGGTGGGTGTGACATTGTTCAAGCTTTGGGTGTGAAACTTGTTGTCAATGTTGCTGAAGTACGGTTCTGTAGCCCATTGAGCAGACATTTTCTCCAGAATGGGCTCACGCTCTAGGTTGCAGTGCATGGATGCACCGCTTCGCGGCCTCAAGGTGATCGAAGCCGCGAATTTTCTGGCTGGCCCGATGTCAGGAATGATGTTGGCAGATCTGGGCGCTGATGTGATCAAGGTCGAACCTCCACGAGGTGATCCGTATCGACGATTCGGTCGCCCCTATGGCGATGCCGGGCTCGTGTTCAAGGCCGCGAATCAGAACAAGCAAAGTGTGGCCCTCGATCTCAAGTCAGAGCAGGGAATGGCGTCGTTGCGCGAGCTGCTCGCAGACGCCGACGTGCTCATCACCAACTGGCGACCCGGCGTTGCCGAACGCATGGGCCTGACCGCTGAGCAGGTGCGAGCCGATTTCCCCCAACTCATCTGGGTACGGGTGTCGGGGTACGGTCCCGACGGCCCGCGTGCTGCGCTGCCAGCCTTTGACGGCATCGTGCAGGCTCGCTCGGGTGCGATGATCTCTGGCGTCGACGCCCCGACCAATGTCAACAACAATGTCGCCGACAAGGTCAGCGCGATGTTCGCAGCCCAAACGGTGACCGCAGCGCTGCATCAACGCTCGAAGACCGGTACTGGCGTGGTCTGTGACATGCCGATGGTCGACGCGATGGCCTACTTCTACGGTGCCGACATCGCAGCGGGGCATCGCATTGCTGATCAACCAGCCGATGCCGCCGTCGCAGCGGCCGCTGCTGGCGATGCCACGTTTATTACCGCCGATGGGTGGCTGACGTTGTCGCCGGTAACCGGCAAGCAGTTGAGGCGTGCGATGGAAGCCGCCGGAGTTGGCGACCAGTTCAGTGACGTGATGGACGCTGATCGCTCACGGACCTTCGAAGTATTCGCTGACGCGCTTGGGCCAGCTCTGCTCGACCGAGCCGCCGACGAGTGGGAGCATATTTTCGTCGAAGCCGATGTGCCTGCATCGGCCATTCGCACGTTCGACCAGCACCTCGCCGACGATCAGACGATCCACAACCAGACGTACCAACCGGTCGAAGATCCGTCGGTCGACGGCTCATGGCTATTGGTGCGCTATCCCGCCTTCTTCGACGGCAAGCGGGTCGAAACGGCAGGGCTGCCGGCTCCCGAGCTAGATGAGCACGGCAGCAGCTAGGTCTACTCGGGTGGGTCAGTCCACGGTGTCACTCGGGAGCGACGTCGATACCGGGATCGGAAGTAGCGATGGGTGTTGGGGCCGCACGTTGCAGGAACAGCCCGCATTCTTCGAGCGCATAGGTGTTGAGCTGATCGGCGGCTTCAGCGAGCGATTCTTCGCTGACTGCGAGCAGATCGCGCCGCTCGTCTCGGGCCGTCTGCTGGTACTGCTCAAAGAACTCTGACAGCGTCGACACGGGAGTAACGATGTCGTCGGGAGCGAGGTCGATCAGCACGGCGAGCTCGCCGACCACGGCATCGAGTCGTTCAGGGTCACCGGGGACCATCGTGACTTCGGCGCCATTGGGACCCGTCGCGACTCCGAGCTGGGCACAGAAGGTCTCGGCTGACCGCGTCGACGAGCTACAGCCGGCACTCAGGCCGAGTGCGACGAGCATCAGCGATGCCGCGAAGGTGCGAGGCGTCAAGCGATTGCTTTGGTGGCGAGCGCTCGCAACTCAGACACCGCATGCCCGAGACCCTCAGGGTCTCGATAAAGGGCACTGCCCGCAACCAGCCAGTTGGCGCCCGCCGATGCTGCACCGCTGATCGTTGCTGGTCCAATACCGCCGTCGACCTCGATGTCGATGTCGTGACCCGATGCTGCGGCCAGCGCATGGAGTTCGGCGATCTTTGCTTCCATCGTTGCGATGTAGGGCTGGCCACCCCAGCCGGGGTTGACGGTCATGATCAAGACCATGTCGAGCAGATCAAGAACATGAGCGACCGTCGAGACCGGTGTCGACGGATTCAGAGCAACGGCCGGCTTTGCGCCGAGCTCGCGAATATGGCCCAGCGTTCGGTGTAGGTGCTCGCACGCTTCGGCATGCACGATCAGCATTTCGCAGCCAGCCTCGACATATCGGTGGGCCAGATCATCGGGTCGTAGCACCATCAGGTGCGCTTCGAACGGCTTGTCGGTGCGATCGCGCACCGACGCGATCACGTCGGGGCCGAACGTGAGGTTCGGCACGAACCGGCCGTCCATGACGTCGAACTGGAACCGATCGACACCGGCTTCGTCGAGCGCGGTGACCTCGTCGCCGAACCGGCTGAAGTCAGCCGGGAGTACGGACGGAATGATCAAAGGTGGATGAGACGAAGCATTGGTACTGGACGACACGATGTCGAACGTAGTGCAGGCTTTGGTCGCGTCCGCGGCACCTCGCCTTGAGCTAGCCGCGTACCCTGCTGAGGTGTCGCAGTCCCCGAAACCAGCCGAGGTGCCTATCGCTGAGGTGATGGCCGAGCGGATGGCGACGGGTGGCGAGGCCGTTGCTCGCCTCGACGATGGTCGGGTGGTGTTTGTCGCCGGTGCGCTGGCAGGCGAACGGGTGCGAGTCGCAATCGATTCGCAGAAGAAGCGATTCGCGAAGGCCCATGTCACCGAAGTGCTGCGCGCGTCGCACGAACGCCGAGACCCACCTTGCCCTCACGTCATCAGCGGTCAGTGCGGCGGTTGCGATTGGCAGCACATTTCGCCGGCACAACAACGGGCCTACAAGACCGGAATCGCTCGCGAACAGCTGGCGCGACGTGGCGGAATCGCCGAACCTAACGTGCGCCACCACGCTGACCCACCGGGTTTGCGAACCACGGTGCGATGCGTCGTCACGAATGATCGCGCCGGTTATCGCCAGCGGCGCTCACATAAAGGGTTCGACGCAGGGTCCTGTGACGCCGCCCATGAACTGTTGCGGCCGCTCATCATCGATGGTCGTTACCCGGGCGTCGACGAAGTCACGCTGCGAGCGAGTGCAGCAAGTGGTGAGCGGATGGCGATCGTGTCAGGCGATCGACAGGCCGCACCCGGGGTGCGGGTGCCAGACGATGTCGAGGTGATAGCCGACAGCGATCCAGGCGACGCGGCGATCACCGAAGAAGTCTGTGGTGTGTCGTTCAGGGTGTCAGCGAAGTCGTTCTTCCAGACCTCACCGCAGTGCGCAGCGACGTTGGTAGCCGCCGTGCGCGAGATGCTGGCTGAGGCTCAGGGGCCGCTTGTCGACCTGTATGGAGGAGTCGGGTTGCTCGGCATTGCGGCATGCGGCGCACAGCTGCACACGATTGTCGAGTCAAGCCCAGCGGCGGTGCTCGACGCTCGCCACAATCTCACCACGCTTGATCCTGATCATGAGGTGGCAGTCGTTGAGTCACGGGTCGAACGTTGGCAACCCGAACTCGCTTATGGCGCAGTCATCGCTGACCCGGCCCGCTCAGGATTGCGAGCTGAGGGCGTTAGCGTCATCGGCGCCACGGGAGCATCAGAGCTTGCCCTCGTCAGTTGTGACGCGGGAGCGCTCGGGCGCGACGCCGGACTCTTGATCGCAGACGGATGGACGCACACCGAGTCGGTCGTCGTCGACATGTTCCCCGACACTTCACAGCTCGAAGTCGCGTCGCACTTCTCTCGGCACTAGCTTTCTAGGCCATGACGTGCTTGGTCATGATGCTTTAGCGCTTGAAGACTTCGTTGGCGTTTCGTTCTTTCATGCCAGCAAAGAAGTCCTCGATCCCAGAACCCTCATGGGCGCTGTCCCACATCGTCGAAAACGATGTGCTGTCGCGAACCCGCTCATCAATGCCGGTCGCTTGTCCTTCGGCGTCTTGGATGATGCGGTGCGCGTTCTCTCGTGCTGTCGCCAGAATCACCTCGGCCTGGTCATCGGCCTGGGCCAGGATCTCTTTGCTAGCGATGTGCGAAGCCTCATTCAGGTCGGCTGCCCTTTGCAACGCCTCTTCGGTGATATCGCCAGCACGGTGATGGGCATTGTCGATGATGATTGCGGCTTCGCACCGAGCCGATGTGACGGTGGCATCGGCATCTGCATGTGCAGATTCGACGACTTGGATCGCGATCGCTTCGAGTTGGTCGGATTCTTCGCGGACTCGCTCGAGGTGTTTCACCGCCTCATCGGTCTTTGCTCGCGCTGCCTGGCGGGCTCTGCGAATGGCTTGCTCGGCCGCGAACTGGGCCGCGATCACAACCTCGTCGGCTCGACGCACAACATCGACGAGCGCAGCGGCAGATCTGCCGTTGGTGCCGTTAGCTAGTGTCGTCGTTGCCTCGATAGAAACATCAGTCATTCGTTGACCTCCACGCTCACGGTCGGCACGAGTTCGCCGATGATGAGCCGTGCAATCTAGAAGACAGCGATCTGGGTATATCGACCCACCTGGCGCGAGCGGTAGGTTCGGGCCATGAGCATTCTTGTCGAGTACCGAGACCGTGTCGCCATCATTACGTTGAACGACCCTGACCGTCGCAACACGGTGACGTCAGAGATGAACGACGCAATGATCGAAGCAGTGGCTGGCGCCGAGGCCGACGACGGCATCGGGGCAATGATCATCACCGGAGCCGGAACGGCGTTCTGTGCTGGCGCCCATCTCGACGACTTGCTTGGCGCCGAGAACGAAGGCGAGCTGAGCAGCATCTATCGGGGCTTCTTAGCGGTCGCTCACTCGAGCCTGCCGACCATCGCCGCCGTCAACGGTGCTGCGGTCGGTGCTGGCATGAACCTGGCCTTGGCCGCAGACCTGATTCTCGCCGGTGAATCGGCCCGGTTTGACTCGCGCTTTCACCAGATTGCCATTCACTCCGGTGGTGGCCACACGTGGCGCCTTGCCAACATCACTGATTTGCAGACCGCCAAGGCAATGGTGATCTTCGGCGAGCGGCTGAACGGCGCCGAAGCCGCAGCAGCTGGCATCGCGTACAAGTGCTTACCCGACGACGAGTTGCTCGACGCTGCTATCGAGTACGCAGCGAAGGCGGCCGCAGCGCCCAAGGGATTAGTTGCCAAGACCAAGGAGACCTTCGGCGCACTCAATGCGGTGAACGGATCACAAGAAGCCGTCGACCTCGAAACGACCCCGCAGTTCTGGGCTATGCAACAGCAAGAGTTCAAGACGTGGGTGTCTGATCTCAAGGCCAAAATTTCTTCGAAGTCCAAGGGCAACTAGGTTGTCGGCCATGGGAATTCGATTTGACGACATTGACGCGATCAACGCTTCGGTAAGCGACGAGTACGGCGAGTTTGGCTCGACGTTCGAGATGACGCAGGACAAGGTGAATACGTTCGCCGAGATCACTGGTGACCACCAGTGGATCCATGTTGACATCGACCGAGCCAACGCCGGGCCCTTTGGTGGCCCGATTGCGCACGGCTTCTTCACGCTTAGCCTGATGGCATCGGGCATTGTGTCGATCGGCAGCTTCGAAGGCGTGTCGAACGGCGTCAACTACGGCGCCAACAAGCTGCGTTTCCTGTCACCGGTGCCGGTGCCGTCGACGCTGCACGGCCGGTCTCGCATTCTCAAGGCCGAAGCCAAGGGCCCCGGCACGCTGATCACCAGCGAAGCAACCATCCACGTCGTGGGCAACGACAAGCCGGCAGTCCTCTACGAAATGCTCACGCTCTTGATGTAGGTCTGCTCACCGCAGTGCGGTAAGCAGTATCAATGGACTTCAACATTCCGGGCGAGATTCAGGATCTGCTTGATCAGCTCGATCAATTCATCGTCGATGAGATCAAGCCGCTTGAGCGTGAGAACGACAACATTCGCTTCTTCGATCATCGACGCGAAGACAGCCGAACTGACTGGGATCGCGACGGGTGGCCAAACCGCGAGTGGGAGCTGCTGCTCAAAGAGATGCGCCGCCGAGCCGACGAGGCCGGGTTCTTGCGTTATCACCTGCCCGAACGTTTCGGCGGCCAAGACGGCTCAAACCTCGCGATGGCGATCATCCGTGAGCACCTCGCGGCCAAGGGGCTAGGGCTGCACAACGACCTGCAGAACGAGTCATCGATCGTCGGTAACTTCCCGACGGTGTTGATGATGGAGAAATACGGCTCGCAAGAGCAGCAGGAGTACTGGATCCCCAAAATGTTGGCGGGTGAGGCTCGTATCGGGTTCGGCCTGACCGAGCCAATGGCGGGCACCGATGCGACCCGCATGGAGTCCAACGCGTACCGCGATGGCGACGAGTGGATCATCAACGGGGCCAAGCGTTGGAACACCGGCATGCATGCCGCCACCCACGACTACATTTTCTGTCGCACCTCGGGCAAGCCGGGCGAGGCGGCAGGCATCTCGAACTTCATCGTTCCCGTGGAGACACCAGGCTTCAAGGTCGAGTTCATGTGGTGGACCTACAACATGCCGACCGATCACGCCGAGGTCACTCTGACCGACGTGCGAGTCAAAGACAGCGACCTGCTCGGCCCCGAAGGCCAGGGGCTGGCGACCGCCCAGCTGTTTGTGCACGAGAATCGCATTCGTCAAGCGGCGTCGAGTCTGGGCGCGGCCCAGTACTGCATCAACGAGTCGGTCAAGTATTCGCGAGAGCGCATGATCCACGAGAAGCCGCTCTCTGCGAACCAGGCCATTCAGTGGCCGCTGATCGAGATGCATACCGAAGCAGCGATGCTGCGAGAGCTGATTCGCAAGACTGCGTGGCAGCTCGACCAGGTCGAGCACGGCACCGAGATCAGCGACAAGGTCGCCATGTGCAACTACCGCGCCAATCGGCTCGTGGGCCAAGCCGCCGATCGAGCGATTCAAACCCACGGCGGTATCGGCTACAGCCGCCACATGCCGTTCGAGCACATCTTCCGCCATCACCGTCGGTACCGCATCACCGAGGGCGCCGAAGAGATGCAGATGCGTCGGGTCGGCCAGTACCTGTTCGGGTATGGGGTCGATAACGAGATGTTCGAGACGCCATCATTCGCGAGCCGATTTAACAAGGTCCAGCGTGGCGCTCCGGCCAGCTGGCTCGACTGAGCGCCTACTGAGGAGAGATCAATGACTCGCAAGAACGTTGCGTCCGGAAGCCCGTTCGAAAATGTGCACGGCTACTGCCGGGCCGTACGAGTCGGCGACATCATCCATGTAGCCGGTACTTGCGCGGCCCAAGACTGCCTTGATGGCACCAGTACCTATCAGCAGTCGGTATCAGCGCTCGGCATCATCACCGATGCACTCGCCAAGGTCGACAGCGGCCCCGCCGACGTCGTGCGCACCGTCATCTATGTCACGAACATCGACGAGATGACCGAGGTCGCCAAAGCTCACTTCGAGATCTTCGGCGACGTGCGACCGGTCTCGACGATGGTCGAGGTCACGCGCCTTGTCGACCCCCGCATGACCGTCGAGATCGAGGCCTACGCCGTCGCTGCGTCGTAGTAAGCTCGCGCTCCCAGTCAAACGCACCGAAGAGCGCCAGCAGGTCGAAGTGCACTAAGAACCGGTGAGTGCGCTTCCGACGCGCAATTTGGTGCACTTGGCACGCGCCAAGCGTGAGAAGTGCACTAAGAACCGGTGGCTCGTCAACGACCCTCAATAAGGCAGAGGGCGTCCCATTCGAGCTCGGCGACCCGGCGGCCGCTGGCAGCCATGATGATTGAGCGGAAGGTGCCGTCGAGGTGTTGGCGGCCTTGGCGGGCCATGCCGATTCCCCACCACAGCGTGCGAAAGACCTTCCACCAGTGGAATCGGTCTTCGTCCCACACGCCGCCAGCGTCGGCTGCAAGCGCAGGCGACGAACCGGCGGCGAACGCTGGAGCATGGCTCGTCTCTCGACTCCAAGCGAGTCGCACGCGTTTCTCCATTCCCTCAACAGCGCTGGCCTCGCGCCGACAGCAAATAATTGCAACTTGCTGGACGAGCGTCGTCCTGGGAAATTTTGCCCTTCGGGGTCTCGGCTCAGGATCGTGAATCAATCCTCGTCAGGCCCCCTATTGCGACCTGGTCGACGGCGAGCCTGAGATCAAGAATCGCCTATCGCTGCACCAAGACGCCAGCGTCACAGAAAACGAAGACGGAGCCAGACCAGCGCGGCCTGACTCCGTCGTACTTTACTTTTTCGTAACGGTGATCGCTAGCGCCAGCCGCTCAGGAAGTCGAACGTGGGGAAGTCGAAGTCAGGAGTATCGAAGCCGGGGAAACTCACTGTGGCGCAGGGGACTTCTTGACCGTTGACTTCGCAGTACGAGCTGGTCGTGCCATTGATCGTGCTTGAGCTTGAGCT
>Ga0114956_1002838_pt1 | contig 13549 bp, 13 predicted proteins | sample MaitaG_FD_87304 | JGI IMG/M metagenome (GOLD analysis project Ga0114956, IMG submission 87304) | Marine algal microbial communities from Maine, USA - Maine_Asex2 metaG | ecosystem: Host-associated > Algae > Red algae > Unclassified | place: Maine, USA | collected 2015-01-05 | reverse complement strand
TCAAATGCTGCGTGCATTTCGTAGACCGGTTCAAGCGGCCCGCTCACAGCAGCGAGCGCTGCGGCCTGGGCCACGTTGCACACGTTTGATGTCTGATGCGATTGCAGCGTGGAGGCGGCCTTCGCCAGAGCAGGTGGTGCGATGATCCAGCCCACTCGCCAGCCCGTCATGGCATAGGTCTTAGCGACGCCGTTCAAGATGATGCAGTGATCAGCCAACTCGGGCACGAGCACCGGCATCGAGTGATGCTCCGCCTCGCCATACACCAGATGCTCATAGATTTCGTCGCACAGCACCCAGATGCCGTGTTCGACCGCCCAGCGGCCAATCGCTTCGATTTCTTCTTTGCGGTAGATCGCCCCGGTTGGGTTCGATGGGGACACGAACATGAGTGCCTTCGTGTTCTCGGTACGAGCACCTTCGAGCTGGTCGACGGTGACCTTGAAGCCGGTCTCTGCGGTGCTGTGCAGCTCTACTGGCGTGGCCCCAGCCAGTCGGACCGGCTCGGGGTAGGTGGTCCAGTAGGGGGCGGGCAGCAACATTTCGTCGCCCGGGTTGAGCAGCGCAGCAAGTGCGTTGTACACCGCCTGCTTGCCGCCGTTGGTAACAACGACTTGGTCCGCAGTGACCTCGTAACCCGAGTCTCGTTTCGTTTTATCGACGATCGCTTGGCGCAGAGCGGGCAGGCCCGGCGTTGGCGAGTACTTGTGGTTTGCGGTTTCGCTGCAAGCAGCGATCGCTGCATCGACGATGTGCGGCGGTGTTGGAAAGTCCGGCTCGCCGGCTCCAAAGCCGATCACCGGCTTACCTTCGGCCTTGAGAGCCTTGGCCTTGGCGCTCACCGCAAGCGTGGCAGATGGGGCGATAGCGCCGACACGGCGCGAAAGTTCAGAAGTCACGCCGCGAGTGTGACAGCGAACGCGTCACAGAGCCAACGTTTTACTGGTGACTTCGCAAATTGTCTGTGGCAAGTCGGCCACGACCGTGGGCTGCAGTCACCGAGCGCCAGTGTTGGTGGTCGCGTTGTGACGGATCGTCACCATGACCCACCGGACAACCGCGCTACCAAAATGGCAGACTTGTCGCTGTGAGTAACACCAGTGCGAACATAACCATCCCGGCTGACCTCTTGCCCGCCGACGGGCGCTTCGGGTCTGGCCCGAGCAAGGTGCGAACCGAGGCGCTCGAAGCCCTGGCCGCAACCGGCACCGGGTTCATGGGAACGAGTCATCGCAAAGACCCTGTCAAGGACATCGTGTTACGCATGCAGCAGGGATTGCGTGACTTGTTCTCGTTGCCAAGCGATTGGGATGTCATCGTCGGCAACGGTGGCGCAACCATTCTCTGGGATGCCCTTACTTTCGGGTTTATCGAACAGAAGAGCCAACATCTTTCCTTTGGAGAGTTTGGCTCGAAGTTTGCAAAGGCAGCCCAAGCAGCGCCCCACATTGGCGACCCGACGGTGATCGAGTCCGAAGTTGGCTCGCACCCACAGCTCGTTGCCGACGACGCAATCGATACCTATTGCTTCACGCACAACGAGACATCGACCGGCGTGGCCATGCCCGTTGCTCGTCCAGCTGGGGCGTCTGGCCTCATGTGTGTCGATGCAACCTCGGCAGCTGGTGGCATGCGCTGGTCACCATCGCAAGCTGACCTTTACTACTTCTCGCCGCAGAAATGTTTTGCGAGCGACGGCGGCTTGTTTATTGCCTTGGCTTCACCCGCCGCCAGCGCTCGTATCGAATCAATCGCCGCCACCGACCGTTGGATTCCGACCGGCCTTGATCTCAAGACAGCGCTCGACAACTCTCGCAAGAAGCAGACCTACAACACGCCAGCACTGGCCACGATCTTCCTCACCATGCATATGACCGAGTGGATGAACGAGCATGGCGGGCTGGAGTTCGCTGCGGGCCGGTCCGACGAGTCGTCTTCGCATTTGTACGCATGGGCCGACGCTCACCCGCTTGCGACACCCTTTGTGACCGACACTGCAATGCGGAGCAGCGTTGTCACCACTATCGACATCGATGACTCGATTCACGCCGACAGCGTTGCCGAGGTACTGGCTGCGAATGGCATCGTCGGCACCGACAGCTATCGCAAGCTCGGCCGCAACCAACTGCGTCTCGCTGCGTTTCCTGCGATCGACCCCAGCGACATTCGTGCACTTACAGACTGCATCGACTACGTCATGGGCGAGATGGCCTGAACCGCCCATGGCCATGCACACAAGCACCGCAGGGAAGCTACTGATCGCCACGCCAGCGATCGGCGAGGGAGAGTTCGAACAGTCCGTGATCTACATGCTGCACCACGACAGCGGCGGAGCGCTCGGCGTCATCATCAACCAGCCGAGTGAGATCGACGTGGCCGAACTTTTGCCACGCTGGGCTGACCTCACGGTTGCTCCTCGCACGGTGTTCACCGGCGGCCCCGTGGAGACAAACGGCTTTATCGGTGTGGGTCGGGGCGTAGGCGAACAACCAGATTCGACGGTGACCGTCGACGGCACCGACTTGGTCACTGTTGACCTTGAGAGCGACCCGGCACTCACGGCCGCCCACGTGGATCGCTTGAGGTTGTTCCGCGGCTACTCCGGTTGGGGTGCGCATCAGTTGGACACCGAGCTTGGTGCTGGTGCATGGTTCATTGTTGAGTCAAAGCCAACCGACGTGTTTTCGCAACAACCTGATTCGCTCTACGAAGATGTCCTGCTTCGCCAGCAAGGCGACTTGCGATGGTTCGCCAACGCCCCGCTAGACCCCACCCAGAACTAGGCAGCTACACAGAGAAGTCGACAGGGCCTTCGCCGGTTGGTTCTGGGCCTGTGGAAAGGTGAATGATGCCTTCGGTCTCGGGGACTCCTTCGACATCGCTGGCGGCCCAGTGCAAAAACATCGGCGATTCGTGGCGAAGCAGGTCGAGCCAGAGCGCATAGTCCTCTGCTGGCAGGTGGGCGCGAACGCTGTCGGCGCCTCCGAGTGTGTTGAAGCCGCCTTCTTGTTTGCCGAAGCGGTCGGAGAAGTAGATCTCGCTGCGGGCCTCGGCTGCGTCGGTGCTCGCTCCAATCAGGCCGTGAGACAGTACGAGCAGGCGATCGCTGCCCAATGGGCCTAATCGTCCGACGTGTGCGGTGTAGCTCGAAATTTGTGCGCTCGGCATGAGATCTCCAGGTGGCGGTAGCCGTCAGAGGCTAATCACATCTGCGACCAGTAGCCAGTACTGTGCCCTGGGTGCATCTTCGGCTGACCTCTCTGTTTGCAGTTTGCCTGCTGCTGGCCTCGGCCTGCAGCACCTCGAGAGAGATCAGTGCAGAAGCACTACAAACTGACATTCTTGAACCCACAAGTGATTTGGCAGAGGCCCCGGGCGAAGCAGTCGAGGCCACCGACGAAACCGGCAGAGCGTCGTCAGAATCTGATGGCACCCGGGCCGATTCCAGTGCCAAGGATTCCGCACCGACCGAGTTAACGAACGAAGACGTCTACCGCACTATCGAGAATTCGATTGTGTATTTGCAGGCACCCGACGATGCGTCGGGAAGCGGCATCGTCATCGATGGTGGCTGGATTCTCACGAACGCCCATATTGTCGATCGTCATCAGACGGTGCGCGTTGGCCGCAGCGATGGCTTTGATCTCGGCATGCACGCCGTGCATGGAATCGACTGGGTTTTCGATCTGGCTTTGGTCGGGCCGATCGACGATGCGTCGTTGATTCCCATCGACCGAGGCGTCTCTGCTGACCTTTTGCTTGGCAGCCGGGTTCTGCTTGCGGGGTTTCCCGATGAGCCGTCGATTGCGCCAACGCCAACCTTGACCGAAGGGATCGTGAGTCGCCGCCGATCGGTTGCCATTGGCGAGTACTCGTTCTTGCAAGTCGACGCCACGGTCGCCCCCGGCCAGAGTGGCGGGGCCTTGGTCAATAGCGATGGTCAACTCGTTGGTGTCAGCGGGTTGGAGTTCGGCGAGGGCGAGTTTGCGTTGTCTTTTGCCGTAGATGAAATGTGGCCCCGAGTCGAAGCCATGATCTCAGCGCCACCGAACGGGCTGCCAAGCGACCCGCCCGTTGCCGAACTCGTTGATGTCGTGGGCCAGTTACGCAACTTCGGGTTTTTGGTCGAAGTCGGCGAGTCGGGCGAGATCGACGTTTTTGCTTCAGGCGGTGCCGACATCTGGATTGATTTCAAGACGCTTGGCGGCGACACCGTGGTGCTCTTCGACGAGTCTCCCGATCCGTTTCGTGAGAACGGCTTGGTGAACAAGCTCTTCATCAACGAAAGCGCGGAGACCTCCGAGAATCTGACCGCCACGGTTGACCCGGGCATCTATCAGATCGTCGTTGGCACATTCTCGGTCGAACCTGTCGATGTCACCGTGACCTCGGCCAATCCAATGCGTAGATTCGCTGATCTCGAAGACCGTCAACAGTTGCCGGTGGGCCAGGTCGTCGAAGGCGAGGTTGACTGGGTTCTCGACAGCGATCGTTGGGCCCTGGACCTGGTCGAAGGCCAAGAAGTGTCGATCATCGCCGACGGCATCGCTGACACCGTGTTGGTGGTGCGGCTCGATGACGCCTTGGTTGCGAGCAGTGACGACGAGGGAATCGGGGTCTTTGGCACGGGTTCCCAGGTGGACTTCGTTGCGGCCACGACCGGAACCTACGTGGTCGAGGTAGGCACCTTTGACACCATCCGATGGGGCTATTTACTCGAAGCCACGGTGAACTGACCGCATCGTTGCGAGCGGGATTGCGAGCAGCCTTTGCGGCTGCGCTACATTTCTGCACTTAGCTACTAACTCGTGAAGGAGTGCGTGTGGAACTGCGACCTGGGCTCAAACTGAGCAGCGCCGTCTGCTCAACCGAGGTAATTGTCGTCGCCGGGAGTGGCGATGTCGAACTTACGTGTGGCGGTGTCGCCATGCTTGCCCCTGGCGACGACGCTGGCGAAGCCACCGCTGCTGGCGGCCTGACCAATGGCACCATGCTAGGCAAACGTTATTGCGACGAAGAAGGCACCGTCGAGGTCTTGTGCACCAAGCCTGGCGACGGCTCCGTTGGCGTGGGCCAAACGGCACTTGATCTCAAAGAGGCCAAGCCTCTCCCCGCATCTGACTAATCGCAGAACGGGCGCACCAAAATGAATATCTTGACGCTGCTAGACATGGCAGTAAGCGGCTTTGGCGACCGGACTGCGGTCGGCCCCGTCGGCACCGGGTTGACCTATGCCGAGTTGCTCGACCGGGCTGCTCGGGCCGGGCGCTCGTTCACCGAAGCTGGGAGTGAACGGGTGTCGTTTCTCGATATCAGCTCCCCTGCACTGCCGGTTGCCCTCTTTGGCGCTGCCTATGCGGGTCAGCCGTTTGTGCCCCTGAACTATCGGCTCGCCGACGATGATTTGGCCAAGCTCGCAGCGCGCACCGCACCGGCTTCGATCGTGGCGGGCCCGGACCAGAGCGCTCGATTGAGTGGCACTCCTGGCCTGACACTGACCGAACGCGACTCATTCCTGCATGCCGCTCAGACCGGCAACGCGCTAGAACCCTCTTCGTGGTCAATGGACCCTGATGACATTGCAGTTCTGCTCTACACCAGCGGCACAACTGGTGAACCCAAGGCAGCCGTGCTTCGCCACAAGAACCTGGTTGGCTATATTCTGGGTTCGGTCGAATTCATGGGCGCTGGCGAAGACGAAGCCACGCTGGTTTCGGTACCGCCCTACCATATTGCTGGGCTTGCAGCGATTCTGAGCTCGGTGTACGCCGGGCGCCGCATTGTGCAACTACCGAGCTTCGATGCCGACACCTGGATCGATCTCGTCGCCACCGAAGGGGTCACTCATGCCATGGTCGTTCCGACCATGTTGGCTCGCATCGTTGAACGTATGTCTGCCCGATCCATCGAACTGCCCTCGCTTCGGGCACTCTCCTATGGAGGTGGCCGCATGCCGTTGCCGGTGATCGATCAAGCACTCAGCCTGTTCCCTCAAACCCGATTCGTGAACGCCTACGGGCTCACCGAGACCAGTTCGACGATCTCGTTGCTCGGACCCGACGACCATCGTCTGGCCCATGGCAGCGACGACGAGTTGATCAAACGTCGTCTGACCTCGGTCGGCCAGCCCTTGCCCACGCTCGAGGTTTCGATCCGCGACGAACAAGGAGCCGAAGTAGCAGCAGGCGCTGCTGGCGAGGTTTGGGTACGAGGCGAGCAGGTTGCAGGCGAGTACCTTCAGCAAGGCTCCAAGCTCACCGCCGACGGCTGGTTCCCCACGAACGACGGCGGCGAACTCGACGCCGACGGCTACCTGTATGTGACCGGCCGGCTCGACGATGTCATTGTGCGCGGCGGCGAGAACATTTCACCCGGCGAGATCGAGGATGTCTTGCTTGGCCATCCCGATGTCAACGATGTCGCCGTTATTGGTGTGCCGAGCGATCAATGGGGCGAGACGATCGGTGCGGTCGTTGTCGGCACGGCAAGCCAAGATGACCTGAAATCCCTGGTTACCGAGCGGCTTCGTTCATCTCGTGCCCCCGATGTTGTTCTGTACCGAGATGAGCTGCCCTACAACGACACCGGCAAGTTGCTGCGGCGAGTGCTGCGATCTGAGCTTGCCGAATCTGGAGACTGACATCTTGATCGGTCCTGTCGAGGCGCTCGAGCGGGCCCGACAGTGGTCCAGCATTGCCGACCTCGGCGGCAGCGAACTGCCGTTGATGTTGGTTGATCTACGCGGAACCGATCGTTCGTTCCGCGTACACCATCAAGACGACGAACTCGCTTCGTTGCTCAGCAGCTCTCCCTGGGTGAACGCCGTAGTTGTCGACGATGACCTCGACCCCGTCTTAGCTGCGCTCGTCGATTCGTTCGATCTCGTCATTGGTGACCGCACCCGATCAGAGGCTGCCGTCGATGTCGACGACCTAGCGAGCTGTTTGGTCGAGATTACGACCGCAGTCCGATCGAGTCCGCAAGCATCGGTTGCCTTGGCCCAGCTGCTTCGAGTGAGCCACAGCTTGCCGGTTGGCCAGGCATTACACGCCGAGTCGCTCACCTATGCCGTGCTGCAAACGAGCCACGTGTACCAACAGTGGCTTGACCAACGAGCCAACGAGCACCTGCCGGCCCAAGAGGAGCTTGCCGTTGCCTCGATCTTGACCAATTCACTACTCGCAATCACCTTGCAGCGGCCGCACAAACGCAACGCGTTTAATGTCGCCATGCGTGATCAACTGGCCGAGGCACTCGAATTGGTTGATCTCGACCCGTCAATCGATGGTGCAATCCTGCGCGGTGCCGGCGCCAACTTCAGCGCAGGTGGTGATCTCGACGAGTTCGGCTCAACGCCGTCTCCCGCTGCTGGGCACCACGTTCGGCTCGTTCGAAGTCTGCCTGCGCTTATGCATCGGGTGTCGGACCGGGTCCGGGTACATGTGCACGGTGCCTGCGTGGGTGCTGGCATCGAACTACCGGCGTTTGCCAAGTCGGTCATTGCCCACCCTGATGCCACCTTCTGTTTGCCCGAATTGAGCTTCGGGCTTGTCCCAGGAGCGGGTGGCACCGTAAGTATCACGCGGCGGTGCGGACGTCATCGGGCTGCCTGGCTTGCTCTAACTGGCAACACCATCGATGCCGAACAGGCATTGCGTTGGCAGCTTGTTGACCGAATCGACGCAACAGTCTTCTAGGTGACAAAAACCGCTCGCACGCCAGCATCGTCGTCGAGTTTTTTGACTTGTTTGGGCAGGTTGTGGGACTTGTCACGCTGGGGCGGTCCCATGCCCACTGCTCAAACCCCTCTTTTGCGATGACAAGCTGCCTGATTTTGAGAGTGTCATCGCGAACCTTGGCATTCCATGCAGGGCCGCTCTGCCTCTTCGGTTTAGTCTTCTTCAGCCATCTACATCACATCCGGACTGTGCGAACGGTAGTGCGGCCATGAGCGCACCCTTGATTTCAGAAGCTCCATGTATTGAGCAGTTCGACGCCACGTTCGACGCTTGTGGTGCCTCCGCAAAAGGAGAACCGCACGTAGCGCTCGCCATTGAACGGGTCAAAGTCGGTTCCAGGTGTTGCTGCGACACCAAGCTGGTCAAGCCATGCTGCGCAGAGTTCGGTGCTGCTTGCTGCGACTGCGGAAATATCTGCGTATACGTAAAACGCGCCTTCGGCGGGCGCAAGGCGATGCAGGCCGGCAGAACGTAACCCATCGAGCAGGATCTGTCGGTTGTGGCCATAACGAACCAGGTGTTGTTGCAGCTCGTCATGGCAGTCAAAGGCCGCAACGCCGGCCAACTGCGAAAGCGTTTGGGGGCCGAGCAACAGGTTGGCTGCGAACCGCACGATTGGTTGTACGAAGTTGTCGGGCACGACGAGCCAGCCGAGTCTCCAACCCGTCATCGAGAAGTACTTGGAGAAGCTATTCACGACCAGTACGTCGTCGCTGTGACTGAGCGCAGTGGAGACAGGCTTTCCGTACGTGAGACCGTGATAGATCTCGTCGGATACCACCTTGATGTCTCGGGTGGCGCACCACTGAGTGATTGCGGCCAGCGTGTCGCTATCGAGCATGGTGCCGGTTGGATTCGAAGGACTCGTGATCACCAACCCTTGGAGCGGTGCCTCGTCGTGGGCCTGCTCGAGCAGCGCAATCGTGGGTTGGAAGTTGTCTTCGAGCGTCGTCATCAGCGGAACCACCTGTGCCCCGAGCGCCTGCAGCGCATTGCGGTAACAGGGATACCCGGGAATGGCCAATGCCACTCGGTCACCATGATCGAACGCGGCAAGAAACGCCAACGTAAACCCGCCGGATGCACCCACGGTGACGACCACGCGATGGGGATCGACACTCAGGTCGTACCAGTCTTGGTAGTGCGCCGCAATTGCATTGCGTAGCGGGGCGACACCGTGTGTGCTCGCATAGCCGAGCCGATCCGCATCGAGCGTTTGGTGCGCTCGCTCGATTACGCCTTTCGGTGCTGCGGTGAGCGGCTGGCCAACTTCGAGTCGCACGACCTCGGCGCCGGTTGCTGCTCGACGCTCGGCAGCTTCGAACACTTCCATAACCCGGAACGGGGCAATGTCAGAGCGCACTGAGGGCATGATCGTCATTGCTACTTTCCTTACTTGCGGCGCCGCTTGTTGCGGCGGCTCGTCGATGGCGCGCGTTGGCGACGCTCGATATCGATGGTTTGTTCGGCGAGTTCCTGCCACAAGAGTTGATACCGAGCCAGCCGCACCGCGGCGATGGCGCCCGACTCCACGGCCGCGGCGACGGCACAGTCTGGCTCTTTGCGGTGGGTGCAGTCGCGAAACCTGCACGCTGTGGCTAACTCGGCTATGTCAGCAAACACCTCGTCGAGAGCGATGTCGGCTGCCCAGAGACCAATCGCTCGGATGCCGGGCGTGTCGATGACCACGCCCCCCGAAGGTAGTTCGATGAGTTCGCGCACGGTGGTGGTGTGTCGGCCTCGTCGATCGCCTTCTCGAACCTCGGCGGTTGGGGCGACGTCCTCGCCAACGATTGCGTTCACGAGCGTGGACTTGCCCACGCCGGATGGTCCAATGAAGACCAGCGTTTCTCCTGGCTTGATGCTGTCTCGGAGCTGACCGATGCCTTCTTGGCTGATTGCGCTGGTCACGATCACCGGCGCAATCGAATGCAACCAGTCGTACTCGTTGGACACCTCGCCGAGGTCGTTCTTTGTGAGCACGATCAGCGGCTCGGCGCCGCTGTCGATCGCCAACACCAAGAACCTTTCGATTCGGGCGTCGTTCGCTGCTTGGTCTAGCCCATGCACCACGGCTACGCGGTCGATGTTGGCGACAAGCACCTGATCGCTTACCTGCTCGGCGGGATCCCGGCGCACCATTGCTGATCGCCGGGGCAGTACTCGGGCGACGTGCATGCCGACTTCGTCGTCGGGTGCAACAACGACCCAGTCGCCGGTAGCTGGGGCGATGTCGGACTGGGACCGCTGCGAGTCGCTCACAACCCGGATTTCGGCGGTTTCGGTCAGAACGTCGACCTCGCCTCGGTCAACGCGCGCCACCCGCCCGAGCTCGACTTCGGTGATCAGGTCAGACTCATCGACAAATGCGGCAAACGCCTGCGCCGTTTCCTCTCCCAGACCAAGCGATTCCAACCGAGACACCCGCCAGACCCTAGCCCCGACTTAACAAGTTGTTTCTTGGATGTGTGGCCCGACTGCGGCGCGAGGCGGCGATACTGGTCAAGAGGCGAAGACTATGAACGACGTGACCGAACTATCCGACACCGTGGCCGGGGACAAAGATTCCCTCGACGCAGCTGAGCTGGAGCGATCGCAACCGGTCGCTCGCGGCACCTGCGCAGCGGTCGGCATTTTGTCTGCCGGCGTGGCGCTCGGTGTTGGCGAAGTGCTGTCTGGCATCTCGAACAAGATCCCGTCGCTCATTGTTCGGGTCGGCGATGTTGTGATCGACAATGCGCCTGGTTCGGTAGAGAAGTGGGCTATCGAGACGCTCGGCACCAATGACAAACCTGCTTTAGTCATCGGCATCGCCGTGATCAGCCTGCTCGTTGGGGCGCTCACCGGCCTAGCGGCCGCCAAGAAGTTTCGCAGCGGTGTCGTCATCTTCTCCCTGTTCGGCTTGATTGGTGGGCTCGCGGCTGCGAGCGATCCCCAGCGTCCAGCTGGTTGGGCCTGGGTCAGCGCAATCCTTGCTGCCTCCGCAGGCTTGGCCACGCTGTTTGTCCTCCTGCGGGCGGCCCGCTCATTGTTTACTGCCCCCGCCGACATCGACGAAATGCGCACGGCACGACGGGGCTTCCTGGGCGCAGCGACCGCAGCAGCCGCCGTTGGTGTCTCTGCGCCCGTTTTGGGCACCGTTCTTCGTGGCCGCCAGAGCGCCGAAGTCGAAGGCGATCGCGAGACCGTTGCCGCAGCGCTGGACTCGATTCCCACCCCGGCACCGACCGCGGAGATCATCGATGGTGGCTCCACGGTCGAAACGAGTTCGACGGCAATGCCGGAACTTGCTTCATTCGACGACATTGACGGAATCGCAACGTTGATCTCGCCAAATGACAACTTCTACCGGATTGACTCGGCGCTTTCGATCCCCCGAATCGATGTAGACACGTGGTCAATGAAGATCACGGGAATGGTCGACACTGAACTCGAATTCACGTTTGATGATCTGTTGGCCATGGACCCTGTCGAAGAATTCGTGACACTGTCCTGCGTTTCGAATCGTGTTGGCGGGGACTTGGTGGGCAACGCCCGTTGGCTGGGTGTTCCGATCAAGAAATTGCTCGACAAAGCCGGCGTGCAGCCAGGCGCAACCCAAATTGTTGGGCGTTCTGTCGACGGATGGACGGGTGGTTTCCCTACCGAGTATCTCGACGATCCTGATCGGGTCGCTCTGGTCGCGGTGGCCATGAATGGTGAGCCGTTGCCAACGCAACACGGATTCCCCGTGCGTTTGGTTGTTGCCGGCCTGTACGGCTACGTGTCCGCCACCAAGTGGCTCAAAGAAATCGAGCTCACCACGATCGAGGACTTCGACGGCTACTGGATCACTCGCGGCTGGTCCAAGCTCGGCCCGATCAAGACCCAGTCCCGAATCGACGTGCCAAGCCCCAATGAGCGTCTGGCCGCAGGTGATCAACCAATCGCCGGTGTGGCTTGGGCACCCGATCGCGGTGTGGAAAAGGTCGAGGTGCTCATCACAGACATCGTCGACGGCGAAGAAGTCCCAAACGACAACTGGATCGCAGCCGAACTTTCCAGCGATATCACGAACAATTCTTGGCGCCAGTGGATGGTGCCATGGAGCGCACCCGTGGGCGACCATGTCATTCGCGTGCGGTCAACCGATGGCGAGGGCGTGACCCAAACGCCGGTACGGACCGATGTTGCCCCAGATGGGGCAAGCGGCTGGCACACCATTGCCGTGAGGGTCTCCTAAGTACCCAAAACTCTGCTCTGGGTCGTGGGATATGTCACATTACCCAGATGTCCACCAATCGTTAGACCAGATTCGATAAGGTTTAGCGCCGATGTTCCGCCCCCAATGGGGAAGACACCAACGACCTTTTGGGTTGCATTTGGGTGCTTCCACCGACCGGCGGAACCCCCCAAAAGCACGGAGCATTTTATGGCAAGCCGACGCGGAGACACATTCGACAAACGCCAGCGGGAACGCCGCCGGCAGGAAAAGAACGCCGACAAGCGCGCCAAGCGCCAAGGAACCATTTCGCCAAACGGTCCTCTCGTGGCAACGGTCGTCGAAGAGGTTCCGGTCGCTAACGACCTCGACACAATGATCGAGGACTTCACGCCGAAGACCTCTGAGCACCGCAAGTTGCTTGAGAAGTTCGGCATGATCAAGGAACACAAGAAGGCTGGCGGTATCGACAACGACACCTTCGAGCTGCTTCGTATGGAGATCTTCGAAGACCTCGGCCTCGAGCCGTAGCTGGCTGCTGGGCTCACTGAAAAATCCGAGGCGTGCGTGGCGCAAGTAGCAGCCGCTTCGGAGTTAGTCGTTTTCGGCTAGATTTTTAGTCCTGATACTGCACGAGCGCACGACGCACGAGATCTGCCGTGATCAGCAGGTCCTTGGTCAAGATTGCTCGTGTGGGTAGCTTGTGGCTCGGGGCGGGAGCTGGTTCGCCCGCCAGTACCGCTACCCCTGCCGCAACGGCGTTCTCAACGGCCAGTTGATCTTCGGGATCCACGGGTTCCTCGCCCTGTTCGTTCGCCCGCTCCTGAAGCGTTGTGCACCACTTGGAGAGCAAAGCCTGCGGGTCAACAGATGACACGGTCATTGGGTAAGAGTACCGTTTGGGTGTGCCTGAGTATCCCGACGTGGTCGTTTACCTCGAAGCGCTCGATCGCCATGTCGTAGGCAAACCAATTCAGAAGATCCTGGTCAAGGGCATTTCCGTGCTCAAGTCTTATGATCCGCCGCTCAAGATGCTCGAGGGCATGGCACCCACTGGCACTCGCCGGTTGGGCAAACGCCTGATCCTGACATTCGAAGACGATCTGTTCTTGGTCATCCACCTCATGGTCGCTGGTCGTCTGTATTGGCGCAATGCCGGGGCGAAAGGCAACAAGAACTTGTTGGCATCGCTCGACTTTGACCATGGGCAGTTGCAACTGACCGAGGCGGCCTCAAAGAAGCGGGCTTCGATCTGGTTACTGCGGGGCGAGGCGCAGCTGCTCGAGGACCACGACCGCGGTGGTCTCGAACCGCTGGAGATCGATCTGGACACGTTTGCGGGGCGTCTCACGGCGCAGAACCGGACTCTTAAACGGGCGTTAACGATGCCGGCAATCTTTAGCGGCATCGGCAATGCGTACAGCGACGAGATCTTGTGGCATGCCCAACTGACACCGGTGCGTCGCACCAGTCAACTCAACGACTCGGAAATCGAGCGCCTGTTCCACTGCGTGCAGTCCACGCTGCTTGACTTTGCGGAGCGCATCCGCGCCGAAGTCGGCGACGGCTTCCCGACCAAGGTCACGGCGTTTCGACCCGACATGGGGGT
>Ga0114956_1002837_pt1 | contig 13551 bp, 14 predicted proteins | sample MaitaG_FD_87304 | JGI IMG/M metagenome (GOLD analysis project Ga0114956, IMG submission 87304) | Marine algal microbial communities from Maine, USA - Maine_Asex2 metaG | ecosystem: Host-associated > Algae > Red algae > Unclassified | place: Maine, USA | collected 2015-01-05 | reverse complement strand
TTAGGCACAGTGCTGTCAGCCAGTGGGTTGATCGCGGTGTTCTCGAAGCGCTTTCTAAAAATGAACTGTCATTGTTCATGCTACCCATCGTCTCCATCGTATCGCGCTTCCTTAAAATCGCTTAAAAAAGCCCAGTTGCTAAAACAAACATCTGGATAATGTTCTATTTATCTACACGTCACTCAATAACGTCACTTCAAATAAATTACGTAAGTCAACAAATCGGGCTGCTACCGCCGTCATCAGTGCCGCCAACGGGATCAGTCTCACACATCATAGGTGACGTTTGAGGGTTATTCATCGCGTTGTCTAGTCCATTTGGATTGCACTCAGGTCCAGGCTCAGGCAATGGTGTAAAAGGTAGTTCTGTACCACCTCCACCAGGTACAGTAGCAACGACAGGATCTGGCTCTTCAACTATGGGTGGCGGGGCGTTTGCTAAATCTATTGATTCTTTCCACGCCTCTGACTGCATGCGTACTGTTGCCGTAGATGTCAGCGGTATGCGCCCTGCCTGATAAAAAGCAAGCGTTTCCGGGTCTGGACCACTTAAAATCTCAAACTGCTCCAGCGCTTTTAAAACTACTAGATTCACAAATGGGATCTTGAGTTCTACGCCTTGAGTCACCTGGATTTTCAACAGATTAGCATCAGCCAACGACATCGCTGGCGTATCAGCCCCTAGATCCGGGTTCTGGTGTTTTAAATGACTATTCGGTATGGCCGTGCGCTCAAGGTATTCAAGGCTTGGACGCCCCCATTGTTCAAACGATTCGAGTGTAGGGTTTAAAATTTTTATTTTGGTAGGAGGCGCCACGGAGCCATCAAGATTCACTGGACTTTCCACTTCAACAGATGATCGTGCGACGGCCTCTGCAGCTTTTTTCATCGTACCATCACCGCCGTAAAGTGGCGCAAGACGAATACCTAGCTCCGCTTTCATAGGGTCAGGCATGGCATGTTTAGTTGCTCCGACGCGAGCAGCCTCAAACGTTGCATAGTTCAGGATCGTATTACTATGATACAGAAGCCCCGCTTGTAAGGTACCCAGGCCCATCAACAGCAAAACGGGTGCAGCAATAACAAACTCGACAACAGAGGCGCCTTTTTGATTGGCCAAACTGGGAATTCGATTGACAGACATACTTTACTCCTTGTTTTTTATGACAATCACTGCGCAGTTCTCAGTCCTTGCGTAGTGGATTCTTCAAGACGGCCGTGCAACAACTGCTCAATAGCCAGAAGTCGCACGTCAACCAACGTCCGGGCGGGGTCATTAGCGCGCATACGATTGAAGGACTCACGCATGGCTGCCTGGGCATTCAACAAATAGGCTGTTGAAAGATTAAACCAGGCTTTGGGTTGTTGCGAATCATTGACAAGGGATGTCTCATAAGCATGAATTGCTCGTTCATAAGCCCCTTGCTGGGCATAGGCATTCCCAAGCCTGAACCAGGCGTCAGAATCGGCAGGAACTCTCTCAACCACTTGCTGATACAACTGGACAGCTTCTATAATTCTGCTCTCTGTGTAAGCAATCTGAGCTTTTTGACTCAGCGCAAAAATGTCTTTAGAGGAAGCGTTGTTTTGAGCGGCTAAGTTTTCGTTATTTGGATTTTCAGATGAAAACGTTGCACAACCACTAACAAAGAGGCAAACGAAGACTACCGCGTAATAACGATCGAATTTACTAAAACCCCATGGTAACCCGGTGTTACGCAATATATTCATCACCACTGACCTCTGCTGCGTTCAACCTGCACGCCTTTAGCAATACCTAGCTGTGCGCTAACACCTGCGTTTACTTCTATCACTGCAGCTGCCCGTCGACATACTGACCACCAGCGTCTTGCCACCGTCTTTACCTCAATAACGCACCCTGAATGATCAATAAATATGCAGTCGATCGCTATTGGCATTCCAAAGGTATGTATCGCATTGCAGGGAGTAATTAACAGCGCCTCATCATGAGCCATGGGTAGGTGAGCGTGTAAACCGCGCAGCCGGCTTAGAAACGTATTGGCTTCATAGGCCTTTAGAGCATTCGTACCGAACACGCTAAGCACTAGGACCGACGCATCCACACTGGTTTCTAAAACGGTATTTGACAATTTATCAGTATCAAATTCGTCAATATGCGAGTGATTCACGAACCACCGCCGCTGTCTTCTGCAGTAACAAGCTCAATCGCTGATGTTGCTGTAACACCATCACTGTAAGCAAATACGTCACCTTTAAAAGGACATGATGTATTAATCCTTAAAAGCAATGGTCGGTCACCCCCATAGTAGTCAGTTTTAACCGTTACGATGTCCTCACCTTCACCGCTGACCAGTTCGAAGTCGTCAACAATGCCGTTGTTATTCCCCGTTCTATCATCATACAAAGCCATGACACCCGGGCCGGGGAATGTGTTTCCGCTAAAATCTACATAAACTCTTATCTCAACATCACCCAGAGGCGATCCAGAACCATCAACCATAGCCAACACTATCGCCTGATCAACATAAGAACCCGGATCGACGAAGCAATTGCCATCGGCATCTCTTCGATCAGGGATATTTAGTGTTCTGGCATCTGGAGATATGCTCAGCTGCGCACCTATTGGCAGTTGTGTCTGCTCACACGCAATTACCAACAGGGCAGTGCATCCAAGCGCCAACATTCTACTTGCTGACGTCACAAACTTAATTCCATTTATCGTCTTCATTTGATACTCGCTAAAATCTGCCTGACAGGAAAAATTGATAAACACGGGAACATGATGATCATCCTGGCCAATGATAAGCCCAAATGATTGGAGGCCAGGTAAGTACGCCTGCCTGTATAGCCTTACTTAAAACGAGGAAAATAAGCACTATAAAAGTACAGGGGAAAATAAACATTACTAGGGGACCAAGTAATTTAACCGGCGCCTCCATTGCCAACTTCTCAGCAATCTGAAAGCGCTCTGTTCGCAATTGTTCTGATTGCGCACGCAGCAAAGGGCCCAGGCTCGATCCCGTTTTTTCTGCCTGTATCAGACTACTAACTACATTTTGAATCGCAAGACTGCCCGTGCGATCTGCTAAATCACGCATAGCTTCAGCCCGGGAACGACCCGCACGAATATCTCTCAACACACGACTGAATTCTCGCCGTAGCGGGGAATCAGCTGATTTTTGTACCGCCTGTGTTATGCCTCCAGTCAAATTGCTACCTGACTCAACAGACAAGGTGATGATATCAAGGTAAAACGGCAGTGCTCGTACGATCTCCGTGCCACGCTTCTGCGCTGACTCTTTCAACCATAAGCCAGGATAGAAGTAGCCGCCAACAGCGGCAAGTAGCGCAAAAGGAAGAATATTAAGATCACGTGAAAAACCAATCAGCATGAGAATGGTAAAAAACACAATGGCTGAAATGAAGCGGGACGCAATAAATTGTTGGGCGGAGACGGTGTACTCAACACCTGCACGTTTGAGCTTAAGCGTCGTTAATTTAACGGTCTCTTCAGTTATGTGGTGACCAAAATTATGCACCCAAAGCTCTATAAACGGCCACACAACACGAAAGCCCAAGGGGGGCCGGTCCATGAATTGCCTATCTTCAATAGGTACCCCGGCGAAAATCGACCACACTTGCCAAAATAGTAGCCCGATAAAAGCCCCGATAGCCACACTGAGTACCAGAATACTCATATATCAATACTCACAATTTTGCGAATAATGAATCCACCTATCAACTGGAGCGATACTATTACAAACAAAAATCCCCACCCCAGGATTCCACTAAATATAGGTCTTGTGGCTTCTGGCTCGATAAATAACAATGCGAAGAGAATAAATAGTGGCAGAGCTGTTACCACGTATCCCTGTAAAACTCCCTGCGATGTCAGCGCCTTGATCTTGCCTTCCATCTCAAGCTTGCGCCGAATTGTATCGGACAAACGTTGCAGTATTTCAGCAAGATTACCACCCACTTCCTGAGCGATAAGCGACGCAGAGATGACCAGATCCATCTCCTCTGATTGCACGCGTTCACCAAGATTATCCAAAGCATCCTCCAGGCGAGCACCTAATCTTTGCTCTCGCAACATAAGTCCAAATTCCTGACCTAATGGACCTTTCTGCTCCTCTACCATGGACTGCATGGCGCTTGTAAATGTCGCGCCCGCGCGCATAGCGCCAGCAATTTGAGCCAAAGCATCTGGCAACGCCTTGTTAATCAACGTTTTTCGTCTTTGAGCCAGTTTGCTCAGAATGATTCTTGGCGCCAGCAACAACGCGATGACAGCGATCACAGCGACGACCGGCGATTGATTTAGAGCAATCAGTGCCACGGGCACGATAATCAGCGCTAATGTGTATAAAACGATAAGTTTGCGCGTATTGGCAAACAAAAACATCTTTCGCAACTGGCCATCAGTTTTTACAGCGATATTTTCCGAAGCCGATTCAAACGCTGTGGTGCTACTTTTCAACACAATATATCCGATCATTGAAAGACCGATAAATAGTGCAAAAAGTACGATTGCAAGAGTCATTTTCTTATCGTCCTACCTCGTTGCCATTTCTGAAAACATCCAGATCAACGTCAATGCCTATTTCTCTTAGCTCTTCGTAAAACGTAGGAATATTGCCGGTAGCCTTGAAACTTCCCCGCACCTTGCCATTCTCATCGACGCCTTGCTGATCGAAGACAAAGATATCCTGCAACTGCACAGTGCCGGACTCCACGCCAACCACCTCTGTCACCTTACTGATTTTCCGTGATCCGCAATGAAAGCGAGTTTGCTGGATGATCATGTGCACTGCTGAGGCAACCTGTTCCCGGATAGCCGTCACTGGCAAATCCATGCCAGCCATAAGCACAAGCACTTCAAGACGGGAGATTACATCTCGCGGATTGTTGGCATGTATGGTGGTTAAGGAACCGTCATGGCCAGTGTTCATCGCTTGAAGCATATCCAGCGCTTCACCACCTCGACACTCCCCGATCACAACTCTGTCCGGGCGCATACGCAAGGAGTTTTTGACAAGATCCCGGATAGGCACTGCCCCTTTACCTTCAAGATTGGATGGCCTTGATTCTAACGAGACTAGATTCGGCTGCACCAGTTTCAATTCTGCCGCATCTTCGATAGTCACAATACGATCTGAATCGGGAATAAAATTGGACAGAACATTAAGCAAGGTCGTCTTACCAGAACCCGTGCCTCCAGACACAATGATATTTTTTCTCATATCAACACAGATATGTAAAAAATCCACCATGCTTTGACTAACCGATCCGAACTTCACCAAATCACTGAACTGCAACCTGTGCTTGGGAAATTTTCGGATAGTAAGACTAGGACCTTTTAGTGCTAAAGGCGGAATGATAGCGTTAACTCGCGATCCGTCCTTGAGGCGAGCATCAACAATTGGACTACCCTCATCAATTCGGCGCCCCAGAGGAGTAATAATGCGCTCGATAACGGAATAGACGGTCCTGTCACTACTAAACTGATATTTGGACCTTTCCAGCTTTCCGGAACGCTCTACAAAGATTTCACGGTGATTGTTGACCATGATTTCTGTAACTTCCGGGTCTTCCAGAAATTTCTCCAGAGGGCCAAGGCCTACTGCTTCATTCAGTACGTTCTGCTTTAACGTTTTCTGGTCCATTTCGGGGGGGAAATCGCTTTGCAACGACTCCGTAATGGTATCGATTAAAGCCACTGATTCAGTGCGCAGCTCATCATCACTCATCCTGTTAACATCTTTACGACGCAGGTCCATCTGGTAAAGCAGCTGATCATGAATAACCGTTGACCAATAGGCTATTTGAGCTCCCGCACCATCGTCTATCTCTACAACGTCAGGCTCTTCAGAGATTCTCTCTTCCAGAACTTCATTTAACGATTTCTGACTACCTGCAATTACCTCATTCGCGCTATTTTTCATCACAGTTGACTGAGTAGCGTCTTCGCTAACGTCAGGCTCTTGTTCTGCTGGTATCGCTGCCGTATCTTTTATTGACTTTTTGCTGTGCTTGTCAAATTGTCCAAACCCAAACGCTCGAAACAAAGAACGCTTCTCTGCCGGAGCAGACGTTGCATGGTTTGCATCATCAGAAAGATGGGCGTCATCAACAAATGTCTGGTCCTTTGAATCTACACTTCGGTCATTATCTGTATGAGTCGTATCAGAAGCTACACGTAATTCGCCCGTCTGAGCACTAAGGACAACACTGACATCCCCAATAACTATTTCATCAAGGTCATTTAATGGGCCGTGTTCCATGACACGCTCCCTGTTGACCCAGCAACCGCTTAGACTTCCAAGGTCTCTTATATGCACCCCATCAGGCCGCATTCTTAGCTCCGCATGACGCTTCCCGATCTTTCGAGTGTCAAGAATCAAGTCGTTGTTTCTTGCACTACCAATGCTACACATATCACTTTTGACGCGATGAAGCTTACGTCTGGTAGTACCAATCTGATAATGGAAATCAAACACTATGGCCTTACTCCATTATTGGCAATTGTTGCTGTGCCTTCTGCAACCGTTGTGATGATTCTTTATACCGTTGGATTTCTCTTTCGGTATTAAGAGACTTGTTAGGTTCAATGACTTCTGGTGTAACAAATATCACCAGCTCTGTGACTGTATTTCGTTTGTTCTTAGAGCTAAACAGCTTTCCAATGATGGGCAAACGACCTATGCCAGGAATATAATTTACATCGTCACTGCTATCTGCACTCAACAAGCCGGATATTACAATTGTTTCACCAGAACTTACATTGAATTCTGTTTGAGCTCGTCGTGTAAGCAGCCCCGGAGTGTCGTTGACTGAAACTGCTGAATCAAGTTGACTAATTTCTGTTTCAACGAAGGTCCTGACATTCCCGGCACTGTCAATAGTCGGTGCAACGTTAAGCTTGATTCCATATTCCTTAAACTCTACGATAGTTTGACCATTCTCACCGACAGAAGGATAAGGAACTTCGCCACCTGCCAGGAAACTTGCTGTACCACCGTTCATCGCACTCAGTACGGGCTCAGCGAGGGTTACTGCATCACCATTTTGCGATAAGAAGTTAATCTTCGATGTTATGTTAGAGGCAATACCAAAGTAGGTGGAAAAAGGTTGTACCCGGTTTGGCAAGTTTGAGAAACCCTCTGCAGCAGGCCTGAACAGGTTGTTACCAATAGCATCACCGGCGGCTGCAAAACTGGGCCCAGCAGTACCTGAAGACCAATCTATCCCAAGCTGACCCAACGCGCTTTTACGAAACTCTACCATCCGCACCCGCATTCGAACCATTTGTTCCATCCGAACGCGGGTCTCAAGATCCTCTTCAGTGACACGTATGTTATAGCTGCTCTGTGTTTCATCTTTATTCCAGAGCCTCAGGGATGTGCTGCCCGCCTCTTGAGCAATGATCAATAACTCTCCTGTTTTCAAGATTTCAGCTCTGACTATACCGCCATTGCCTATCGCAACACGAGTGACATCTACCTTGCCAAGCACCTTCAGCTCACCTGCGAACATGTCTAGATTTGCTGTCTCCAAAGACAGAACTGGCTCAGCAGCAAGGTCAAGCAACTCATCATCTCCGACCACCGTATTTTCAACTCGACTGCCTTCGTCACCAAATTCTATAATCCTTGGTTCGATAGTTGCCATGGCATCTTCTACAACTTCTCCGTCGGTTGATTCCAGAGACGTGGCAGGTACCAGTGGCAAGACTGCAGGTGTTTTTTGATTCACCGGCGTCCACTCACTGTCACCGGAATCACCTTCTACTATTTCTTGCCAGCCATCGGCATCAGGAGCGTTGCTGGTTGGAACATTTCGAGCCTTGCCAATATCTCTCCATTCCAGTTCGTCGGCATGTGTGGCAGTGCTGATCAGCAAGGCAAGTATCAGTAGAACACTAACAAATGTCATAGCAGCGACTGCCAACAAACAAACTCTGTTTTCCATTTTTACTGCATAACTCAATGGCTTATCATCCTGTTTTTGCCAAGAATTCATGATCCACCAACAATAAATTCAACGCGTGGTGGAGGGGGTGTTTTACGCCGTGGCGGCGGCTTCACAAGCTCCGGCGCGATCCCTAAAAGTGCTCGAACATTCATTGTGCCGCCGGCTATCGGAGATTCATCATCAGGGTTTCGCAATACAGCTGTTATGGTCCCAACCGACTGTGCAAGCGTTATGCGCTGAGCTTCGTCGGGTGTAACTTGCACTGTGATAGTGGAAAAACTTCTATTTCCAGCGCTACCATTTTTGTCAACAACAGTCTGCTCCCCCGTGGCAATCACATCAAGGCGCTCAATAAGGGGGAATATTTCCTGACTACCGCTTGAGCTGTGGCTGAGCAATAAATCAACCATGTCTTCCGGCTGGAGAAAACCGGAAATAGAATTAATCTCGTCAACCCGCACAGTAAGCGCACGCAGTCCCGCTGTTACCTGACCGCTAAAGGTGGGGGATTGCCCGCCCTCGAGATGTGCCCAAAGCAAAGGACGGCCTTCATCGACATCGAAATCCACTTTTTGCCCCAAGGCAACAGAATAATCAGCCTCACCGACACTGTTAGTGTCTGCATATTGTTCAGGAATTTCTCGAAGGCTTAGTACCTCGGCTGTGACCAACTCGCCTCGAAGTAGCTTTCTGTTTGGCACGACAACCGACACCATAGGTTCGGTTTTATCCAGTTGTGCCTTATATACATTTATTTGATCTTCAATGTATTGCTTCGAGAAGAACACCCCAAATGCTCCTATCGCTAATGAAAGCACGAACATAAAGATGTGCTTAAATGATCGCTTCTTAGGCGCATTGCTTCCCTGACCAACCATTAATTACTCCTCGAAATAAAATACAAATCTGAACTTGAAACTATTACAACTCCAACTTCTACAACTCCAACCATTGCACTCCACTAGGGAAGCGATAAAAGAAAGGTGGTATGCATTTGGAAATTTCGTAATCCCGCTAGCAGCATACCTACAGCCGACAAGCCTTGCGACCCAGGGAACGGTAGCCATAATATCGAGATGACTACCGTAGTAGCAAGCACGTATTCAACACTTGTAAATCCCTCCTGACGCCTATTTTGTCTGACCTCAAGCCTAGAACGGAAAGATTTATTCATTGTCCCCAACCATATTCAATACAGCAACACTACCGTCATCAACCGAAGTTACAACAACTTCAGCTTGTGCTCCGTTACGCTGCATAAGTAGTACAAAAGATCCTTTTACTTTGCGGTCAGAAACAATGCTCCAGCCCTCTGTATTAAAATGATTTCTATAGAAGCCAGCCACTGCTTGCTCGCGTTGCTTACTGAACACTACGTCAGTTTGGGTAGGTTTGTTAAATTCTTCGCCTGACAAGGCAGAAACAAGCACTCCATCTCTCGGCAGTATGCCGCGATAAGGACGGTCGGAAATAGGCTGTATCTCCAAAACTGACAAATACGCCTCCACACCATTTGTGCTATTGCGGATTTGCATCACGCGGTTCCAGCCATCGTCAATGCTACTAATGATGTTCCAACCTTCAGATTGATCTTCAAGAAAGCCTGGCAGTTCAGAATCACTTTGCTCCCAAAGCTGCCTGTAAAACTCCAGCACATCCTCGATAGGACTCTGAGGCAAAAGAACTGCCATAGACATCCTGTGACCATGCTGCACCACATTCGTCGCTATTGACTTGGCAGTTGCATTAGCTGGCAACTCTATGTCATGTAATCTTGCAGCATCCGCGTAGACGTTGCCGGAATTCAAGCTGAATATAAAAACGCCCACTAAACAATATATATTCTTAAAAAGCCTATGCGCTAGTCGCGCAGAGTTTTCGTCCAGGTTCCTTCCCAACATACTTTTCACTCCACGTAGGGTTGTAATACATGTCTTTCTACCCGGCTACCCGGCACAAATGGGGATTCGCCAGCAGGTAGCGGATCCATGTTGACATGCCCAAAGGCTTCGTCCAGATTTAGCAACTCTTTAAACAATGGCATGTTGCCAAGCAATGCGAACCCGTTGCCAAGGTCCTCCATTGCACCCGCAGGTACAAACGTTCTCACGCGCCTGGCAGCCTGATCATCGTTACTGGCACTCCAGTTGTCATGCATGATAACTGTAGAGTCGGTAAACTCAAGATCCCCAAACCAGCCGTTGTCCTCGATTGTTGCACTCACCTCGCCACGAACCATGCTATTTTGAGTACCATCATCCAGCCAACGCCCACCCGTGAGGCCTGCAGCAGCATCTCCCGTCTTTACGACCATGTCCTGAATTGCGTTAGTGACATTACCACTCACTCCATTGCCATAGGCACTGCTGTAAGGGTCTGCAGCACCAGTATTTTCGTCAAGACGTACATCAGCATGCGTGGGAATCCAGAATGCATTCTCAACATCTCGCTCTGTTGAAGCTGGAGCATCTGAATCAACATCGCCCTCTTCTCGACTGCCACCCCACAAAGCATGAGGGGCTGAGGTATCACCACCAATCTGGGCAAGATGATTTGAGTAGAATATTTCCTTAACATTTTCAGGCTTCTCCCCACTCAGATTGACTGTAGCCTCCCAAGCCGTATACCGGCTGGCCTGAGCCGTTGTTTGCTTTAGATCAATAATTTTCCCGATCATGGGTATACCGAACATCAGCGGCACAAGCACCAACATTAATACAAAAGTTTCGGTCAGAGCGGCCCCACGCTGCATTTTCATCCTTCATCATCCTCATTCCATGGAAGCTTGTCCGCTAAGTCTATATCGTCTATGTCGCGAAGTTCTGGTGGCGTTTCAAGATAATCGGTTAAAAGAAAATCCGTTATATCCATCATCTCTTCAAACGGTAGAAAATTGTCAATGAAACCACGCCCGTAGTGCTCGATTCTATCCATGAGGTAGTTGGTCAAATCTGTACGCAGATCACCATAGAGGTCTTCTACTTCTTGTCGGTATCCTGCCAACTCTGTTTCTAAAACTGTTCTTCTTTCATTCAGTTCGGCGTCAACACCATCAAAGGCCTCTATATCGGCAATAACATTTTCCAGTTCGGTTTCCGTTGTACCAACAAGATCTACAAGCGGCGTAAGTATCCCCTCGTATTCCGCAACTTCGTCTACCAGCGCTGTCTGAAAATCTGCTTGCACCTGATCACGAAGACGCTCGTATTGCTCTGACAGACCCTCACCCAGCGCCAAGGCAGTCTCGGCGTTTTGCTGCAAGTTCTCAACTCGTTGAACAGCTTCTGGACTTACGTATGTGTCAACTGCTGCATTCCAGGCTGCTTCAAGAATCCTTCGCGCAGCATCCTCAACTTGCTCTTCAATTTGGTCCTGTATTTCCTCTTTAATTTGTTCGGCCGGAATAAACCCCTCCACCGCTGCTGCAACGAAGTCTCCGGGATTTTGGGCAACAAGCGCAGCAACTGCTGTGTCAGGCACTCCCATGACAGACGCGAGGGTGGCACCTTCGAACGTTGGTAGTGTGCCGACACCGTCATCAGTATTGCCACCACCTTCTGTTTCGTCATCTTCCTCCGTGGAGGGTGGATCATAGTTTGCCAGGGCTTCCGCAGTCACGCCCCCAGGAAGGCTTGTATCACCACTGAAATCACCACGCATGCCCAAGGCAGCCAAGCGGTCTACAGACTCTACAGCGGCCAAGCGAACATCCCAGTAGGGATTGTATCCGTTGGCAGGTTCGAAGCGTTTGTTCTCTCCTACAGCTTTTCCAAATGCGTCTGTATCCCAGTAGGCTTCTGGCCTACGATAATAAACTTCCGCCACACTGATAGAAGATATGACATCCCCTGGGCCTACCAGATCAGTTTTGAACGGCTCTTGATTAGTAACAAATTTATCACTGGAATTAACATCGCTCATATCCATCGAAACTTCTGTCTTCAATCTCAGCACAGCTTGCCCTTCAGTGGGATTTCGAACAGCTTCACTGATGGATCTAAATGTATTGATTCCCTTGTAGCCATCCAAAGCTTCACGCTTGGCATCTGCAAAGTGTTGTGTATCTTCATTGTGATAGCCAAAATCGTTACGGCATGCTTCCTGACCAAAATTTAAAGAGTTGCGGCAGGCGGGTATCACAAAACTGTCGCTTTGGGAATCGCTTGCGTAAGCAGCGCCCCACGCAATTGGAACTTCATATCGTTTTGTCCCTCTCCAGCCACGCCAAACCTTCGTGTGGAAGCCAGCTGTATCTTTGGCGACCCATTCCTAACGAGGCTCATCGCCAGATGTATCCATCGCCAACCAGGTTTCCCCTTCACGAATTACCTTATGCTTTGTGAATGGTGTGGAGTAAACCCAAAAATCATCGAAAAAATCCCAATTTCGATCGCTACTGAACTTATCCCGAGAGTCATTAATTAGCTTAGTGCGATCAAACACATCCTCAGAGTCTTCGGTTGTATATTCTTGCGTGAACTCTGACCAACTGTTCAGATTGGTAGTTAGCCCAAGTGCTGTAAACCCGGTATCAGCGGTAAAACGCGAATCGCTTGCTTTGGCAACGTTCCTTACGATATCTGGCGTTGCTGCGAAACTACTGGAAAACATCGCCTGCTGGGCTATTCCAACGGCTTCATTTATCGGTGTAATAACCTGAATCATCCCCTTTGCTACAGGTCTTACCACCGTAGAGATACCTTTTATTATCTGTGCAAAGGTTGTAACAAAGGAGCCTACGAATGGGATCCAACCAAAGACCCTTTCTGCATTTTCCCCCATTGTGTACGCGTAATCAGCCCATGAATGGAGGCTAGTAGCCTGGCCAATCGATACCTGATTTGCGATCATGGCCCGGTTAGTGTAGGCCTGAAAATTCAAGGAACGTGCGTGCCAGACCGAGCCGCTGTATGCAGCTGAATCTGAGGCATTGGCCAGGCGCTGCTTGTTCACAGCAACCTGCCCGGTATTAAATAGAACGAGGCCACCCAACATTCCAACAACAATAAATGCCAAACCCAACGGAAGCGCCTGGCCTCGTTGAGCCAACAGTCTTAATTGACCTGACTTGATCAGCTTGGTTTGGAAATCTAGGTTTATTCGTCGATTCATCCTTGGGCGACCTCGAATAGCTTTACATCGTTAACAACGAAGAAAAATCTCGCTCAGTATTGGCCGAGAGTTTTTGTTCCTGCTTGGCTTTTAGCACTATTCGCAGCGGCTTTTGCTTTACCTTGAGCAGCTGTTGCAGCCCCATCTTGACCCGCCAGCTTCTGTGACATGCTCACAAATTGCTGCTGTACGGTCTCGCCAAAAAGCCCGACAACCGCGATGGCTGCGAGAGCAATCAGTGCGACGATGATGATGTATTCCGTCATACCTTGACCACGAATGCGGCGTTTGGCTGGAATTTTGCTCTGTAGTGCGTTTTTTGTTTCTTCGGCGCTCATGTGTGTAATTTCCATTTAAGTTGGTAAGTTAGATTCCAAAAGACAATCACCAGGTAAAGGCGAAAGACTCGTTTTTTCAGTTACCGCCCAGGGCGAGCGGTCGGAATCCTTTCCAACTGACAACACACGAACTTCCCTATTCGTT
>Ga0114956_1002836_pt1 | contig 13551 bp, 10 predicted proteins | sample MaitaG_FD_87304 | JGI IMG/M metagenome (GOLD analysis project Ga0114956, IMG submission 87304) | Marine algal microbial communities from Maine, USA - Maine_Asex2 metaG | ecosystem: Host-associated > Algae > Red algae > Unclassified | place: Maine, USA | collected 2015-01-05 | reverse complement strand
TTTTTCATGTTTATGTATTTAGGTTTAGATCAAATATGAATGTAAAATTCCTCTTCTTATATGACTAATTGATGTATGGCTAATCAAATTGATAACTGGTAGTATTAATTGAGTAAATGGATTTAGGGTTCCTATTATGTTATACACTGTTCCGGTCGACCATTGGTGAAGCATTTAGATACATCCACTAAGTCATCGTCGCATTCTGCAGATATTATGCGAATGTATTTACTTACAATAAGTACTCTGCTATTATGTTATTAGACGACATGTAAAGATATACTTGCTTAACTTCAGGTGATATTAATGAAAAAAGGGAGACGTAATCCCCCTTTAATTATCCTATTCATATTTCACGGATACTATTGTATTTAGAATTGTAAAACAGGATCTCCAATGTTTATCGTGTGAACCGGTATTTCGTATAGGGCTTCTAAGTCAAGACCCCAATCGTCAGGAAATAATTTGTTTAAGCGATCGATTGATTCGTATGGCTTAGGACATGCCCAATCGCATTGATCGACCGCCTTGCAACACCTTTTGCCCCAGCAATCACAATTTGCACCTCGGTCAAAGTACCCAGAAGAGCACCAATTGTCGGCACAGGGCGGTTCAGGCCCAGGAGCATTGTTTAGAAAAATGCCAATTTTATTTTCAAACTCAGACGGTGGTATTAATCCTTCAGAAAATACTAAAGAGGCCACCATGATGTTTTCAACGTTTAGGCCAAATACCAATATTTTATTTTCATCGACATTCTTTTTTATCCAATCGTTGGCTTCTGTAGCCTCTATCAGAGAATTTCCATAATGTTCGTGAAACCAATCGGCATCTTTTCGCTCTGGAAGCAAGATAAAAGAATCATATGCTTCATCTATTTCAATCATATAATTTCTCATATCAACTATTAAAGTTGTAATGTTTAGGTAAGCTGTGGGATCCTCCGTCTCGATGTTAGAGGCAACCACTTCTAATTCAGTGTTTTCTAAATTCGTTGCTGCATAACTTATTGTAGGTGTTTCTGTTACAGAAAAGGAATAACCTTCCATGCAAGATGTTAAAAATGTTAGACCACTTAAAAAAATACCTATTGATATTAATGTTAGTTTTTTCATGATATTTTGATTAATGTTTGTTTTAGATTTAGTGTACGATCTCAAAGCGATAATATAAACGCACAGTATAAATATGAATGTAAAATTCCACTGCTGATGTGCATAATTGATGTATGGCTAATCAAATTGATAACTGGTCGTATTAATTGAGTAATTGGATTTAGGGTTCCTTGAATGTTATACACTGTTCCAGTCGACCATTGATGAAACATTTATGTACATCCACTAAGTCATCGTCGCATTATGCATATATTATGCTAATTTGTATTTTCAATACTCATTATAGTAGAATGATCAGAGCAATATTGATAGATGACGAGCAAGAATGCCTCAATGCATTGGCATATGATCTGCGAAATTATTGTCCGGAGATAGAAATTGTAGATATCTGCCAAGGTGGAAAGAAAGGCATCAAATCTATCCATAAGCATAAACCAGAAATGGTATTTCTGGATATAGACATGCCAATGATAAGTGGCTTTGATTTATTGGAGATGGTTGGGGATATTGATTTTTCAGTCGTATTTACTACGGCTTATGATAAGTATGCCCTGAAAGCATTTAAAATCAGCGCGACTGATTATCTGCTCAAACCAGTTGATAAAGATGAGCTCAAGGCAGCAATCAAAAAAGTAGAAGCGCAGCAATCCTTAAAAGCGCCGCACGATCAAATGAAATTTTTGCTTAATCAATTGAAAGCATTAGATGATGATAATGTTAAGAAAATTGCATTGCCAACTCTAGAGGGAACAGAATTTATCAACCTTAAGGATATCATTTACTGTGAAGCGGATGGAGCCTATAGTTTTGTATACTTTGTAGATGGAGAAAAATTGTACATCAGTAAAACACTAAGATATCTGGAAGAAGCATTATGCGATTATCACTTTTTCAGAGCGCACAATTCCTACATTGTTAATATAGACTACATGCAGAAATATGTAAAAGCCGATGGAGGTTATTTGCTAATGAACAACGGAAAGCAAGTCAAAGTATCAAGGAGTAAAAAAGAAAAATTGGTCAGTTTATTTGACAAATAGAATTTACATATTGATTTTCATGTTTTGCTACTTGTTTAATATCAGTTACAGCCAAAACAACAATCGTTTCCAACATTTAGATGATGATCTTGGGTCGATGTCAACCTCAATTCATATGATGCAAGATTCGTATGGATACATCTGGGCATCTAACCTATCAGGAATTACCAGGTATGACGGAGATTCATACCGTCATTATGTTAAGTCAGACTCTATCGATGGCTTGCCAGCTGTATCTGCACATTGTTCATACGAAGACAAGTATAAAAACATTTGGGTCGCCTTGTACGATTACGGCCTAGTGGTTCTAAATAGAGATACGGATACCTTTCAATGGATAAAGTCGGACACTTTGAATCCCGATGGACTGCAGCTTTCTAAAATTAAAGCCATTGCTTCTGACAACAATGACGATATCATTCTTCTTGGTGATGATGGAATCCAAAGGGTGCAGTTAGAACAGGAATCGTACGATAATTTAAATTTTGAATTACAGAGCGAATTCCTTCCAGGCATCGAAGAAAAAATCACTGGGCTAAGCTTGTTAAATGATAGTCGAGGGACATTTTGGATAGGTGCACGGAATGGGCTTTACACCATCGATAATGCTGGGAATGTAGAACAACAGAATTCGATCCATGGACTATCCACTTCAGTTACACACTCCATTGTGCAAGATAGTTCGGGAGATATTTATATCGTGAGAAAAGGTGTACCCTTGTTAAGATATGATGCAAATAGACAGGTTTTTGAATTAGATAGTAACGTTGTTTTTCCTATACAAAATATGCAGTCGGCCATAGATCAAGAAGATTATTTATGGACGTTTATCCGACCAGGTAGGATATTAAAATATGATCTTAAAAGGAAACAGCTGATTAAATTCGAGTCGCACGAATTACCATATAATATTTTAGGTAGGTATTTCTATGCGCCGTTGGTGACCAGAGAAGGGACTCTATGGCTGGCTGGCACTGATAATTTTCCTTTTCAACATCAGCCAAAAACAAATAAAGAGATAAGTCCTGTGATTTACGATAACTCTCGAATGCAGTCTAGTACTTGTGTATACATTGATGAGGAAAATATATACATTGGACAATTGTTTGGAGGTATTAAAATTGTTAATAAAAGGAATGGGAAAATCAGGTCTCTTATGAAAGACAATTCCCCATTGCTCGATGATAGGATATATCAAATAATCGAAATTGACAAAAATAGGCTCGCCATCATGGGACGAGGATGCGTGCATGTGTATGATAGAAATATTCAAAAAATCACAAAATCAAAACGTTTCAATATGCTTATTCGATGGGGATATTATGCAGGAGATGACATCCTATGGCTTGGTGGTGAAATGAAACGTATGTATAAGTTGGATTTAAGAAATATGTCTACGACTTCGATGTTTGAGAGTGATGATGCACTCCCAGAAGCGCATACCATAACTCAAATTATTGAAGATGCCGATGGATCTATATGGATAGGAGGTAGGTATCAAGGACTCTTTCATTATTATCCAGAATCTGGCAAATGTGAAGTCTATACGCAAGATGCTAACGATCCACGATACCAGTTATCTACTTCAATAATCGAGGCCATTCACATCGATGATGAAGGTGATGTTTGGATAGGAGGTCGATCGGGAATAGATATTATTGACAAAGAATCCCAGACTATAAGTTCGATAGGAATTGAAGATGGTCTAAAACATAGTCATATTTGTGATATTATACAAGATGATAATTTGCATTACTGGATAATGTCAGAAAAAGATCTATCTCGAATAGATAAACGGACAAGAGCAATAACAACATACGACAGTAAGGATGGATTTATAAATAGTGCCTACTATTATCGATCATTTGGCAAATATGATGGTAATCTATTTGTCGCTGGTGATTCTGGTGTCGACGAATTCGATCCAAATAAAATCGGAATCAATCAGGTGCCTCCTCAAATAGTACTGTCTGGCATCCGTATTCTAGGTAATGAATATGAATCTGATGTTGCATTAGAAAAATTAGACAATATTAAGATCGATCACAATCAAAATTTTATTGATATTGATGTATTGTCTTTGCATTATGTGGTGCCAGAGAAAAACAAAGTCGCCTATAAATTCGAAAATGTACATGAAGATTATATTGATATTGGTAATAAGAAAAATATTAGCTTTTCAGGTTTGAGTCCGGGAATCCATAAATTGTGGATAAAGGGATCAAATAGTGATAATGTATGGAGCGAACCTAAGTTGATAACCATTGATGTCGCTTATCCATGGTGGAGAACGTGGACTTTTTATATAGGCGCTTTTCTGTTTCTAGGATTGACCGGCTGGTGGATCTTAAGGATTTACCTTGCTAGAATTCGTAAGAAACAGGAGGAGAACGAGAAGATAAGTACCCAGATGGCAGAGCTAGAGCTGCAGGCACTTTCCTCACAGATGAATCCACATTTTTTATTCAATAGTCTGAACTCCATCAAATCGCTCATCAATCAAAATAAAAACGAAAAAGCGAGTACTTTCATAATTAGATATTCAAGATTGATCAGACAGATATTAAATAATAGCCGTTCCAAGTTTGTCAGGTTACAAGAAGAGGTGGATGTCATCCGTCTTTATCTTGAGTTGGAGAAATTAAGACTAGGTAATTCCTTCACATTTGATATCGACATGGCCGATGATGTAGGAGCAGATTTTATAGAAATTCCGCCTGCGCTATTACAGCCCTATGTTGAGAATTCCATATGGCATGGTTTGTTAAACAAAGAACATGGTAGCAAACATCTTTCCATTAAAATTCGGAAAATAGAAGAATTTCTGGAAATTAGAATCATTGACAATGGGATAGGGCGCCAAGCATCAAAAACTATCCAGTCCCAATCAAGTCTTAAAAACAAATCTCTAGGCACAATAATATCAAAAGAAAGAATCAACTTGCTTACTGATTTATATGGTTATGAATCAACAGTAAATATCCTAGACCTCATGAGTAAAGATGGAAAGCCAAGCGGAACAGAGGTGCAGATATTATTACATATTGAGCATTAGCTGTACAATGATAGGTTGGCTAGATACTTTAAATAGCCCGCTTGCGTCTAGCTGGCGCATGGATTACTGATGTCGAATTCGAATTAAACAGTCTTCGGAATACGTTCTTATACCGAGGATATGTATTGTCGCATTGTACGAGACAATAATATTATTTTTTACCTAACATTAACCCCTTAGACTTCTTATAGTTTCTAAAGCAGTACTCACCCGTGCTTTCAGCTTGTCAAAATCTTTGTTTTCAACAAGGTCTTTCGATATTAATTTAGACCCCATACCTACACAGCATGCACCAGCATCGAACCATCCCTTCAGATTTTCTTCTGTAATATTGACGCCACCAGTCGGCATTATTTTAGTCCACGGTTGAGGAGCACGCACTGACTTAATGAAGTTAGGGCCGTACACACTACCTGGAAATAGTTTGACAATTTCACATCCGAGCTCTTCCGCAGTACATATCTCTGTTAACGTTGCACAGCCTGGAAGCCACAGTACTTTCCTTCTATTGCATACTCTTGCGATATCTTCTTTGAATGCAGGCGTTACGACAAATGAGGCACCACATTGCATGTATAATGAAGCTATGCCAGCATCTGTAACAGAACCAACACCTAGGGCCATGCCTGGTAGATTCTTCATAGCGAATTTGCTTATCTCTGAAAAAATTTCATGAGCAAAAAGCCCTCTGTTCGTAAATTCTAGCAATCGTGCGCCGCCATCATAACAGGCATGTAAAACTTGTTTACATACATCGACATCAGAATGGAAGAATAAAGGCACCATGCCTTGTTCTTCCATTAATTGCATTACATCTGTTCTTTCCATATGTTATCTTGATACTCTTCCGCTTTTGTCACCGGACATTAACTTCTCTACTTCTTCAACTGTTACTAAATTTGCATCTCCTTTAATTGTATGCTTAAGACAGGATGCCGCTACTGCAAAGTTAAGCGCATCTTGGTCATTTTCATACGTAAGCATGCCATAAATCAAACCAGCCATGAAGCTATCACCTCCACCAACGCGATCCACAATATGCGTTATCTCATAAGAAGGTGCTTCAAACAAGGTTGTCCCATCGTACATGACGCCCGTCCACGAATTATGAGAAGCAGAGATAGAACCTCTTAATGTAGTTATTACTTTTTTGGCTCTTGGAAACATGTCTTGTAATTGCTTCAATACAGATAAATATGCCTTGCCATCTACTGAATCTCCGTGTGTGACATCAACTCCGGTCGGATGTAAGCCAAAATGCTTTTCAGCATCCTCTTCATTGCCCAAAATAACATCACAGCCTTCAACGAGTGCCGGCATAACTTCTCCTGGTGATTTGCCATAATTCCACAGCTTCTTTCTGTAGTTAAGATCGGTAGAAACAGTCACTCCTAATTTATTCGCAGTTTTGATGGCTTCCAAACATGCATTTGCTGCTCCTTGGGAAAGGGCAGGTGTGATACCTGTCCAATGAAACCAATCGGCATCCTGAAAAACAGATTCCCAATCTATCATGCCTGCATCAATCTCCGCCATTGCAGAATGCGCTCTATCATAAATTACTTTACTTCCTCGACTTACGGCTCCCGTTTCCAGAAAGTAAATTCCTAAACGATTTCCTTCTCTTACCACATGTTCTGTATTTACATTTCTCTTTCGAAGCTCCATTATTGCACAAGCACCTATATCATTGTCAGGTATTCTTGATACGAAGGTACTTCCAAGTCCGTAGTTCGCAAGAGATACAGCTACATTGCTTTCTCCTCCTCCGTACGTGGCATCAAAAGCATTTACTTGAGAAAAACGCTTAAATCCCGGTGGGCTTAAACGTAGCATGATTTCTCCAAATGTTACTATCTTTTTCATTGAGTTACTATCTAATTTTTTTTGGTTATGAAAATGCTAATCCTCCATTAATATCAAAATTGGTACCTGTCACAAATGGACTCTGATCAGAAGCAAGATAAACCACTACATCAGCAACTTCATCAGGTGTTCCCTCCTTTCTTAATGGGATTCTTCCTGCAATCACCTTACAAATTTCATCTTTTGTGAAGTCATCATGGAATTTAGCACCTATCAATCCTGGGCAAAGCGAATTTACTCGAATACCGTTAGATCCAAGTTCTTTTGACATTGCTCTTGTAAATGTGGTAACAGCTCCTTTTGAAGAAGCATACAGCGATGATCCTCCGCCACCACCATCGCGTGCCGATAGCGAAGAAAGATTGATAATCGATCCTCCCTTACCCATAGAGGGTTCAAATACTTGCATTACAAAAACAGTTGATTTAAAATTAACATCCATAACTAAGTTGTAGAATGACTCATCTAATTCCTGCAATGTTTTACGTGCAAACAGGCCTCCTGCATTATTAACAAGTATATCAATTTTTTCACCAAACGCTTCAATTGCTTTCGCCTTCAAATTATTGATATTATCAATATTCGAAACGTCAGCTTTTACAGCTATCGCTTGACCGCCAGATGCTGCTATTTCATCGACAGTCTCCTGTGCACCTATTTCAGAATTGAAATAGTTTACGACTACCTTAGCGCCTTCTTTTGCCAGTTTGAGAGAGATTGATTTACCAATATCTCTAGCACCCCCGGTAACAACTGCTAGCCCTTCAAATTTGCACATGTAAGTTTTTATTGAGTTGGATTATAAGTTTCTATTATATTCCTAATGCTTGTCCACCACCAATTTGGATTGTTTCAGCTGTAATAAATCCAGCATCAGCACTAGCAAGGAATGCTACAACTGCAGCAACGTCTTTTGGCTGGCCTAGTCTTCCAAGCATGATGTTGTTAGCCCATGAAGCAAATACTTCAGGTTTCGTTGATTTGATTTGTTTGTGGAAATCAGTATCGATTGTTCCTGGGGAAACTGCATTTACTCTAATTCCATATTCAGCCAAATCTTTTGCTAAAGCTCTAGTAATTGCATGCACACCTGCCTTTGATGTTCCATAGATACCTGCTCCAGGTCCTCCTGCATTCCATCCTGCATTAGAAGTAAAGTTTATAATGTTTGGATCAGTTCCCTTTTTTAGATAAGGTATAGCTGCTCGTGAAACGAAGAATACAGAATCTAAATTTAATGCCATGACTTTTTTGTAAAATTCAGTTGTCATTACTTCAAATCTAGATCTTCCTCCAAGTCCTCCTGCATTATTTACCACCACATCTATTTGCCCATATTTTTCTCCAATCGCTTTGATGTTTTCATTGACCATTTTTTCATTTGTAACGTCAAATCCATAATACTCGGCTGTAATGCCATCGTCTTGTAATGTCTTTAGTCTATTAGCGCCATCTTCATCATTGATACCATTTATAATGACAGTAGCTCCCTGATTTCCTAAATGCTTTGCAACTTCAAAGCCAATACCTCCTGTCGCTCCAGATATAAATGCTATTTTTCCTTTAAGTTTCATAATTTTTTTTTTAATAATTATTTTATTTTGAATTATAAATGTCGGTTTTTAAAATGAATTCGCGGGCTTTATCGGTTCAACTTTTGGTATTAATCCCCATACCGCAATTAATGCAATTGCAGTAAGAACAGCACCCACATAGAATGCAGGTGTATAGTTATCTCCCTTGGTAAGAAATGGAACAAAGATTGTCAGACCAAATGCTCCAAACTTTGCAGCCATTCCAGCTGCACCTGATAAGGTACCTACTGTGTTTTTTCCAAATAGATCACTCGGTAATGTTTGCACATTTCCGATTGCAGTCTGGAATCCAAAAAGAATGACTGCCATGATAATTACTGCCATGGTAGGTGATCCTGGATTCATTAGTAAAAAGAATGAAGGGAACATGATAATGCATCCGAGTGTAATTACCCACTTTCGCGTTTTATTTACATCCCATCCTGCCCCGATTCTGTTTTGAGCCAATAAACCTCCAAACCATGCTCCAAACATAGCACCTACATAAGGTACCCATCCATAAATACCAATTTCTTTAACATCCATTCCGTACACACCATTTAAGTAAATGGGAATCCAAACAATAAACAGCCACCAAATTGGATCTATGGCTGCGGATGCTAAGATGACGCCCCAACTCTCTTTGTGACTAAAAAGCTGAGCAGTTGTTGGATTGTATTCTTGCTCTTCTGAGTCTGTAATCTCAGCAGTTTGCTGACCACTCAGGATATATTGCCGTTCGTGTTCAGTAATGTTTGGGTGGTATTGTGGCGGTGCTTTTACTATTAGAAACCAAGGGATTAACCAGAGCAACCCTATCAGTCCAATAGTAATAAAGATCATTTGCCAACTAAAGTATATTGTCATAAAGGCAATTGCAGGAATAGCTACAATACCACCAATTGCTGCCCCTGAATTAAAAATACCTTGGGCAAAAGCTCTCTCCGAAGTAGGAAACCATTCCGCATTTCCTTTAGCGGCACCTGGCCAGTTTCCGGCCTCTGCAACACCGAGGATTGATCTAAAAATAGCGAATGTCCATGCGCCACTTGCAAATGCATGTAGTGCAGTCGCTATTGACCAGACTCCAATCGAAATTGCGAATCCAATTCTTGTACCAATCCAATCAAATATTTTTCCAAATAATGCTTGACCCACCGCGTAAAAGAAAATAAAGCTGCCTGTGATCCAACCATAGATTTCTTTTCTACCGTCACTGTCTTCGTCAGGATACATGTCTGCAGCAATATCTGGCCACAGTACACCAAGTGCTTGTCTATCAATATAATTTATTACGGCAGCTAGAGCTATAAGCCCAACTACCCACCATCGAAGTCCTCCTACTTTCATAATGTAGGGTCTTTTTCGAGCATTTCATGACCTAAGAAATCTTCTCTTGCCGGGCTGAAAACATCAATCAATACACCTGGTGTCGTGCATGTACAGCCATGCATTACATGCGGTAGTATATAAAAGGAATCTCCCGCTTTTAATTTTCGTGTCTCTTCACCGATAGTCATGTCAAATTCACCACTTTCTACATAAGTAACCTGAGAATGATAATGCTTATGCATTTTACCGATTGCGCCTAATTCGAATTTTGCTTTTACAAGCATAATTTTACCATCATAGCCCATAATCTGTCTGGTAATACCTCCGCCAACATCTTCCCAAGGTGTGTCATCGCTAATGAAATAAGCCTGAGTAGGCTGAATAGTCTTGTGTAAAATCATTTATTGATAGTTTAGTTTTTCTAGATTATAAACGCCTTCCCAATAATACGTTTTGTTGTTAATTATTACCGAATGCTTTGTGTTTTTATCGTTGTCTTTTAAGCTTAAATGAAGCTTCCAATAATTTTTATCAGTTAAAAATGAGCAAACGAGCATGTCCTGATCAAAATAATCAATTGATATATTTTGTAATTGGGAGTAAGGACGAATAGGTATTTCTGTAGTCGTATCGTATTTGCCATGTGTTTCAATCACATTGAAATAGACAGCTTGTTTCATATTCTTTTTCCTGTGAATGAGTACAGGGTCACTCCGTAAATTGTATTTCGGATCATTTGCACCGGCTCTTCCCATGATAATCTCGTCACCAGAACTATTAACGCTGTGCATTGTATAGAATCGCTGATTGTTTAACCAGTTGAATTGAAAGCTATCAGCATTCAAAGTACAATTTGCTTCTTTCCAGATATGCTGATAGCCATCCGTATCACCGAGTGGTGCTAGCATCTTTGATTGCTTACTACAGTCGAAACTACTCTGCATGATATGACCTTGAAACCAAAGTGGGAGATCTATAGTGACAGGTTGATCAGATGCAATAGTAAATATATCGGCGAGCAAAGGCTCTGAAAATTCTTTATCGTTAATAAGGATTAGATACCTACTTAAATCTGTACTTCCATACGCATGCGTCTCTTTCGCAGCTACAAACTGTACATTTGGATCTGAAAAATCAGCATGATATAATTCAGGATGCGAATGTTCCGCTTTTTTAACAGTAGCGTTGAATTGGGATTCTTGATTTATGACCACAGTATTATGGCCAATAGTTTGTTTGCCAAACGTCTTATTCTCGGGTAGATATCTACCGCCACCTTTTTGGTCAACATTTACCCATCTGACAGCACCATAGTCTTGGATCACTTCTCCTTCTGTATCATACATGGAGTAAGAGAGTCTATCAAAATGTCCATGTCCCATACCATGAGATGAATATTTGAATACGACATCTGTATTATCAACGCGCAGAACGGCTATTCCGCCAGCATCTCCATTCACCCCATCACCATATAATACTGAACTCTTTAGAATAGCATTAGCCTTTCTGGTTTCTAGGTTTTGAGCAACATAAAATCCTGCTTCATTAAGAGCAACTTGGTTTTGCTTTGCAGCCCAGTCTAATAACACGTCATCCTTTTTTATAAAGTACATAAGGTCAACTGCGTTTACCACTTCATAGGACTTATAATTCATACCTTTTTGGGCATCATTAAACGGAAAAAAGTTTCCTTTAGGGTCAGTTAGTTGTAGCAATGTCTTGGTTGCCTTTAATAAAATCTCATCTCGGTATTCAAATATGTTTAAATCTGGCTTGTTGTTATGAAGTGCATGACTGAATACGAGGAACGGGAATATTGCGTACCGTTGGTAATAAGGGCCTTCAGAAAAGTAACCCGATGGCGAAAATGAATAATCGAGTTGCGCTAAGAATCCTGCAGTTTGTTTTTTATCTCTATCCAAGCCGTATAGTGCCTTTTGTAAAAGTGTATCGTTATCCATTACAAGTGCAATCAAGCCTACAGCTGCATTTGCCCATGTACTATGATTATGAATTCTGTTAAAAAACCTAGGATTTTCTATAGATAGAAAGTTTGCAAAAGGGACAAAGAGTTGTTTTTCTAGTATGTCTTTTTCTTTTGGGCTTAAATATTCATAGATACAATCATAAGCTTGACTTGAAAAAACGAGCCAATTAGCATCATTTAAACACTGCCAGAAAATCTTTCCAGTCGAATACGACTTATTAGTAGGGTGGAGAGGTAAAGTTGGATACAAATCAGCATAGGCAAATAACATATCTTTTACAAAGCGCGCATACTTTTCTTTGCCTGTGAATTGATACAAATTACCAGCTTTATGCATCAACTTATAATTTAATTTATGCTGCTCGTGTGTATAGCCACCAGCCATATCTTTCGGAATAGGTACATCTATGTCTGTGCTGATTACAACATCGATTTCTTGAGCTATTTTTTTCAGTTGTTTTTCAAAAAGGGGAGTAGAACCAATATTGGATTTGATATTTTCTACACCCGCAGGTGAGAGCGTCAGTCTTGGGTGTTGTCCCACAAGCGTTCCATATGTCAACAGGCTAATGAGTAATATGTTTCCACTCTTAATCATTAATTACCTTAAGATTTGTGGATGAATATGCATCACTGTTTGAAACTAAAGGTTCGCATTTTATGAGTTCAATATCACGCAACTTAATTATAGGTTCGCCTACGATAAGGTGTATGTGTATCTTCCTTGAATCCGCTATCTTAAGATTTTCTAATTCCGCATGTTGTACTCCGTGCAGATGTATTGCTGAAGCATTTGTATTTCTTTTATCATGACCTACATTCTCAAATTTTGAGTTTTTTAACAAAAGGATAGGACCGAATGTGCTCTCATCTCTTCCTCCTCGATATAGTTTTATTGCATTGCCACCAATATCTATAAATGTGCAGTTATTTATAACGACATCTTCAGCGTTGTAGATTCCTATATCTTCCGTTTCTTTGTCCAAATTGAGAACATGTCCCGAAATATTTGAGAAATTACAAGATTCCAATCGGATTGAATCTGCAAACGTGTTTTTAAATACTTTCAAAAAGTTAAAACTATGATTTACATCCAAGTCAGTTATATCGCAAGATTTTAGCAACAACTTGTAATTGTTAATCATAGAATACCGACTTGTTCGGACAACAGAATTTCCTGAATAATCATCAGACTCTTTTCCTGAAATATTTAAATTTTCCATTTTTAAAGATCCTCCATTTCCAAGATCAAAGAGGGGAGAACGCTCAAATGTAAGTGTTGGTTTTGTACGCTCAGAAGGCGAAAATATTGAGATTGTCTTTTGTAAAGCGATAGGCTTTGTGGTATGGTAGTCGCCAGCTCCTAAGACGAGAACATCCCCTTCTTTCGCCTTTTTTATAGCATCAAATAGCGTGTTCTCCCCGGGTGAGACATGTATAGTTCTTCCAGATCCAAAACGAATGGTATAATCTTTCTTCGGATACCAATCTACACCTGTATTCTTAGAAGAGGGTATTTCATCACTACCTATCGGTCCATAAGTACGACTATCGCTTTTAAGTGACTTAGTTCCTGTGGGTA
>Ga0114956_1002835_pt1 | contig 13553 bp, 17 predicted proteins | sample MaitaG_FD_87304 | JGI IMG/M metagenome (GOLD analysis project Ga0114956, IMG submission 87304) | Marine algal microbial communities from Maine, USA - Maine_Asex2 metaG | ecosystem: Host-associated > Algae > Red algae > Unclassified | place: Maine, USA | collected 2015-01-05 | reverse complement strand
GACTGGATCAGTCGATCGCCGGTGAGGTGCTGGTGCCCGTTGATGTACCCCGGCAGGACGAGATCGCCGGAGGACCCCGACACGGTGGCATCCGGCCACTGAGCGCGGACAGCGTCGAACGAGCCGACCCGGGTGATGGTGTCACCGTCGATCGCGACCGCGCCATCGGCCAGGACATCCCGACCCGGGTTCATGGTGACCACGGTTCCTCGCACGATCAACATGGCTTCAGAGTATTGACCTAGCGTCCAAACCAATGAGCTCAGCTTCCGACGTCGCCACCGGGTACCTCGATGCGTTCGCTGCGGGGGACCCCGATGTGATCGCCGGTTTCGTCGCCGACGGGTTCCACAACGAGCACCTCAGCTCGATCGCGTCGAGCTGCGTCGGCATCGACGAGTACCGGCGTCGGCTTCCCGGATTCTTGGCTGACTTCGCCGAGCGGAAGTATGCGGTGCTCCATCTGGTGGAGGCCGATGGTGAGGTCGTGGTTCGTTACGACTTCACTGCGGTGTACGCCGGCATGCCGATCGACATCCCCGGTGTCATGTGGTTCACGGTCGAGGGCGGGCTGATCACACATCGCCTGGACGTGTGGGACAGCGGCATCTTCGTCGCACAAACGTCCAGTTCCGACTGAGCCCGGCATCGGCGACTCGGCGGAGGCGTTGCCGACAACGATCCGTCGCCCCTTCTTCGGCACGTCGGTGCTCCGACTTGAGGAGTTTCTCAGATTTCTTTTTCGCCGTCCCACAGACGGACCCCTGGCGCACACTTCACAAGTGCACTAGCGTGAATGGCCCAACGAGGAGGCCGTCCATGCCCACCATCCCCGCGATTGCTCAGGCGATGCTCGGCACGGACGCGGTTGCGCACGTGTGGACCAACAACGCCGACGGAAGTCCGCAGGTGTCGGTGGTGTGGGTCATTGCCCAGGGCGACCAGATCCTGTTCGGCACCGACGCGCGTAGCGAGAAGGCCAAGAACCTCGGTCGAGACAGCCGGATCATCATGTCGATCGAGGATGTCGAGCGAAACGAGCGCGGGTACCAACGCCACCTGGTCATCCGGGGCAACGCTGCTGTCGAACCCGGCCCTGACCCCCATCTGATGGACCGGCTTGCGATGAAGTACACCAGCCTGCGCCGCCACCCACTCGCCATGCGTGACTCGCCGACTGCCGTCGTCGTGCGCGTCACGGTCGACCGGCTCAGCGGCGTGGGCCCGTGGATCGACGAATCAGCGAACTCCCCCGCAACGGCATCGGCTCACTGACGCCACGCCCCCAGCGGCGGTGGAGTGCAATTCCCAACCAGAGGAGAAAGCAATGTCGAAGTACCTGTTGACGTATCACGGTGAGATGAGCATGGAGGACATGCCCACCGATCCCGCGGCCCAGCAAGCGGTCTTGGCTGAATGGGGCGCTTGGTACGAGAGCATGGGAGACGGCCTCGTCGATGGTGGCGCGCCGATCTCGATGTCGACTGCGATCGACGCCAGCGGTGAGTCAGAGGCTCCTGCGAGCCTGACCGGCTACACGATCGTCGAAGCGCCGGACATGGCTGCAGCGCGGGCCATTGCCGAGGGCAGCCCCGTGATTGCCAATGGGCATGCTGTTCTGATCTCCGAGTGCATCGACATGGGAATGTAGGCGAGCGTCGTTCAGTCTCCGCGGCTGGTGATCGCGAGCGGGACGATCATGATCAGGTGGGCGCCCGCCGACATGATCCAGACGTTTCGAGCACCTCCGAGGAGGTCCGCGCCGCTCGCCTCGCCGAGCAATGTGGCCATCAGCGCCAGGCCGAAACTCGAGGCGATTCGTCGAGCGGTCTGATGCGCGGCGTACGCCATTCCCTGATCCTCGTCAGACACCGTCCTCAGTGCCATGCCCGTGGTGAGGATGCCGCACGCCCCTCCACCGAGCCCGAACAGGGCGGCGCCCGGCAGGTACACCGACCAGAAGGCGGGTGTTGCGTCGAAAGAAGCAGCCCAGTACAGAGGTCCTGTCGCAGCCACGATGGCACCGATCGTCGTCGGCCAGAACATGCCGAATCGAGCCCCCGCCTTGCCGCCGGCCCAGCCGGTGATCGCCGAGAAGATGAACGACACGCTGATCGCCTGCCCGGTCTCGCGAACCGACCACCCCCAGATCTCGCTCAACACGAACGACGTCGAGAAGAACCACGAGAAGAAGCCGAGCTGCTGGAGGGCCGCGGCGAACGTCGGGCCGGTGTACCCGCTGATGCGGAGGAGGTGAAGCGAAAGCAGTGGGTTGTCGTGACGTCGCGACCGGTCCACGAACAGCGCGAACGCGACCAGGCCGAGTGCGAACGCGGAGAGCGTCTTGGCGTCTTGCCATCCCCAGACCCGACTCTGTGAGAACCCGAGTGCGATGGTGCCGATACCAAGGGTGGCGAGCAGGACGCTCGACGGGTCGAGGCGGCGCGGCGCATCGTTGTCAGCGGACTCGCGCAGCACCCGACGCCCAACGATGTAGCTCCCGAGCGCGATGGGACTGATCAGGGCCAGCGCGAATCGCCAGCCGGTGGCATCGACGATCTCGGCACCGAGGGTCGGACCGAGCATCGCTGCGACCGAACCGATCGATCCCCAGATGCCGACAGCGAACGCTCGACGATGAGCCGGGATGTCAGCAAGGACCAGCGTCAGGCCCGTTGCGCTCACGAGCGCACCGCCGACTCCCTGCACCATGCGAGAGGCGATCAAGAGTCCGATCGTCGGAGCGAGGCCGGACAGCAGCGAGCCGGCGAAGAGCACGAGCATTCCTGATTGGAAGACCCGCTTTCGCCCGAACGCGTCACCGAGCCGGCCGGCGACGAGCAGCAGCCCGGCCACCGTGACGAGGTAGCCGGTGCTGACCCAGGAAATGGTCGCCCGCGTCGCGTCGGGAAACGCCTGAGCGATCTCGGGAAGTGACACCGACAGGAGGCCAGCGTCGAGAACGAACAAAAAGATGCTCGCGGCTCCGACACCGAGTGCTTGCCACGCGCGATTCGTTTCGTCGGCTGATGCCTCGGTGTCGATCGAGCCGGTGTCGGCCATCTGACGACAGTAGGCCCACGACTTCGCGAGGTGCCGGTCGTGAGTTGCGCGTCCGGTCGATGTCTACGAGCCGTTCGCGTGGTACGAAAGCCCCATGGCTGACACTGCACCGGTTCACTTCATCGCTCACTTCACCGTCACCGACCCCGAAAAGTACCGGATCTACGAGAAGGGCTTCTTCCCGATTCTCAAGGCGCACGGCGGCCGGTTCATCACCTATGACGACAACGTGACCATCCTTGAAGGTGAGCGCACCGAGGGTCGCACGGTCATCATCCAGTTCGAATCCGACGATGCGCTCAACACGTGGTGGAACTCGCCGGAGTACAACGAACTGGCGGCACATCGCAAGGCGGGCACGACGACACATTCGATCTCGGTCGTTCACCCGCTGCCGCCTCGCTGATCCTGTCGTCGGCGTTTGAGGATGACTCGACGGCCGACTGCAACTGCGATCAACCCGGCAAACAGCGAGCGTTGAACAACTGTCGGCACATCGCTCAACGCCTCGAGGATCCCGCCGCCAGCGATGACGAAGACCACAACTCCGGGAACGATCCCAATCCCTGTCCCGATCAGGAACGTCCGCGTCGGGACCTTGGTCACCCCCAACATCCAGTCGGCCGGCGGAAGTTGGCCGAAGACCAAACGGAGCAGAACAACCGGCCAGAGCCCCCCGGCCTCGAGTCGATCGGAGTAGGCGCCCATCCGCTCTGGGATGCGATCGCTGACCCAGTCACGAGCGAACCATCTCGCGAACGAAAAGGCGATGTAGCTGGCGCCCATGTTGCCGATCCAGGCCAAGGCGATGGCCAGAGGAGTCGGCCAGACGATGCCGGCCGGCGCCATGTACACGAAGCCCGGGATGCCAAGTGGTTGCGTCAGCCACATCACGGCAAGGAAGATGAGCGGGCCGACGATGGCGGTCTCGGTGAGCAGCTCCTCGACGTTGCCGTCACCTCGGAGCCACGTGTAGCCACCGGCGACCACGAACAACAACGCGGCAGCGAGCACCGCGAGCGCCGCAACGATCTTTCGCTGAGTCGCCGGCGCCACGCTCCGACAGTAACTCCGACGTCTCAGTTGCCTTCCGGTCCGGCCCGCACACGAGTTTGCGGGCCGGGCGTGCCAGGGTGGCGGTCGTGAAGATTCGCTTCGGACTCACTCTCGGCCCGGAAGTTGCAGCCGAGTCCTACGCGGGGATCATCGACGACCTCGAACGGTTGAAGTTCGATTCGGTGTGGATCCCCGAGGTCTGGCTGCAGTCAACGCTCGACCCGATCGTTGCGTTGACCTTCGCGGCCGCCCGAACCACCCGGCTCAAGCTCGGGTCGCACCTGATCATTCCGGGGAAGAACCCGGTGCTGCTCGCTCGCCAGCTCGCGCAACTCGATCGACTGTCCAACGGGCGGCTCCTCGTCGTCGGCGTGCTCGGCCTCCCGGGCGAAGCCGATACGGGTGCGCAGGTGCTGGCTCGATCCGAACGATCTGCTGCGCTCGCCGAGGTGGTGCCGTTGCTCCGTCGGCTCTGGTCGGGCGAGACCATCGACCACGCGGGCGCTCGCTACTACCTGTCGGGTGTTCGGGTCACGCCCACGCCAGTGCAAGAGCCGCTCGAGATCTGGCTGGCAGGTCAAGCGCCCGGGGCGCTTCGACGTTGCGGTGAACTCGGCGATGGGTGGATGCCAGGCCTCGTGCTCCCCGCTGAGGCCGCCGAGTTACGAGTCCAGATCGAGCAGGCCGCGACCGACGCCGGGCGCACCATGGACCCCGAGCACTACGGCGTCAACCTGTACTACGCCAACGAACCACTCCCCGACGCGATTGCACAGCGACTTGCTGCACGGCGAGCGACGCCGTCGGCCGATGACTTGGTTCCCATCGGCATGGACGCGTTGCGCGCCCGCGTCGACGAGTGGGTCGATGCTGGGTTCTCGAAGTTTCTCGTGCGCCCGATGGTGCCACCGAGCGATTGGACGAGCGAGCTCGACATGCTTGCTCGCGAAATTCTGCCGCTCACGACCTAGTCGGTCGGCCGCAGCGCTCGCTTCTCGATCAGGAGGTCGAGCTGGACGAGCCCGCGCAGCACGTAGCTGGGTTCGTACTCGAACGAGTTGCCCGGTGCGAACGAGGGAAGGTGCAGGCGCTTCGCGAGTTCGTCGAACGCCACGGTTCCTTCGAGACGCGACAGCGGCGCACCGATACAGAAGTGCCGCCCCATCCCGAACGCGAGATGTTCGTTGAGCCGTTCGCGCGACGCGTCGAATGCTTCGCCGTCGCTGAACACCTGCTCATCGCGGTTGGCTGCCCCGAACATCAGCCAGATCTTCGATCCGGCTGGAATCTTGCGCCCGGCGAGCTCGGTGTCAACGGTCGCGTACCGGAACAGGCCTTGGTTCGGTGATGACATCCGCAGTCCTTCCTCGACGAGACCGTGGATCGTGCCAGCGCAGTCCGCGCCGAGTGCATCCCACTGTGCGGGGTTCTCGATGAGCAGCCGCATCGTCTCGTTCAGGAACTTCGTGGTGGTCTCGTTGCCCGCGACCATCAGCTGCTTCACGATGCTGTAGATCTCCGGGAACTCGAGCTTGCGGGTCTCGCCATCGGGTGCGTTCGGCGGCTGGTAGTCGGCGTGCGCGATCTCGGAGAGGATGTCGTCGACAGGGTGAGTCAACCGATCCTGGTACTCGTCGAACCAGTAGCGCTGGCCTTCGACGGCAAGGTGTGCTGCGGCGATCCGGTCGTCGTCGGAGGGGTCGGCGCCGAGCGCGACGTTCGCCGCGTCGGACCAGGCCTTGATCTTGTCGATGACATCGTCGGACATGTTCAGTGCGAAGTGGATCACGCGCACGGGGAGCGACACGGCGAAGTCGCGGTGGAAGTCGATGGTTCCTTTGTCGGGGAACGCGTCGATGAGGTCGACGGCGATCTCGCGAACGCTGTCCTCGAGTGTCGCGATGCGGCGTGCCGAGAACGCCTGAGCGACGAGCCGGCGGTAGCTGGTGTGGATGGGTGGGTCGACCGTGAGCATCGTTTCGGCGCGTGGCCAACCCTGCTCCATGATCGTGGCGACCTCGGCCATCACGGCCGCTGAACCGACGTTCTTCGCGTTCGAGCCGACCGATGAGAAGGTCGTCGTGTCGCGGAGGATCAGCTTCACGATGTCGTGGCGAGCTGCGAAGAACATCGCGCTCGGCTCGTGCCAAAACAATGGGCCGTCCTCGCGCACCGCTGCATAGTGGGGATACGGACACTGCTGGATCGAAGGATCCATCGGGTCGTAGGTCGCCAGGTCGATCTCGCTCACGCCGATGATGGTGTCAGCCGTCGAGCCCTCGCTCGCAGCTGGAGACGTTGTGAGTGGTTCGGCCAACGAGTGTTCAGATCGCGTAGGACGCAACCGTGCAGCTCACGGCGAAGATCGGGATCGGTTCGAGGAAGTGGACCGTTCCTGTGGCCCCTCCGGCTGCTGCGGACACCGCGATGAACGTTCGGATCTCGAACCCACCTTGACCCGCTTCGGCGTAGACGCTGAGGTCGTCGTAGTCGAGGAGTGCGTCACGATCGTTGCGGCACCAGCGGTCCATGAAGTCGTGATCCCAGTCGACGTTGATCTTGCCGGAGTCGGGTGTGGCGGGCCAGTGGGAGATGCCACCGGTGCCGACGACGGCGATCCGTTCGGGGAGTGCGTCTGCCGCGGCGCGGATCGACTCGCCAAACGCCCACGCCCGTTGGAGCGGAGCGAGTGGTGGGCCCTGGCAATTTATGTTGACTGGGATGATTGCCGTGTCGTACCGCGGTGTCAGGAAGTGCAGGGGGACCATGATGCCGTGGTCGAACTTCCACTCTTCGGCGTACGACACGTCCGAGCCCTTCATCACTTCGGAGATGAAGCGCTGTGACAGTTCTCTGTTGCCCGGAACGACCTGCTTGTCGATACCGAGCCATGTGCTGTCTTCGATCGGACCCTCGTAATGGTCGGCCATGCCGATGGCGAACGAGGGCATGTTGTTCATGAAGAAGTTGGCGAAATGCTCCGCTGCGATCACGACGATTGCGTCGGGCTTCGATGCTTCGATGTCGGACCGCATCAGATCAAACGCCGCGTAGAAGCTGTCGCGAACGGCGCGGTCGGCCTGGTCGCTGCGACCGGTGATTCCGGGAGCATGTGAGCAGACCCCGGCGTAGACGAGTGGCATCAGTGGTCTCCGTCGCTCGTGGTTGTGTTGGAGGGGGTGTGGACGGGGGCAACGACTGCATCAGCGGCCGTGGTCATCGCGTAGACGCCTTCGCGAACCGGACCGTGCTTGCTGATGCCGTCGCGCATCCGCTGCAGATAGTCCTGCCACTCGACCTGGTGGAAGGCGGCGAAGTGCATCAGGATCTGACCGTTGACGCCGAGGTGGAAGAGCAGGCCGATGTCCGGCTCCAGCAGTGCCTGTATCTCCTCGTCGGTGAGGTCGAAGTCCGCGAGCATCGAGTCCGGGGCAGCGCGGAACTGCGCCTGCGCCGATTCGGACCGGTTGAGTTCGAACAGAAATTTCTGAACGGCATAGAGACTCACGAGTCCCACTCCAGGTGAAGTTCGTCCGGGCCGCGAAAGGTGATGTTCGGAAAGAAGCTCAGCTCTTGGCCGTCGACCAGGCGAAGCGATGGGAGTCGCTGGGAGAGCAACTCGAGGGCGATCCGCGCCTCCATCCGAGCGAGGCCAGCGCCGAGGCAGAAGTGGATGCCCTTGCCAAACGAGATGTGTTTGTTCGCGTTGGGGCGGTGGATGTCGAAGGTCTCGGGTTCGACGAAGCGTCCGGGCTCGTGGTTGGCTGAGGCGAAGTTGAGCATCAGCTTCGTGCCTGCGGGCAGGTCGATGCCGCCGAGCGTCGTGTCCTGCGTCGTGATGCGGCGCCATGAGATCTGGCTCGACTCGTAGCGGAGTGTTTCCTCGACGGCGGCGGCGGCCAAGGACGGGTCCGCCCGGAGCGCATCCCACTGGTCCCGCCGAGGCAGGAGGCAGCGCAGCGTGTTGCACAGCAGCGCCGTGACAGGGTCGTGTCCGGCGAACGAGATGCCGTACACGACCGACTCGACCTCTCGGTAGGAGATGCCGGTGCCGTTCGTCGGGTCCGGATCGGCGTCGTGGGCGTCGAGGAGTTCGGACGCGAAATCGTCGCGACGTTGCTCGCGCCGCTGAGCCACGAAGTTGCGGCAGTACCTCCAGTACTCGAGCATGCCCTCGGCGATGTCGGCCTGTTCGGCGGAGGTCGGCTTCCCCCACGAGAACGCCTTGCGGTTGCCGCACCACGACTTGATCATCGCGTCGTCCTCCTCCGGGAACCCGATGAATCGGAACACGATCTCTGCAGGGAGGGGGAAGGCGAGCGCCGTGATGTAGTCGGCGGGCGACTGGTTGTCGATCATGTCATCGAGCAGCGCTGTGACTCGCGAACGCATGTAGTCCTCGAGCGACTTCAGGCGACGGTTGCCGAACCCCTGGCGTGTGTACACACGGATCCGGGCGTGATCGGGTTCGGGCCGGTTCGACATCACGGCCTGTGGGTCGAAGTCGGGGGCGCCGAGGACGGCGGCAGCCTCGGGGGCGAGCGGGAAGATCGGGTCCTGCACGTTGGTCGACGCAAACACGTCGGGGTTCATGAAGACCTCTTCGATGTCCTCCATCTTGGTGACGACGACGTGACCGAGTTGTTCGGCGTAGAACACGGGATGTTCGTCGCTCAGCGCGCCGGCGATCGGATACGGATCGGCGAGGTAGTCGTCGTCGAGTGGCGACCACGACGCATGCATCGGGCAGCCGGGCGGCGCAGCCGCAACGGCGTCGGGCGCTTGGTGGTACGTGTTGGAACTCATGGCGAGCTCGCCTCCGGACGGTCGGTTTCGGTCGTTGGTGCTGCGGACAGCTTGGCGAGGAGTGAGTACAGCGTGTCGAGTTCGCCGGCGTCGAGCAGTGCGTCGATGTCGCCGTAGGCCCGCTCGCTCGCTGGTGCCACTTGGCTGACAAGGTGCAGGCCACGCGGGCTGATGCAGATCTCAGCGCGGCGTGCATCGCTGCCCGCAGCCCGTTCGATCAGCTTGCGTTCTTCGAGCGTGACGAGCATTCGCGAGAGGCTCGGCCCGAGCAGGAACGTGGTCTGAGCGAGCTCGCCGACCGAGACGGGAACGTCGGCGTCGCGCAGTGCGCGCAGCACGCGCCACTGCTGCTCGGTCAGATCGTGTTCGGCGAGCACCGGCCGGAAGTGGCGCATCACCGATTCCCGGGCCCGCATCAGTGCCATCGGCAGCGACTGTTCGAACGGTCGCAACGGAACCCGGGCCACTCGCAGATCACTCATCTCGCACGCCGTTGCGGAGGGTGCCGAGTTCAGGAACGCTGACTTCGATCACGTCGCCGGGTTCGAGGAAGCGGGGTGGGTCGAAGCGGGCGCCGGCGCCGGTCGGTGTGCCGGTGAAGATGATGTCTCCCGGCTCGAGGGTGCAGAAGGTCGAGAGGTACTCGATTTGGAATTCGATCGGGTACGCCATGGTGGCGGGTGTGTCGTCCTGGCGGAGCTCGCCGTTGACGTGGGTGGTGAGGTGGAGTTGCTCGAAGTCGCCGATCTCGTCGAGTGTGGTCATCCACGGCCCGATCGACCCGGACGAGTCCCAGTTCTTCCCTTGCGTCACGTTGAACTTGGCGTGGCGCACCCAGTCGCGGATCGTGCCCTCGTTGCCCAGAGCGAGACCGGCGATGTGCTGGCGCGCCTGCGAACGAGGGATGCGTCGGCCGCCCGTGCCGATCACGGCGACGATCTCACCCTCGTAGTCGAGCTGCGGGCTCTCGGGCGGACGAACGAGGTCGTGGCCGTGGCCCGTGAACGAGCTCGGGAAACGCACGAAGACGCTGGGTTTGGTCGGTGCGTCTTGCCCGGCTCCCTCATCAGGTCGGTACTCGGCGTTTCGGCCTCCGTAGTTGACGCCGATGCAGAAGATCTTGCCCGGCGACGGCAGGGTGCGCAGAAAGGTGACGTCGGTTTCCTTGACGTCGGCTCCGCCGTCGAGGTCTGCCGTGGCGACGATTGAACGGGCCTCGTCGAGCCGTCCCTGAGCGAGAAGGTCAGAGAGGTCCCGCACTCCGGTCATCCGCGAGGTGAGGTCGATGATGGTCGCAGCATCGGCGGCCTGACCGATGGCGCCGAACCGCGGAGTGTGATCGGTCGAGGGGTGGGAGTAGCTGAGCAACTTCATCTTGCGTATATACATAACATGTTACATAATGTGACGCAATGCCTCATGTGATCATCGAGTTCTCCGCCCCGACCTGTTCGACGCAGGGCGGCCCGGTTGACATCGACGCGCTCGTCGATGCTGTGCACGACGCGGCGCTCGCCACCGGCACCGCAAACATCGACGCGCTCCGGACTCGAAGCGTCGGCCGCAATCACTTCGCCGTCGGTGATCGCCATCCCGACAACGGCTTCATCGCTGTGACGGCACGCCTCGGCGCCGGTCGTTCAGTCGAGGAGCGGCAGGCCTTCGCGTCGGCGTTGCTCGACGCCGTCGAACTCAACGTCGGAGCGGCGGCCGAGCACCTCATGCTCAGCGCTGAGGTGCAAGAGATCGATCCCGACACACGTATCAACCGCAACCATCTGCGGTCGCGCATCGCTGAGCGAGCGGCCACGGAGAGGACCACGCATGGCAACTGACAAGACCTTCGACGAGTACCGCGCGATCGCCGACGATGCGCTCAGTCGCGTGACGGAGTCGGCCCTCACGCATTTCATCGGCGGTGAGCGAGTCGAGTCGACGAGCGGCGAGACCTTCGAGAACCACTCGCCGGTCGACGGCAGCCGACTGGGATCGGTTGCATCGGGTGATGCCGCCGACGTCGACGCTGCTGCACTCGCCGCCACTGATGCCTTCGGCGACTGGTCGGCTCGGTCCGGAAAGCAGCGCAAGAAGATCCTGCTCGACGTCGCCGACGCGATCGAGGCGCGTGCCGACGACATCGCAGCGGTCGAATGTGTCGACACCGGCCAGACCATTCGCTACATGAGTGCCGCCGCCATTCGCGGCGCGGAGAACTTTCGCTTCTTCGCGAACCACGCACCGGACGCAAACAACGGTCGGTCGATGCCCGACGAGCACCATGTCAACTTCTCGAGTCGCTCAGCGCTCGGCCCGGTCGGCGTGATCACGCCGTGGAACACGCCGTTCATGCTGTCGACGTGGAAGATCGCGCCGGCGTTGGCCGCTGGCTGCACCGTCGTCCACAAGCCCGCCGAGTGGAGCCCGTACAGCGCGGCGATGCTCGCGGAGATCGCGTTCGAAGCCGGGCTGCCGCCGGGGGTTCTCAACACGGTCCACGGCTTCGGTGAGACCGCTGGCAAGTCGCTCACCGAGCATCCGGCGATCAAGGCCATTGCGTTCGTCGGCGAATCGTCGACCGGGTCGATGATCCAAGCGCAGGGAGCGCCGACACTCAAGCGGGTGCACTTCGAACTCGGGGGCAAGAATCCGGTCATCGTGTTCGACGACGCCGATCTCGAACGCGCACTCGACGCAGTCATGTTCGTGATCTACAGCCTCAACGGCGAGCGCTGTACGTCATCGAGTCGCGTACTCATCCAGTCCACCATCCACGACGAGTTCGTCACTCGGCTCAGCGAGCGCGTGCAGGCCCTGACCATCGGACACCCGCTCGACCCGTCGACGGAGATCGGGCCGCTGATCCACCCGCGCCACTGCGCGAAGGTGCGCAGCTATGAACAGGCGGCCAGGGACGACGGAGCACAGGTACTCGTCGGTGGGGGAGCAGCGACCGACCCGAACTCCTACTACGTCAACCCGATGCTCTTCACCGGAGCGACCAACGACATGCGAATCGCCCAGGAAGAGATCTTCGGCCCGGTGCTCACAGCGATCCCGTTCCAGGACGAAGCCGAAGCGATCCGAGTGGCCAACGACATCGACTACGGATTGGCCGGCTACCTCTGGACGGGCGACACCGGCCGGGCGCACCGAGTCGCTCGCGATCTGGACGTCGGCATGGTGTGGGTCAACAGCCAGAACGTGCGTCATCTGCCCACTCCATTCGGTGGCACCAAGGCCAGCGGCATCGGCCGCGATGGTGGACCCGAGTACAGCTTCGAGTTCTACATGGAGACCAAGAACATCGCCGTTGCCTACGACAGCCACGCGATTCCGAAACTCGGTGTGAGCTGATGGCGCGCACGTTGAGTGACGCCCAGATCGCGTCGATCGCGGCCGACCACGAGCGGGCGCGAGTGACCGCAACGTCGATCGATCCGGTCTCGCGCGCTCACCCGGACCTCACGTTCGAGGACGCGTATGCGATCCAGGCGGCGTGGATCGATCTGCAAGTTGCGAACGGCGCTGTCGTGAAGGGGCACAAGATCGGTCTCACGAGCCGGGCGATGCAGATGGCGATGAACATCGACGAGCCCGACTTCGGGGCGTTGCTCGACGACATGTTCCTTCCGTCCGGGAGCTCGATCGCGGCGGCTGACTTCCTCGATCCGAAGATTGAAGTCGAGTTCGCGTTCGTGTTGAGCCATGACCTCGTGCCGCACCAGCTGGGTCGCGATCTGACCTCCGACGACGTGTACGCCGCCACCGACCGCGTCGTGCCTGCGCTCGAACTCATCGATGCCCGCTCGCATCGCAAACATCCCGACGATGGACGAACGCGAACGGTTCGCGACACCATCTCCGACAACGCAGCAAACGCCGGGATCATCGTCGGCGACGAACACGTCTCCGTCGACGAAGCTCGCAATGGTGACCTCCGTTGGGCCGGAGCCATCTGCTACCGGAACGGCGTCGTCGAAGAGACCGGGCTCGGCGCAGGTGTGCTCGACGATCCGGTGATGGGCATCGTCTGGCTGGCAAACCGGCTGCAACACCTGGGCATCCCGCTTGTTGCCGGCGAGACGATCCTGGCCGGTTCGTTCACCCGGCCGGTCGACTGTCGCGCCGGCGACCACTTCAGGGTCGACTTCGGATACCTCGGGGTACTCGAACTCGACATCACCTGATCCGGGCATTCGGTGCGACGATCGACGTGGCCAACCTCGCGACCAACCCAGTGGTTCCGTGACCATCGAGATCGATGTCGAGAATCCGAGCGCGGCGGCGTGTGGCGCACTCGTTGATCTGCGCGTGCACTTCGTGAAGGCGAACGGCAGCACCAGCCCGAAGGTCTTCAAAGGTGCGGAACTGAATCTCGAACCAGGTGGCACGGGTGTGGTGCGCAAGAAGATCTCCGTCAAGCAGCACTCGACCCGAACGCACTACGCGGGCCTCCACGGCATCGACACGATGATCGACGGTCGGGTCGAGTCGATCGGCTCGTTCACACTGCTCGAGTCCTGACTCGACAACACTTCGCTCCGACGGCAGCGGGCTGTCGTCGGTGGCCGGATACGAGCTCCGCGCGGAGCACATCGATGACCAGCACGATCACGGGTGGCTCATTC
>Ga0114956_1002834_pt1 | contig 13555 bp, 7 predicted proteins | sample MaitaG_FD_87304 | JGI IMG/M metagenome (GOLD analysis project Ga0114956, IMG submission 87304) | Marine algal microbial communities from Maine, USA - Maine_Asex2 metaG | ecosystem: Host-associated > Algae > Red algae > Unclassified | place: Maine, USA | collected 2015-01-05 | reverse complement strand
CAACTTCAATTTTGAACCTCAACTTCAATTTTAAACCTCAACTTCAATTTTAAACCTCAACTTCAATTTTAAACTTCAACTTTAAACCTCAACTCCAATTTTGAACTTCAACTTCAATTTTAAACCTCAACTTCAATTTTGAACTTCAACTTCAACTTTAATTTTGAACTTGTTGCATGGCAGTCCGACTTAATGGCGTTTCGTCCGCTCTTATAGCAGTCTTATTTTATTTAAAGAAACAGTCGAGACCGTGCGTATGTATGCTTTATTAATTTAAAAAAGTTTATAACCTTCTAATCTTGATTCATTTAATTTTTAACAGTATTCTGTTTATAAGTAGCATTATTAGGGAAATTAAGGGCTTAATTACATGCTTTATCCATTGCTTAATTGCGTTTGTTAATTTAGTGTACTTAATGAATTGAATTCTGAGACTTGTGGTGTGTCTTTTTTTTGAACCATTAAGGAGTTGAGATTCATTAAGCTTTGGTATGTCCTTTTTTGAACCATTAATTCATTAAGTTTTGGTGCATCCTTTGAACCATTAAGGTATTGAGCTTTGGTGCGGCTTATTTTGAGACATTGAGGTATAAAAAAACAGCCCCTACCCTATTGGTTTTTAGGATAAAGAGCTGTTTTCTATTTGAATGATTTAGAGAAAAGAGCAGATAAGGAAATATCGTTTTAATCAGAGATCTTCAGCAATTTCCAATCTGTTTCGAGCTGCCCAACTTCTCATTACTTTTTCGGCAGTTTCAGAGAGTGATTTATTGCATTTTGCTTTCGCTTGAACGATTTTCCGATCACGCAAACGCACTTCTATGGTGGCAAGAGTTGAGAGTCCATTTCGGATGGAAAAAATGGCGACGTATCGTGTTTTACAACTGTTGCTATATCCACCAACACAATGCCGCATTTTTTTTCCTTCTTGGGTAAGTTGAATAGAATTCATCAACTCAATCACTTCTATTTTGAGCCTTTTATTTTGCTTACTCAATCTAAAAACATCGTCTGATATGTCTGATTTTTCCCAAGTGATGATGGGTTCCACACGAGCTTTTGCGGCTTCCGCCTCTGCTATGGTTTGATGCCATTCATCCGACAACCTCATCAAAGAGGCAACGGTTCGTCCCCTAAGAGAGAATTCCGCTACATTTCTTCCATGAAAAGCAATAAAATCAAAAACTTCTCGGATTTTAGCCATTGGAATACGGACGTTGTTTGCCAAAAATAAGATGGTTTCTTCCCACAGTTGTTGTGGCATACGGATTTCACCATCGAAGTTGGATCTGATTATCTGATCAGCCAAGTAGGTATCTCCTCCCAAAATCATCAACTGTGTCCATTTGAAGGCATCGTTGATGTCTAAACGAGCTGGAGTAGACATAAAATAAAAGCTCATTTTTTTACTCAATTCAATGGGTAATCGCTCACATTTCCGAATGTTTTTACCTTGGGCAACTTCTGTATACCAAGTCTGATGTATAGAATCATCTGTGAACCAAACATGGTCGAAAAACAGTGGCATTTCATACTTTGCAAACAAATGACGCAACAAAGAGGGAAACTGTTTGTCTATATAGGCATTTGGGCGTTTCCAAGTGCTTATGTCGTTGACAAACTTGTCTCTAAAAAAGCAAATACGAGCCAATGCGGTCAGGTATCGAGGACTGCTCAATATTTTCTTACAACGTTGGCTGTAAAGGTGCATTAAGAGTTCAAAATAAAGCTGGGCTTCTCCATCGTTGACCATTTTTTTAAAACCTTGTGCAATGGCTTCTTCTCTGGGTATTTTAATATTATCTAATTGATTTGGCTTGACTGAAGCCAATCTTTTTAAATTTTTCTCAAAGGTGCAATAACGACTTTTTTTATTGTTGTTTTGCTTGATAATTACAGTGTCCATGACTGATTGTTGTTTTAATACAAACAATAAGCCATCGACTATAGAAAAGCTTATTATTTATGGGTTTTATTATAAATTTTCAAGTAATTAATGAGTTTTATTGTTATTGTATAAAAACTAATGGGAGCAGTAAGACTCGAACTTACTCAGTGATTAAACACCTGATTTACAGTCAGGTCCGGCTCTCCAACTCCGGCGCACTCCCTCGTTTATGGGCACAAAAAAGCCCGAACAATTCTTATAGAACATTCGGGCAATTGAAGGGGGGTTATTTCTTAATTATTAAGCACAACACCTACTTTTATGACACAAGCACATCCTATAAATGGAATTATTTTTACAATAACTATACTGATGTATTTGCATCATGGTTTTAAGGTTTTATGAGTTAATAATCTATTTTCAGTTTAACAGAAATTGTTGGTTTTATTTTATCAAATCCAATGTATTCCCGTGTTGTAATGTGTGTATAACTTGATAATTATTAAAATGGTTCCCGACTTTTATAATTTAGTTCTTAATATTTAATTTTCGATTGGTTGGTTGGTTTTGTAATCCCTTTGTCATGTAATCTCTGTGGTATGTGGAGACGCAATGTATTGCTTCTCTACGACAGTACATTATTTTATTAAAACCTTGGTTGTATAAGGAATATTCCCACACAGAACAGTCAATATATAAACGCCTGTTTTAAGGCTTTTAACCGACAATCTAGTGCTGTTCCCTGTAAAAGGTACTTTGTGGCTTAAAACACGACTCCCATCTGTATTCGTGAGATATATGGCGTCTATTTCATCCTTGAATATATTATGATCTATGGTGATGTAATCGTTTGTGGGATTTGGATAAACTGAAAAAGGTATTTCGTTAAAAATTGAAGGCAAATTTAGGCTTCCCAATGCAATACCATCTTGTTTGTAAATACTGATTCCACCATAAGATACTTCACCAAATTTGAAGTGGTCTATCCAGAAATTCCCTTGTGCGTCTATGACCATTTTTTCACTATAGTTACTTCCCAAACCAGCATTTGATTGACTTAAATTGGTAAAGTTTTCACCAGCAAAAAAAGTAATGCCCGGTCCAACCAAAATCAGTTGGTCTTGCCACGGAACAATCTGATTTATTCTATTTCCAGACAAGTCGGAATTTTCAGTATTAAAAACCGACCAAGTTTCACCATCATAATTTAGCAATCCATTGAAGCCTGCTGCCCAGAGTTCATTGTCTTCATCAAAATAAAAATGACTGGCACTTAGGGCAACAAAATTATTGTCCTCGTGATTCATCATTTCCCAATTATTACTATCTCTGTACCAAGTTGCCAAGCCTTTATTCGTATTGACCCAAATATTACCATTTTGGTCTTCGCCTAATCCAAAAAACAAATAATTTTCGGTATTGGGCGTAACGGGAATGAAACTGCTGTTGTCTTCATTGAAGACCGTTAATGTACCATTGTCGTAATAAAACAATCCTTTTAATGAAGTAATCCAAAAAGCATTGTTTTCATCGACCAATATTTTATAATCGTAATAACTGTCAATTTCATCTTGGGTAAAATAGTCCAAAGGATTGTAAAGAGCAATGAATTCATTTTCACTATACATTGAACCAGTGCTTCGTTCAAAATAACCAAAAGAATCGTCTGGAAATTTTACAAAAATCAATCCACTAAAATCAGCTTCACCATTGGGAGGAGTTTCTTCAGTAGTAGACAAATCTACGCCACTATATTTTATTACTTGATTATTGCTCATCACAAAAACCTCTCCATATTCATTGGTGATTAAATCTATGTCGTTGTTGGCAAACTCAATTCCCAAATCGGCATAATCCTCTATGACTTCTGTTATCTCAAAAAGCTGTTCACCAGTACTTACTAAAAGTTCTCCATTAGTCGTTAGATCTAATTGTGGAAATGTATGCGTTTCCAGCTCATGCATTTTCACCCAATCGTCTTCAATCAGGGTAAAAATCCACCCATTTTCAAAAACGATCCAGACTTCGCCATTGTCAAGAATTTCAATATCGGTCACAGTAATATCGGAAGTTAAGCCAAAATATTCAGGAGAATAATGTATCCAAGAATCATAATCGGTGTTTTCAATAATTTCAAAGCCTCCTCTATTGTTCCCCCAATAGAGAGTCCCATCGGAACCATACTCAATGGTAGAAACAGGCGCATAAGTCAAGACCGTCACAGGAACTGGATATTGGGTAATCGCCCCATTTTCCACTTTAACCGGCCAAGGACCTGCCATCAGCAAAACGCCTTCATCGGTTCGTTGCATATCCCAAGCTTTGAGGACTTCAGTCGCCTGCCATTCTTCGTTTACATATTTAAATGTCCCACGTTCTGTACCCGTCCACAAAAAGCCTTGATCGTCAAATTCTAGCGAGTAGATAAACGTAATGTTGAAATCGGTTTCAGGTGCAGGAATGAGCCGCCACTCCTCGCCTTCCCAAACGGCAATACCTTTGTCGTAGGTAGCGACCCAAATGTTGCCAGAGGCGTCGGTAGTGATGTCACTGATTTTTTGAGAAGGTAATCCATCGGATACATTTATGCGTTCGATGGCTTCAGTGACCGGATCATAGATGACAATCCCTCCGTAAGTAGCACAATAGTAACGCCCCTCAATTTCTGTAATTTCGTTGATTTGCTCAGGCGCAATAATGTTGATCCATTCTTTTTGCGCGGGAAGACATAGATAGACCATGAAGATCCATAAAATTAAGAATCGTTTCATATTTAATGTGGGTTTTAAGCCCTAAAATAGGGATAAAATTGGATAAATTGCGTTTTTATTTTAAAAGTTCCAACAAGTTCAAAAGCTTATTTTCCTATTAAAAACACAGTGGGTCTTTTGTGGATGTCTGGTAATTGTTGTTTCCATTCAGCCATCGTTTTGGTTAAAATTTTTTGTGAAGGGAGTGTCAAATCGGTGGCAATACAGAGAAGTCGGCTCTTGGGACATTGTTGGATGAGGGTCTCTAGTAACTTGACGTTTCGGTAGGGTGTTTCAATAAAAATTTGGGTACTTCCAAATTGTTGTACTTGTTTGTCCAGCCATTTGATGCGTCTGTTTTTTTCGCCTCTATCAATAGGTAAGTAGCCATTAAAGGCAAATTCCTGACCATTAAATCCGCTTCCCATCAATGCCAATAAAATAGAGGACGGACCAACATGCGGCATAATGGGAATTTGCATTTCGTGGGCAATTTTCACAATTTTACTGCCTGGATCGGCAACCGCAGGACAACCTGCATCAGACAATAAGCCAATGTTTTTGCCTTCTAAAAGCGGCATTAAAAAAGGCAGATAATCTTGTTTGGGGTTGTGTTTGTCTTGTACAAAGAAAGTAAGATCATCTATGGCTGTAGGAATACCAATTTTTATTAAAAACCGTCTGGCATATTTTTCATTTTCGACAATAAAAGTATCTAGTTGATGAGCAGCTTCTATGGCTGTTTTGGGTAAAACATCTATTTGATCTCCATTGAGAAGATTCGGTATTAAATGAAGGGTTCCTTTGGACATAATAGGGCTTTAATTATAATGCTAGACAAAAGATTTGAGATTTGAGATTTGAGATTTGAGATATGAGATATGAGATTTGAGACTAAAACAGCATTTTCAAATTATTGAAAACCAATAACTTGAATAATTTATAGGCTACCCGTCTAAGATTGCCTAATATTTTTTCTAATCCACCCCTCGACCGCAGCAGCGGACCGTTCCGCTCGGGGTTCGGACTAATCGTACTGTTCAGCAGCAGCAAAATTACATATTTTTAGCCATCCAACTCCAATTAAATTAAGCCGTCAAAAATGCCTCCACTGCTGTTGCCGCTTCACGCCCTTCATTGATTGCCCATACGACCAGAGATTGTCCCCTACGCATATCTCCTGCAGCAAATACTTTGGGAATATTGGTTTGGTAATTGAGACAAGCCACATTGTGGTGATCGTCCAAATCCAAGCCCAATTCTTTGATCATTCCCTCTATCTGTGGATGAACAAACCCAATGGCTAAGAAGACCGCCTCACAGGGTATTTCTTTCTCTGATTCAGCAATTTCGACTAATTTTGGTCGCTGGTGGGGACCTGCTTTTTTCCATTCGACCTCAACCAATTTCAACGCCTTTAATTGTCCTTTTTCATCACCTAAAAAAGCCTTTGTCAATAAAGCCCATTCTCGGTCGGCACCTTCTTCATGAGAGGAAGAAGTTCTGAGCGTCATCGGCCATTCTGGCCAGGGATTGTCTTCGGATCGACTGTTTGGAGGCTTGCTTAATAATTCGATTTGCGTAATGGATTTGGCACCTTGCCTGTTAGAAGTTCCCACACAATCGGCACCAGTATCACCACCACCAATAATAACGACATTTTTATCTTTTACATTGATAGCAGCTGGTTTGCTTTCTGCTACCCATTGATTGACGGGCTTCAAAAAATCCATTGCATAGTGAATGCCCGATAAATCTCTACCCTCAATGGGCAAATCTCTAGGGACCGTAGATCCACCACAAAGCACAATGGCATCAAAAGATTCGTTTAGCTCCTGAATAGAAACATTTACCCCTACATTGGCATTGGTTTTGAAGACGATACCAGCAGCTTCCATTAACGCCAAACGTCGGTCGATGACCCATTTTTCTAATTTAAAATCTGGAATACCATAACGCAGCAATCCACCAATTTTATCGTCTCGTTCAAAGACCGTCACCCAATATCCTGCTTGATTGAGTTGTTCTGCGGCAGCCAGTCCTGCAGGACCAGAACCAACAACAGCCACCTTTTGTGCTTTCCGTTCGACTGGTGTTTTGGGAACCAACCAATTGTTTTCAAAAGCCTTTTCGATGATGTTTTTCTCGATGTTTTCAATGGTCACAGGACTCTCGTTGATGCCCAAAACACAAGAAGCTTCACAAGGAGCTGGGCAGATTCTACCCGTAAATTCAGGAAAGTTGTTGGTACTCGATAAAATATCATACGCCTCCCTCCAATTTTCACGATAAACCGCATCGTTGAATTCTGGAATGATGTTGCCCAAGGGACAAGCACTGTGACAAAAAGGCACCCCGCAATCCATACAGCGAGACGCCTGTTGGATCAATTTGGTTGGAGGAAAAGGCTTGTAGAATTCTTGATAATCATTGATTCTTTCTCCTATGCCTCTTTTTTCTGGAAGCTCTTTTTTATACTTTAAAAAACCTTTTGGATCTGCCATATTTTATTGAGTTTTTGATGAGATGTTAGGATGTCGGGATTTCGGGATGTTGGGATGTCGGGATTTCGGGATGTTGGGATGTTGGGATGTTGGGATGTCGGGATGTTGTGACTTGATGTATGGTGCTTTGTGCTCGACTTGATATTTTATTTGATTAATGAATGTTTTGATTTTTTGTTTAAAAACCCTTGAATATAAACAGACTTGTTCTGTGGATATCAATTTTATTTTAAAATTACCCTACAGAACAAGTCCAATATTAGAAACCATTAATGTCTCTATATATAGTCCGACAAGGCGTAAGTCTAATCGAACTTTTTAAATCTCAAACCCATGATTCCTTAGAAAGCAAAGACGGCAGCAACACCAACTTGAGCAGCCATATTGGTTGGCTCTTCATCGGCATCCAAGAAAACATTCTCACTGGCGATGTCGAAGCGTACCTCTGGAATAAACTTTAGCGGACCATTTCCGACATTGGCAGAAAAAGTAAATGCATTGACATTTTGCGCTTCCACCATTTTATTATCAACTTCTACTTCGCCAATATATTGGGTATTTTCAGTGGTAAAATTTTCTATTCTCGCCCCCAATACAATCATATCGGAAATGGTGTAGTTTGCATAAAGGGCAGCCCCCATAAAATTGGGCGCATCGCTTTCACTAATATCGGCGGTCCAATAAGCGGCATTTAATCCCAAATATAAGTCTTCATTGATTTGATAACCTGTGGTCAAGTCTATTTCGGTACCATCCCCTGGGTTTTCATCTTTTTTGAAACTGGTGACAACATTCAAATAAACATCCCACCCATCTTTGGGTGCAAAAGAGAGCTGAGCTCCTAAGTCATTTAATCCATCTGGATCGGTATAACCGTTCCAATTATTAAACAAACCGACCATCAATCCAACTTTATCAGATAAGGCATAATCTAATTTTACGCCACCATTCTGAAAAGGACCATTGGTAAACAAATAAGAAGTAGAATAATTAAAATTACCTGTTGGGGAAATAATTTCATATCCTACAAAAGTTCCCATATAACCAGCCGTTACCGCCAATTTATTGGACAGCGCATAACTCACATATAGATTTTGAATGTGAAATACAGCATCGGGTATGGAATTGTTGGAACGAGGACCAAAAGAGACATCGCCAACGAATGAAGCCTTACCTATTTCCTTAGAGGCAATCAAATTGAGCATACCAATAGAAACAGAGTTCTGGTCTGCCATAAAACTTGTTGGAATTTGTGCATTCCCCGATAAGTCGGCTTTATAATACACATCTGCCGAGCCCGACAAACTCAAAGGCGACGAATTGCTTTGCTCGTCTTGTGCTTTCAATGAACATAAAGTGCAACAAATAGCTGCTAATAATAGAATGTATTTCATTTCTAAAAAAATTTAGCAAATCAAATACAATGGTACTAATCAGTATTTTGGGACTTTTATTACTTAGTGCTTCGTTTTTAGGTAAGGATTAATTTAATACTCCTACAAATCACTAAACGCTGAATGTCTCAATATCACCTTAATTATATCATTTAATCAAACCCAAATTATTGCAATATACTGTTTTAAAAAAGTATTTGTTAAAACGAAATATATTGGCTAATTTTGAATGTAATACCATTGTTAATCTTTGCGGGTTAATAAGGTTAAATTACCAGCGAAGTAGTCAGGCTCCAACCATAAACTACTTCGCTTTTTATTTTTATAAAATTAGATTTTAACTACTAGATTTGAGATTTGAGACGCTAGACTCAATTTCGCTAAAAACCCAAGGGTTTTTAGTGATTTTATTAAACTTTAAAATCTAAAATCTAGCGTCTAAATGTCTAGTAGTGAGAATTAGATTTTATCCAACACTGCTAATTGACCACAAATTCGGTATAAGATTTCATACCGTGCTCTGCCAGGTCCAAGCCCATTTCTTCTTCTTCCGCTGTAACTCTGATACCCATTGTCACTTTAATCAAATACAGCAATCCAAAAGAGAATAGGAAGACAAAAGCACCTACCGCAGCTACACCAATCAATTGATTTAAAAACTGCGTCCCGCCCTTCATAGAACCAAATAAGCCAACCGCCAACGTTCCCCAAACACCACAGACCAAATGCACCGAAGTGGCTCCAACAGGATCGTCTGCTTTTATTCTATCGAAGAATACCACAGAGAGTGGAATGATGGCACCCGCAATAAATCCAATAATCAAGGCATCCATTGGTCCCATTAAATCGGCACCCGCTGTAATACCAACCAATCCACCCAATACCCCATTGAGCACCATAGATAAGTCGTGGGTTTTAAACATAACATAAGAGACAATAAAAGCGCCTACTGCTCCTGCTGCTGCGGCAATAGAAGTTGTTACAAAAACCAAAGAAACACCTCCAGGATCGGCAGATAAGACAGAGCCTCCATTGAAGCCAAACCAGCCAAACCAAAGCAAGAAAACACCCATTGCTGCCAAAGGCATATTGTGTCCTGGAATCGCCTTTATTTTGCCATCAATGTATTTTCCCTTTCGTGGACCTAAGATGATGATTGCCGCCAAAGCAGCCCATCCACCTACTGCGTGAACCAAAGTAGAACCAGCAAAATCATAGAAACCCAAACTGTCTAACCAGCCACCGCCCCATTTCCACATACCCACCAAAGGATAGCATAAGGCAACAAAAATGGTTGCAAACAACAAGAAAGATTCTAGTTTAATTCTTTCTGCTACAGCACCCGACACAATGGTGGCACAGGTTGCAGCAAACATAGCTTGGAAGATAAAGTCTGTCCAGTAAGTATAGGCACCGTCTGCATAATTTGCCAGACCAGCAGCTCCTTCAGGAGAACTGATTCCAAAGCCAGCAAAGCCAAAGAGTTTTCCAGCAAACGCTTCACCGGGATACATTAAATTGAAACCAACGAGTGTATAGGTTAATATCCCAATCGCTACAATCATTGTATTTTTAAATAAGATATTTACAACATTCTTTTGTCGTACAAATCCTGCTTCTAAACAAACAAAACCCAAGTGCATGATAAAAACCAAAACGGTTGCTATCATCATCCAAAGGTTGTTTGTGGTAAATAATGCTTCAGTCATCGAAAATTTATTTTTTCTTATTTTTTAATCTAATTTAGGTCCTATTTAAATTGATTGAGTGAAGCAAATGGTTGTTGGTTAAATGGTCCAAATTATAAGGCAGCAGCGCCTTCTTCTACTGTCCGAATTCGAGTAATGCGTTCGATGGATGTGACAATTACTTTGCCATCGCCCACCTCACCTGTCCTACCAGATCGGCAGATGGTTTGTACGACTTCAGCCGATTTTTCATCTGTGGTGTAAATCTCTAATTTCATTCTTGCAATATATCCAGCATCATAGACATTGCCCCGATAGACGACCTTGTCTTGTTTCTGTTGACCAAAGCCTTTTACTTCTGTAAAAGTGAAAAAGTCGGTTCCAATTTCGCTGAGTGCTTGTTTAACGGCATCGAACTTTGAAGAACGGATAATGGCTTCGATTTTTTTCATATTCATTGGTTTTTAGTTATGTTGATAGCTGATAGATAAATACTTTTATCGATACAAAAATACGCATCAAAACAGTAAAATTCACATATTTTTTCATTTATTTTTACCATATTGGCAATAAAACAGGTTTTTTATTCATAATTTTTCATATATTTTTTATTTTAAAATGTTTTTAATAAAAAAACCTGAAATTTCTTTCTTTTTATTTTTTAAAAGATGTTTTCTTATGTGCGTTCGGAGCTTTTTGTAAAATGACTATCCGCTTTCAGTAATAAGCTATATTTATAGTCTTAAAAACTGTACACTTCGGCTACGTGTCTTGAGACATTCACTTATATCTATCTAAATAGTAGTAAAGTTGTATCTCCGTTTAGGCACTATACAAAGCTGCATAACGCCGCACGTGTTATGTTGCCTTCGCCAGGCAGGCCTTCCTTTTTCAGTCGAAAAAAAGGAAGCAAAATTCTTGCTCGTATAACTTTGCAAGCGCTTCAAATGCCCGTGCTGCCCCTATACGAGCTTGCCTACGCTTCTTTTATAAAGGATACAACTTAAGTGCCTTTTGAAAGTATTCAAGTGTATGACCTAAGACACTACGCTCAGTGTACGCACTTCCGGCTACGCTCAGTGTACACACTACGGACACTGAGCATACGGTTCGTCGCTATGATCGAAGTGTGCGATGCTGGAAACAAATTCTTCATATTTTTAAATGCGGATAGTCATTTATAATTAAAAATATTCAAGCACTTATTTTTACTAATCAAATGCTTTTTTTGAGTACCGTTTTTTGTTCTTTCATCGCTTTGGCTTCCAATACTTTTTTGTATTCAGTAGGAATTACTTTGATAAAATATTTTTGCTCTTGCGCCCAGAAGGTCAACAAATGATCTGCTGTAACACTTAGGGTATTGTTTAAATGTTGGAACAATAGATCGTGAATACATTCCAAGTCTTTGGCTTGTGGCGTTTCCAATTCAACATCGCCCATATTGCATTTTTCGGCAAAAGCCTTTTCCTTATCGTAGATGTAAGCAATACCGCCACTCATTCCAGCAGCAAAGTTTTTACCTGTATTGCCCAAAACCAAAACGACACCACCGGTCATATACTCACAGGCATGGTCTCCCACCCCTTCGACTACGGCTGTCACCCCAGAATTTCTGACAGCGAATCGCTCGCCAGCCTGACCATAGATGAATACTTTCCCACTGGTTCCGCCATATAAAGCCACATTGCCAATAATGGCATTTTCCGAAGGCTCAAAAGTTGCTTTCTTACTAGGGTAAACATATAGCTCGCTTCCCGACAGTCCTTTTCCAAGGTAGTCGTTGCTTTCGCCTTCTAATTCAAAGCGAATGCCTTTGGCACCAAATGCTGCAAAACTCTGACCTGCCGAACCCGTAAAATGAAGTAAAATACTTCCGTCGTCCAATCCATCTTCGCCATGTTTTTTACTGACTTCGTTGGATAAGAGCGCACCAACTGCACGATCTGTATTTCGAATATTGTAAGAGGCTTGAACCAATGCAACTTGTCCATCAATGGTTCTTTTTACCTCAGATAAAATACGCCAGTCCAAAACGTTATCAATACCGTGGTCTTGTTCTATTGTTTTATAAAAAGGCAACTTACTTTCTTCTTGATAAAGCAGTTGGTCCAAATCCAATTCTTTTACTTTCCAATGGTCTTTTACTTCTTCTCTAACTTTTAAAGTAGCAGCCTGTCCCACCATTTCATTAACGGTTCTAAAACCCAATTCTGCCATAATTTCTCTCAGGTCTTGTACTAAAAATTGAAAGAAATTGATAACGTGTTCTGGCTTGCCCATAAACTTTTTACGCAGTTCGGGGTCTTGTGTTGCCACACCAACGGGACAAGTATTCAAATGACATTTGCGCATCATAATGCAACCTTCGACCACCAAAGCAGCTGTTGCTACTCCCCATTCTTCGGCACCCAATAAAGTGGCAATAGCCAAATCTCTTCCTGTCCTAATTTGTCCATCGGTTTGTAGGGTTACACGGTTTCTCAATTTGTTTTTGACCAAGGTCTGATGGGTTTCTGCCAAACCCATTTCCCAAGGAATACCTGCGTGTCGAATAGAACTCAAAGGAGAAGCGCCCGTTCCACCATCATGTCCAGCAATTAAAATGACATCGGCATGGGCTTTAGTGACACCTGCAGCTACAACACCAACACCTGCCTTAGAAACCAGTTTTACGCTAATTCTAGCAGCACGATTGGCGTTTTTCAAGTCATAAATCAATTGCGCCAAATCTTCAATGGAATAAATATCGTGGTGTGGTGGTGGAGAAATTAGTCCAACACCAGGAGTTGAATGGCGCACCCGCCCAATCCAATCGTTGACTTTATGTCCGGGCAACTGTCCACCCTCACCAGGTTTGGCGCCTTGTGCCATTTTTATTTGTAGTTCTTCGGCATTTGTCAAGTAATTACTTGTTACGCCAAAGCGACCAGAAGCCACTTGCTTAATAGCAGACTTCACATTGTCGCCATTGGGTAAGAGTGTATATCGTTCAATGTCTTCACCGCCCTCACCACTGTTGCTTTTTGCCCCAATTCGATTCATAGCAATCGACAGCGTACTGTGCGCTTCGTAAGAAATAGAGCCAAAGGACATAGCGCCTGTTGCAAATCTTTTGAGGATTTCTTCTGCGGGTTCTACCTCTTCAATGGGAATGGATGTTCGGTCCTTAAAATCCAACAAACCTCTTAAAGTAATGAACTGTTTTGTTTGATCGTTGATGGCTTCTGCATATTTTTTATAGACTGCATAGCTTCCCGATTTGGTTGATTTTTGTAGTAAGTGAATGGTTCTGGGATTAAACAAATGCGCCTCTCCCTTTTCTTTCCAT
>Ga0114956_1002833_pt1 | contig 13559 bp, 7 predicted proteins | sample MaitaG_FD_87304 | JGI IMG/M metagenome (GOLD analysis project Ga0114956, IMG submission 87304) | Marine algal microbial communities from Maine, USA - Maine_Asex2 metaG | ecosystem: Host-associated > Algae > Red algae > Unclassified | place: Maine, USA | collected 2015-01-05 | reverse complement strand
TCGCAACGCGATGCTGCGAGAAGGGCTCAGCAAAGATCCCAGCAAAATCAGAATCGCCGAGCCCAACAAGCGCCGGCCAACCGTGCAAGACAGCAACAGGTTCGTCGAACCCAGCAAGCAGCTCAACAGCAACAATCACGACAACAGACTGCACAACGTGCCAGCCAACAGCAGTCGCGGCGCGATTCGGGCAAAAGATCCCAACAACAATCTCAGCGCGACTCTGCCAGAGGTGCTCAAGCAAACCGGCAAAAGTCAGCTCAGAAAAGTCGGAAGGCACCTGCTCAACAAAGCAAAGCGAGTCGACTTCGAAATCGCTCCATATCGAAATAGCAGAAGTGGACAATCAGTCGTTCGGGAGATTGTTGAATAGCATTTCCAAAACGCTCACACCTATGTTTGAAAGTGCAACCCGTGCAGCACGTGGGTGCTCATGCGAAGGGAGAGGCTGCGATGAATCTGGGGTGACCATGCTGCGATCTGGCAATTTCGATGAAAACCTAATTGGACAGCGCCACTTTCGTGAGCGGCAAGACGTTAGCCGCCGGTAAATTGCGGGTAAAACCGGCGGCTATCGCCTTGCCGCTCACATTTTCGCTACCACGTTAATCACAAAGCTATTGATTCAAATGTGGCGATGTCCAACTAGGAATCCAAAACCGATTACCAAGGAAACCTTCTTGAGTTTTTAAATTATTTGTGCCCAAAGAATTTTTCGAACTATCCTTGGACAGCAAGGCGAAACTGACAATCGTCATACTTCTGACTTCCCCACACTTTGGACACATCTCCCATGACACAGGCAGTCGCGATCCAAACCACGTTGATTACTTTATTGGCACTGCTCATGAGCAGTATGATAGTCTGCGCTCAGAACGATGTTACGACGTTTGTCGGAACCCTTGCAGTGCCGGATGACGAATCGGGACCGATCTCAATGTCGACCAACGTGATATCAGCCGAACGAAACTCTGACAAATTAAACACGGAAAAAAATCAGCCCGATACTGCGACACCGCAGGCTCGCCCTGGCGAACGAGTTACAAATCCCGATCACTTGATCTTGAATTTTGACACAAACTTGGGCGGCGCTGGAGTCAATGGCCCCAACCCAACTGATATCGGTTACCTAGGTCCCGGTGACATGCGAACTCATCTTTGGAATGACCACTCAAATGAGTTAATAGATAATGGCATCACCGAACACAAGCTCATGGCGATGAAGGTAGCTGAAGTTCAAAAATGGCACAATCATTTTCACGGCGTCGGAGGCTCTCCAGAATATCATCTTAACGATGGAGAGCAGTATCAGCTCGATACGATCGTCCAGCAGTCGGCGATGCCCCCGTCGGCAGCCTATGTTGAAGAACCTGTTAATCGAACCATCTTCAGTGGAGCTATCTCAACTGCAACCATCGACTATGAGAATTCAGCGTACAACGATTCAGAACAATCCCCGCAAGTATATGGCCAATTTGAAATCGTCCATGAACAGGCTGTCATCATCGACAGGTCCGTTCACTATGCAGTGGAGACTCCAATGCAATCAAACATTCTGAACCAGAATTTGATTCAATTCGCGCCGACCGACAATGAAACCTTCACAGGCCAGTAAGACGAATCAGATAGAAGCGACAAGGACCAAATTGACAAGAGAGCTTCTCTAAATTTATTAGAAGCTGAGAAAGAAAAGAGTACGCAGTAACTTTCGGTTGACCTCGTAAAGCAATAAATTAAGCGTCATGAATTTTGGAAATTTTTTCTGAGGCGATTCGATGACAGATCCGCAACAAAATTAATCTCAAAATGGTCAGCCCAACGGTCAGCTGGATATCGACATGAGCAACGGTGGCCACGACACCACGACCAAGGTCACCGGGCGAGCGGCAACGATATGGGGGCGTGTCCCTTTCGCGGGACGCGCGTCGATGGCGCAATCGGACCCGAGCCGCAGCTGGATACCTGATGGCCCAATCGACTGCAGGTCGAACTGCTGCGTCAGAATCCAATTCAGGCCGACCCGTTACGCGATGCGGACTACGCCGAAGCCTTTTCGAAGCTCGACTACGAACAACTAAAAAGCAACATCTAAGACCTTCTGACGTCGTCGGTTGACTGGTGGCCTTCGGATTATGGGAACTACGGCCCGCAAATGATCCGCATGGCGTGGCACTCGGCGGGCACTTATCGCATCGCCGATGGGCGAGGCGGTGCTGCTTAGGCGATGCAACGCTTTGCGCCGATCAATCGTCGTGGGACAACGGCAACATCAAAACACGGCGCGTGCTTTGGCCGATCAAACAGGAGTACGGCGCAGCGATCGGCTGGGGTGATTTGATTATCCTCACCGGTAACGTAGCGTTGGAAATCATGGGTTTCAAAACCTTCGGTTTTGCAGGCGGGCGCATCGACGCTTGGGAATCCGATCGAGCGACCTACTGGGGCCCTGAAAGTTGGCGGGGCGAAGAGAAGGTCGGCCACTGGACGCCAATCCTGCAAAATGGGACAACGCTCAACTGCGGCAGGTGGCGGAAGTCTACGCAGCTACCGATGGCCACCAGCGTTTCGTACGGGACTTCGTTAGAGTTTGGCATAAAGTGATGATGCTCGACCGCTTCGACGCTCCAGAAGAACGCGGCAAGGAAATGGCCACCAGTTGGTCAACCGCCAGTGGTGTTTGCTGAGCAAAGCGACGTGACGTTAAATCAGCAACCTCCGGCGGAGCCGGGGGGAATGAGGAAGGCCCCTGAATGGGGCCGTCAACTGAGCGGCATGGAGCTGGCCGCCGATGAGTCGAATCTACAAAACCGGCGGGTAGCTTTCTCAGCACGCTGGTCTCCAACGCGCGGGAAACGATAAATTCTTCGGCAGAGGCAGCGCTGACCGCGCCCAGCAAAACGCTGGCGGCCAACATGAACTTGGTGAGGCAACTTGAACGGCGGAGCGTCAAGCTGGCGATTGTTTTTCTGATGAGCTTTTTCTCAGCATCGCACCTTCTAATAAAATTTACTAGCGTTGGACGAAGAGCCGTTCGCTGTCAAACCCGATGCGCCAGCGAGTAAGTTTTTCGGGCGCGTGAGGATTCACGTGCTTGGGCTGCGAGTTTGTATTTGCGAAACTTTAGGACACAGAGTGTTGGTGCCCTACAGCTCTTTTGCCTCTGTCCGCGGTTCGTTGGATTGCAACAGCACCGTCCCCTCGGCTTTGAGGTTGGTCGCTTCGCGTATCGCGTATTTGGAAATCCCCCCTTCCTCTGCGCGGACCCACGCGAAGGTCGCATCGGTTTTCAATGTTCCCAACGCGGCCGATACCGATGAGGGCTGCAACAGGAAGGTGTCCGTGATATCTCCGTCGACAACAGTCACCAGAATCTGATTGCCGTTGCTAACCGATGAGACCGTCGGCGCTGCGGTGCCGTCGGCCGATGGGAAAAGCACTTGCAAGATCACCTGTTCGGTGCCGTTACCGCTGGCCTTGGTATAGGGGAATACGCCGAAGTCACCTTTGAGATAGGTAAGTTCGCCCTCAGCATTTTCAATTTTGAAATCTTCGGCGGAACCGAACGTCCAGGCGTGTAAATGTGCTGCCGGACCATAGTTATCGTCTTTATAGTTCCAAACACGGTAGTTTCCTTCACCTTCCATTTGTGCCCGACCGCCGTGAAGCAGCGCGGCGGCTTCGGCGGCAACAGGTGAACTGATAATATCAGCCACAACAAAATACGTCTCCCCCGGAAACGCAATCGCGCGGCGGAGTTTTCCACCGTTGGGATACGGTGCCTCTTTTTCTTCAAAATCAAAAAAGGACGTATCGATACGATGCCGCGAAACGGGAGTTACGTTTTGAGCCACATCGACCGGAGCCTGTCCATCGAGCGTGACGACGTTGTGCGCGTCGGCCTGTTTGTACCACTGAGTACGCATTTTTTCACCGTAGCTTTTCCGCGTGTAGCCTCCATCAGAGGCCATCATCTGCGCCTCGGCAGAAATGATAAAACTCAAATGCTCGTAATGTTCATGGTTGTCGGCTTCGGCCACACCTTGAAAAAGCAAGAATCGTCCCGAGGAAACACTGGTTTCCCAAGTGTTGCGAAACATGCTCTGCCCACCGTCAAGAAAGACCGTCGGCGAAGCATCAGGCGGCGTGGATCTGATTGACGGATCATAAGTCATATATTCGTCCAGTGGCAACGTGTAGTCCCACGTCGCACCTGTCCAATTATAGGTGGTGCGTTTGGTATAAGCGTCAAAGGGTTTCATGTCGGTCGTATTCCATGCCCACATCATGACCTCGGCCAGAGCCGCCGAACTATGCAGAAAAGTGTTGCTATCTTTGTACATCGACGCCGCCATGTGGGCCGGGAAAGGTCGAATGAAAGAGTCTTCAATGTTTGGCAGCCAGCCGTTGCTGTTCCGCACGGCGACGCCCCATTCCATCACTGGTTTAAAATCTTCGAACTGATTGACGCCAGACACATTTTTGTAATTGATCATGAAGGGCAGAAAATTGGTCCAACTGAACCCCAAATAGTGTGACCCTTCACGATAGATACCATCGGCGCTGAAAAAGTAACGTGTGTTATCGTTAGCCGCCGTCAACGCCACACCCAGCCAGCTGATCGCGTCCTTTTCAGCACTGAGCGCTAACGCACCCGAGCCCAGCCCCCAAGCGGGTTTGGAAAGATGATTGTGGGGGCGCGTTGTCCATTTGTAGATGTTTTTCCCTAAGTAGTTGCACTGTTTGATCAGCCGACCACGGATTGCTTTGTCTTGCCCGGCGGTGAGAAACGGCTGCACCCAGTCGTAGGCGGAAGCATAATTCTGCATCCAAGTGCCAAGATAAATTTCGTCAGTGGGCCCACTTTTAACTTTAGGGTCCAGTTCATAAATGGGACCATCGTAGGCCCGTTGCAGCAACGCAGCGGTGCGGTCGATGAACGCTTGCTTCTGCGCTTCATCTTCGGCCATCCAAATCATAAATCCGGAATACTTGGCAGCCTGAGACATGTAGCCGTAGTATTTGTGGACCACTTTTTTGTCGTCGGTCGCCGAGGGAACCGGCATCAATTCCATAGTCAGAAATTCGCTGTGGGCGATTTGTTGCCAAAGTCGCGCGGCCTGTTGGTCTTGGTCTTTTTTTGCCCTCATGGCCGCGGCATCCTCTGCACTAAACCAAAGCGACGGGTGCGTTTCTTTGGCCGGCAGTTTACCAACGGGGTCGCACGTGAATCCGCTGTAGGAATCATAGTTAACCATGTCGGTGTCCTGACCGAAAACTGTGACGGTCAAGGACACCAAGATAATAAGAGTCATGGTGGATCTGGTAAGGAGTTTCGACCACTTTGGAATTTTGAAGCTTTGACGTCTGATGCTGAAAGTATTCATGCGCTGTAGACTCCTCCATTAATATCCAATGTTGCCCCGGTAACGAAACCATCGAATTGCTCAGCCAAAAAGATCGCTGCATGAGCCACATCGTTGGGATTGCCCGCACGCCCAAGTGGAATTGCTGCAATCGTGGCGGCGGCAGATTCCTTTGTCGTGTGGGTGTTGTGAAAACTGGTATCCAGAATCAGCCCTGGCGCAAGTGCGTTGACTCGGATGCCACCGGGGCCCAATTCGTTGGAAATCGCCCGAGTCATTGTTAGCACCGCGCCTTTGGCGGTCGAGTAAACCAGTGAACCAGCGTGCCCACCTTTGCGACCGGCCAACGATGCGAGATTTATGATGCTCGCTCCGTCTGCCTTGCGTAGTGCCGGAGCAGCAAACTTTGTCACGTTCAACATGGAGGTCACGTTAACGTCGATGACCGTCTGCCAAAAATTTGTTTCAACTTCATCGAGAAGCCTACGTCCGATCAGCGCACCGGCGTTGTTGACCAGGACATCCAACCCGCCCAGTGAGGCAATTGCCTTCTCAACCATTTGCTGCGTCTGAGCCGGATTGGTTAGATCGGCTTGGAAGACTTCCACTCGATCGCCATATTCTGCTTTAAGTTCATTCGCCGTATCGGCTGATGAAAAATAATGTACGGCGACCTTGCAACCTGCATCCAGCAGAGCGTGGCTGATCGCCAAACCGATACCTTGCGCGCCGGCGGTAACCAAGGCGCGTTTTCCGCTCAATTTTTTACTCATGACCTCAATCCTCTTTTCTTATAGGATGCGAAACTCGTTAAGAGTTTGTTTATTTAATCTGCCGTTTGGGTAGGATCCCAATGGCACTTTCTTTCGATGCACAGGGTTTCAATATACAAACCCGCAGCGCGCACTAATGAGTTTTTCGGTGCGTTTAATACTCACTCGCTCGCGCGTCGGATTTGTATTGCGAGGGTTTCGCTCCAAAAGGATGTAAAGTGGGTGCCATTGGGGTATCGGCTAAACGGCTAATGTTAAATTCAATTGGTAAATCATTTTTCAGACAAGTCGGACGTGCTGTCGACTTCGGCTACTGCACTTTTTTTCGATGCTCGGTACAGAAGCCAGCCAACCCCACCGATCAGACCACCGCAGAACAGGAAGGCGAGCCGTCCCGACATTGGGTTGGGCACCAGTGCCATCAGGGTAACGAAGCCGCCGTAAATCAGGCAGAGAATTCCTAACGTCTTGGATTGGACCGAATCTTTGCCAGCGCCAATTTCTCTTTCGAAATCGATAGGAGTCCGCATGGCCTCAAAAAACTTGTCGACGCGCTGTTTGTGTACCGCGCTGGAACTTTTATAAAACAGCGCAGTGAAAAAGAACCATAAGGTGCAAACCAGTACGTTGACGAATACGGGAGTGAAGTAAAGGTAGTCCTTTGTTTCGCGCGAGCTCATTGTGTTTTGGTTGCCAAAATATCTACCGAACCATTCCGGATCAATCAAGTTCTTGCTCACGGCGGCAGTCTTGCCATTTTCAAAGTCAACTTGCATCAACAGCCGGTCACCGACGATGGGTGAAAAATTAGTCCACCCTTGTTCTTTGACGTTAGTAAATTGCCAAGACGAGCCGATGGAGCGGACGGCGAGCAAATTACCTGCGCTATCGTCGCCCACTCGATCCCCCAGGCGATCCTGAAGCACTTCGGGAGAATACATCAAGTATCCTGATCCCCGCAGGTCGTTGTCCACGAAAATCTTGGTCCCGGGTTCGAAAAAAATCGGTTGATCGTTGCCGACAACAAAATCAAATTTTTCCGATTCTGTGATTTCAAACTCAGAACTGACTTGGGACTGATTTAATTTCACCACGATTGCCCCTGAGTCATAGCCAGCATCCACTCCATCGATCTCTGTCGCTGTAAAGCTGTAGCTGATAGCAAACGAAATGAGGAACCCAATCAGAATGGTGCTCCAACCCGACCATTGCGGTGTTTTTTTGTAAACGATCCCCCATAACAGCGGGATGGCGTAAGGTATCGCGATCATACTGCCGAACAACATCATCGCATCGAACAGATCAATCCCCTTCAGTTCGTTTATAAAAGCCGCGACCAGAATGATCAGCAGACCAAACAGCCCTGAAGCAATGCGACCGACCAGCAACAAGTGCTTGGAGGAAGGCTCTTTTACCACGCGCTGGTAAAAGCTTCGCACAAAAATTCCTGCGTTGCGATTGAGTCCGCTGTCCATCGAGGAGATCGTTGCTGCGAACAGGCCGCAAACCAACAACCCCATCATTCCTGCGGGCAAGACCTTCATCGCGGCGAAAATGTAAGCCGTATCATTGGGGTTTTTGACGCCGGGAAACTCAGCGGCTAAATCGGATGTGAACACGCTCGCAGCCATCGGTGGAATGAACCAGATGACCGGGCCAATCAGCATCAAAACGGCCGCAAGTAGGGCCGCCTTTCGTGCTTGACGTTCGTCTTTCACGTTCAAGTAACGGTAGGAGTCCTGCATGTTGTTAAGATTGACAAACTTGTGCACAAAGGTTCCGACAATCCAGAACAAAATGATTTCGTACTGAGCGACCTCGCTCCAGTTAAAATGATGGCTGGGGACCTTGTTGATCAAACCGGAAACGCCACCGATATCGCTGTGCCCCAGTACCATGAACGCGGTCGCAATCGAAACCGCCATTAGAATCAGCAGTTGCACAAAGTCCCCAGCGCAGATCGCCCATGATCCTCCCGCCACCGATAGAATGATGACCACAATCCCGACCACCCAAATCGTTTCGGTCATGCCAAACCCAAACACCGCGGTTGCGAACACGGCCAGCCCGTTTAGCCAAATGCCCGCATAAACCAGACTCATCGGAATCTGTAACCACGTAAAGATCTGCTCGTTCGCCGGTCCAAACCTTTCTCGGACACCCTCGATAGGTGAAACGATCCGCATGCGGCGAAACCGCGGGGCAAACCACAAGTAATTAACGAAGAAGCCAAACGCGTTGGCGAAGAACAGCAACGCAACCAGCGTTCCGTCTTGATAGGCTTTGCTTGCGGCACCGGTAAACGTCCAAGCGCTGAACTGGCACATGAATGCCGACCCGCCGACCATCCACCAGAGCATCTGGCCGCCACCGCGGAAAAAGTCGCTGTCGTCTTCGCTGTATCTTTTAAAGATCGGTCCTAGGGCAAGCATGAACAGAAAAAAGAACGCGATTGCAACGTAGTCATAAATTGTCAGCATTCGTTTTTCCTGTTTTGACTAATTGCGGTGGAAGTTGCTGAGGCGTTGGGGAACACGAGCCACTCTAGACAAACCCGACGCGCCAGCCAGTGAGTACCCGCGCGGCCCAAAAACTCACTCGTTGGCACGTCGTGTTTGTGTTGTTGCCTTTGGCGGCGTCAAAGGCGACAACCTAAATCGTCTACGACGTTCCTCTTACCGGGGGCTGAGCAAGTAAAAATGACCATTCCTCTTGGCCGGATTCAGCCGAAGCCGGAATCCAAGCCCATTGCTCACAAGAACCTGGCAACAACCAAGTATCACCCGTGGTGATCGGCACACCACCCAAATCTCCCGCACCTTGAAGCATGATCAGTACCATCGGCTCACCGCCGCGCCAATCGGCAACGCCGCTGCCCGATAGCCGACGCAGTCGGAAAAAATCTTGATGCTTGGAATCAATGACCCGTTCTTCGGTGAACGCTTCTGATTGACTGATAACAAGAGGCGTTTGCAGGAACGTCTCGCTGAGTGAATCGAGCGGGAATTGGGTGTAATCGAATATCGAAATCACATCTTCTAATTCTAACCCCATAAATCGGGCGCTGTGCTCAAGGACATGTCCACCGGCGCTAAATTCGCAGCGCACCACCCAATCGGTCGGCTCTTGCAATTCGATCATAAAAATCCCGTCGCCAATGGCGTGAGGAGTCCCCGAGGGAACCATGAGACAGTCGCCCGGCGTGACCGGAATTTTTTCAAAACAAGCACGCATGCCTTCAAGATCCTGCGCGCGCACCATGTCCGACCATCGCTGAGGAGTCGGCGGATGCTGGAAGCCAAGATAAACATAAGGATTCTCGCCACGGACCGAAAGGATGTACCAGCACTCGGTTTTTCCCGCGTTGCCGCCGAACTGTTGCTTCACCCATTGCCGATCAGGATGGGCTTGCAGATGTAGGCGGACGCCCGCGTCCAGCAATTTAATCAGGACGCCGATCTGACCTGGCTGATCGACCGGAGGAACCTGATTTCCCCAAAACCAATCCGGATTGGACGTGATCAAATCGGTCAGCGACACGTCTTTGCCGTCCATCATCAGATGAGAAATGCCTTCATCCGGGCGTTGTAAATTGTCGCCATTACGAGCCCGTGAAGTCGACGCGAGCCAGTCTTCTGGAAAGTGATCATCAGCGCCGACCGTTTCGTTGCGGAACTTGCGCAGATGAGAGCCCCCCAAATAGCTACGCCATGCATAATTTGGTTTCAGCTGAAGCGGTGAACTATTCAAAAGAAACCTTCCATTGCGAACCGTCGGTGGACTTCAATACGACTCCCGATTCGTCCAGTGACTCCGTCTTCCAGTGTTTAGGAATACCCTTTCCGCAATACGAAAGGCAGATCAACGTTGCCTCTCCTTTCACATCGCAGGACATGATCGGATACTCACTGGACTCTGCCATAATGTGCGTACGATCCGAAACGTCGTGGCGGACGGTGTTGGGCGACTCCCAGCCGCTGACGTTTTGCAGTGCCACCGAATAAGTTTCATCACCGGTCGGTAGACTATGACCGCCGACGGTCAGCTTCGCCGGTTGAAGCGCGTTGACTTTGTGTAATTGCAACTGCCAACCACCTCTCCACCAAACATGCGTTTCCACTTGCACAGAGAAATGAGCAACTTTGTGGCCCAGCACATAAACCATAGCACTTTCATCCCGAGTACACTTGAGCATGTGAGTGCTGTGACGCCCGTAGACGGTGCCGTCTTCGGATTCTGCCGTCAGCGCCGCATCCCGAGGAAATTCTCCCCCAGCCGATGCGACCTCCAACCCAACGCCCGTCCGGTAACTGGTCTTGCCCCATTTGAAGGTTCCAAATCTCGTGTTGCCAGGATTGATGCCCGATTCAGAATTGTGCAGTTCGATATCACCATCAATTGAACGAACCACCAACCCCGCAGCGGGAATCGGACGCACAAAATCTTCGCCTTGGGACGGCATCGGCTGCGCAGGCGCTGTCCAGAACGGATCGGCAGGATCAATCAGCAACGGCGAAAATGCCTTTGCGGCCCAATACGGCGAACCGGCACACGAGTAAACTTCAGACATCAGCGGGAACTCGTCGGTCCACCCCAAGCTCAGCGGTTCATCTTCAGGCAACCGACTCATGAAGAATTCAACGTTGTTGATGAACACGTTACGGCTGAGCCCCGGATCGAGCGACTCTACGCCGCAATAGTGCGACAATCCAAAAGGAGCCGATGCGTTGAAACGATAAACCATCGATCGGCCGAAGGGCACATTCTCACCCGAAGCCGCAAAGAAATGCACGTAGTCTTTTAAGAACGGCACCGCATAGTCACGCCAGCGTTGTGCGCGATCGGGGTCCATCTCTCCATAAAGTTTCCCCCACCAAAGTCCATAAAAATGCCAAGCGTAAGCGTTGTAAAGGTCGATCGTTTCATTCATACCATCGACGAACCAACCGTCCTTGAGGTACATACTTTCAAGTATATCCATCCACCGCAGGGCCAAGGCTTGATCGCCGGGCGAACCAGCGCCTTCACGGATCAAAAAACACAGCGGCAACACGCCAAAGAATAAATGGTTGTTGCGATGAAAACCGCAACCTCGGGCCGTCCGCATCCAAGCCAAAACCTGTTGTTTATCTCCATCGGTCAACGGCGTCCAAAGATGGTCTCGAGCGATTTCCAAGGCGAGCACCAACGCGCCCATTTCAACGCAGTGCTGATGGTAATTGGTGACCGGCCCCCAATACTCGTCGGACGCTGGATCGGTCCCGGCAACCAATCCTGCGCGGAACCACTTGGCAACCTGCTCCCGCGTGAAACCCAGAGTTTCTCCGCCCCCGCCTTTTGCCGCCAACCAATGAGCCGCCAGCAGACAAGGTCGCGCGAACGATTCCAGCACATCGGCAAGGTGGCCGTGGTCGCTGGCTTGTCCTTCTAACGGAATCGACGCAGCGCCCCGATGCATTCGCTTGACCAACGGCGCGAGCAATTTTTCGGCGACCAACAATGTTTGCGAATATTCTGTTTGTTGGGTCTTCGTCATCATCTGGTAACTTTATAGGAATACACGATCAACAAGCTCAGTAGTGGCCCTGGTCGAACTAGTCGGCGGCAAAGGCTAGACAGCTAATAATTATTAGATCATCATATTAGCGACATGAGTTTGCAAGTGGATTTTGCGGACATTTCTCAAATAGGCCCGTAGCATCACGAAGCAAAAAATACTTATTCTGTACAGGCTCTCTTTTACAGAACGCTCATCCAGCAATCGCTATAACCAGCAAGAGATAATTGACGCATGATTTCTAATCCTTCCATCACGAGCAACGATCTATTACAAAGGCTAGAGCGGTTCTGGCAAGTCTCCGGGCAAAAGATCGATTTGATCAACAAGGAATACGATGATTCTCAGGGGTCGCCCGTTTTCACCGTTGCCGGCAAGTACTCGACGCGCGGCTGGACGGAGTGGACGCAGGGGTTTCAGTATGGTTCAGAGATTTTGCAGTTCGATGCAACCGGCGATGACGCTTATTTGGAAATGGGCAAACGCAATACGGTCCAAAAGATGGCCCCGCACATTACCCACTTCGGTGTGCATGACCACGGGTTTAACAATGTCAGCACCTACGGAAATCTCTTGCGTCTGATGAACGAGGGGCGGATTCCCGAGAACGAGTGGGAACGTAACTTTTACGTGATGGCGCTGCAGGCATCCAGCGCGGTACAGGCCAAGCGTTGGACAGATATTCCGTCGGGGGGATACATATATTCTTTCAACGGTCCGCACTCTTTGTTTGCCGACACCATTCGTTCGCTGCGTGCTCTGGCCATTGGGCATCAGTTGGGTCATTCGATCATGGATGAGGGAGACAAGAGAACCAGCTTGCTACAACGGTTGGTACAGCACGTCAAAACGACCGCCCAATATGCTGTGTACTACGGTGAAGGCCGCGATTATTACGATGTTTGGGGCCGCACGGCTCACGAAAGTATTTTCAACCTCAATGATGGAGCCTACCGCTGTCCCAATTCCCAGCAGGGGTTTTCTCCCTTCACGACTTGGACACGCGGACTGGCTTGGATTATGGTTGGCGCTCCGGAACAACTGGAATTTTTGAAAACCGTCAGCGATGAGGAACTTGAACCCTTGGGCGGGCGCTCTGCGATCGAAGCCGTGCTGGTGAAGATGGCCAGAGCCACCTGCGACTTTTACATTGAACACACTCCGACCGACGGCATCCCGTACTGGGATACCGGGGCGCTCAACTCACATAAGCTGGGCGAAGACGTTTACCAGCGTGCTTCGGAACCCTTCAACGATGCCGAACCGGTAGATTCATCCGCCGCCGCCATCGGCGCTCAGGGCTTGCTCCGGTTGGGGCGCTATTTGGACGATCCAAAATACACCCAAGCCGGGCTGACAGTGATGGAAACATTGCTCAGCGACAAATACTTAAGCCTTGACCCATCGCATCAGGGTTTGATTCTGCATTCTGTCTATCACCGGCCAAACGGATGGGATCACATTCCTAATGGTCAATCTGTGCCGTGCGGCGAATCTTGCATGTGGGGTGATTACCACGCGCGCGAAACGGCGCTCTACATCCAGAGATTGGCGAAGGACGAAACTTATTACAAATTCTATTTATAGAGTGGCGTAGTCTAATTGGACGCCGCCACTTTCGTAAGCGGCGAGGCACTAGCCGCCAGTTTTATCCGCCATTCACCGGCGGCTAGCGCCTTGCCGCTCACGAAAGTGGCGCTGTCCAACTAAGGGGTTGTTGATTAAGTCGGCTTTCGTTTTCTAATGTGAGCCGTTTGGGCGATAGCCCGGTTTTGCGATGACCAAACCGAGGCTAACGCCCAATGGCATTTACTTTAGACCCAAACATAAAAAAATTAGCTCCCCCTCTCCTCGTGAATTCGGACC